>ENA-UOTX01000348-UOTX01000348.1-compost-metagenome-genome-assembly--contig:-NODE-348-length-51048-cov-15.947306_pt1 | contig 51048 bp, 31 predicted proteins | sample MGYA00238143_ERZ746982 | MGnify/ENA primary metagenome ERZ746982 (study PRJEB28758, sample SAMN06268862) | compost metagenome | isolation source: single cell | place: USA: California, Emeryville, Joint... | reverse complement strand
CCAAATCGCTCTATTGCTTCCTTGATATTAGATAAGAGTCCATGGTTCTGATTCGCCTTAATTTCTTGAGCGATGACCAAGGGGATGCGCTCAGAACTGAACGGTTCATCCCAAACTGGAGAGATCTCTCCAATGCGATTTTTCCAAGACTTCTCGATTTCATATGGCCCAATACAGACTAAAAGAGGTGAACGAATCTGGGTTCTCAGTGATTCGAAAGAGGTGTCTATAGAAACATCGCGTCCATATTGAAATATTTTGAATTGAGACGAAAAAGCAATCTCATTTAATAGATCCCTAATGCGCTTTGTTTTTGCCAGGATTTCAAGCTTGATCAGCTTCCGCAATCGTGGGAAATAAAGTCGAATAGTATCTTTTCCTTCTTGATCATTATCTGGTGCCTCTTCTGACATAAAGCAACCGCCACCAGTTGCCTCTTCACTGATCAAAAATAATTCGTCTTCGTCTTCGGGCATGAATACGAAATCTTCCCATAGTTCCCTTCTTCTGTACCAACTGCGCACGTCGTAATGGCAATTAAGGTCTAGTCCTAATTCGGAGTAAATATCTGCCTTAACGTCTCTGAATCTTGTATTTCCTTGTAATATGATTCTTGTGGAAGGACCGTTAAGCTGATATTTGAAATGAACTTTGATATAAAATCCCCCATAGATTGTGTCAAGGTGTTTAATCCCGACGTCTCTAAAACTTTTAAATTTACAGAAAGGAATTTTTTGGCTCTCATCTTGGTATAGATAAACTGTCCGTACATCAAGGTACTCCTCTAAAAATTCCACTAGTTTTCTCAATTCCTTATATTGAGACACTTTAACGGGGATAGTTTTGCCTTCTTTTGGAAATTTGATTGTCAATTCAATGTCCGAGGAATCCCATAGCATTGGGATTTCTGCATTGTTACCAGTACCTTGATGAGCTTTGTCAAACTCTGGAAGCATATCTTCTTCGCGAAAACCCCTATTTTCTGGATTTTCCAATTTTGTCTCCTCATTATCTTCTTTATTGAGTTTTTCTTGCTTAGAGACGTTATCTTGAGGTAATTCTTTATTTCTCTTGAGGTCTTCTGCTTGTTCTGTCCTGTTTTCTTGCATCTTCGTGCCTATTGAACCCATTCCTTTTCTTGAGTCTAAACTTTCTTCGTTCCTAGCTCCATACATTTTATTTTTTTGCAGATATTTTATAGAATTGAGTGCTCAACTAGAATTTAATCAATTCAACTCATGTTAGCAATTACAAAAACTCATCTGGCATTTCTTTCATTGCTTTCAGGCCGCGCCGCGCTCTCGCTGCTAACCCTAAGGAAGCTTCAAGCTCGAACTAGTTATCAGAAAATAAATGCAGTATATACACCACTTCCTTAGATGTATAATTCTTGATGAGCCTCGTGTATAGATTGTGTCCTTTATGCACAGCTTTCTCGAAGCTTCTTCGCTGTTTGCTGATCCCTCGCAGTGTTCACTAGGCAAAAGGATGGATATAAACTTCAATTCGATTAAACCATTTCATGATTGAACTTAACAGGTAAGTAGATTATATGCATTAGCAAACATGTCCCAGCGATGTTTCGAGCACCTTTTCCAGGGTTTTCACATGGGCATGCAAATATTGAAAACGCATACTAAGAGCTATTTTTGATATAGTAGCAGCGTTGGCTGTTTTCTCCATTGAGAACAATTTCTCAAGTTTTATGAAAGTCTAACATATTCGTATATTGAGATGTCTTGAAATTCTATCTATCTGTCATCTTCCAAAAAGACACCAATTTTTTTTTCTGATACGTCGTAACATTAAAGAAAAATAATTAATAAGCATTTAAACAATAACTCTAAGCACGAGATAATGCCGCCTTTCGCGACTCCATCTACCTCAATTTAAAAAGCAAAATACTGAATTTATAGAATTGTAACATGTTCTCAAAGTCGTTTCAAGACATCATAGCGATTTTTTTCTACCTTCCCGTAGTAAAGAAGCCATATTTGTTCAAATTTTCATTATGCAAACATAATGATCCCATTCTCTCTCATCCACCAAGACCAACCGCTCTATCTTCGAGATATATTATAGTTCGTTTGATAATTCTTCACGTCATTCGGAGACGCTTTCCATCTCTGTACACCGCTATTACCAGAAAAATCGTGTAATTGAATCACAGTCAAACTGCCATTGAGGTCCTCATCTTCATATCCAACGGTTCCAGGAAGCCCATAAGGTCTTCGACTATCAAATGATATGTCTAAGTAGCTTGAATTTCCTTGAGAACTTAACCGCCGACGGGTTGATGCCATTTCCATATTTTGTTTATTTCCTAAATGGGCTCTCTCGGAGTCCTCTTGCTTAAATCTGACGCGCTTATCTCCCAAAAGTTTCCCGTTTAACTCAGAACTGGACACGATTCTACCTCGTGGTGTCCCGTCAGGGCGAAGGAACGAAGAACCCGTGGAATTTGCACTTTTTTCGACATAATTAGTCCTTTGAATTGCTAGATTGCCGCCTTTCACAGGTGTATCTTCCGAAACACTTATTCTCCTATTGTGATCTTGGAGCTGCTGAATAGACTCATCATTTTCGACTTTGATAAGTTTGATGAGAGGCGGCGTTTCGATTTTGGAAGGTCGCTCTACTCTCTGAACTCGCTGAACGTTCTGAGCGCTCTGAATGTTGAAAACGATGAGTTTCTTTTTGTTGGCTGGTGGCGGAAACTCTTTTTTGAAGCATTTGCCAAAGCATTCACAGCAATTACCCATTATCTCGGTATATTGAAAAATTTGCACAACAGTGCTTTTAGATGATTCTCAGCTAAAATTTAAGTGAATCCAAAGTTTCTAAAAGAATTCTTGGCTTCACCAAGGACTTCGATTTTGTGTGAGCTAACGCTAGATGAACAAAATCCATTTTTTTCAGTGAACAACCACGATACTTAACCAAATCGAAAGCTTAATCATTAACAAAATAGATTATTCAGATCAATTTGATACAAAATTTTTGCATTCCTAACAATAATCGAAGAGGTTTTTTCAGCTGAACGGTTAGTCACTCAAAATTGGTGATATTTATGGGTTCAGGCTCCTATCGAAAAACGAATCATTAAGTTCAGTTGCCATTGCGTTCTCTGCATTTAGTAATCAATTCGCTGAGTCGCATTTTATTTATTGAGTTTCGTGATTTTAAACGAATCAAAATGCCTAAATATAGATTAATTATATTGAGAGGATAATGAGTAAAATAGTAGATCTCGCCCTGAAAATCTTTAGAAATGATGCACATAATAAATAAAAGCATGGATCTTGCAAGCGAGTGTTTCACTAAGAAGTATAGGACGAGTACTCTGCTCTAGTTAAGTTTACATAGCTTTGTACTAATTATTGTTCGAAAGTTATAAGTTGTTTTAGTTTCTTGGCATTTCAAGGCACAACGTGCATAATCTAAACAATATTGGGAAGGTAATGGCCTGAGAATTAGGATTGATAAGAAAAGGTAAATGGTGTCTCGGTTTCCGACCTATATCTTTGAGTTTGAAACAAAAGCAAGCTTAATGACTGCCAATTCTGCAATACGCGCTTCCACTTTCAAGCCATTGGTTGAAGAAGTCATAATATTTGATAGCAACCGTAATCCTAAACAAGTTGCCATTAAAGATGGCAAAATTGAAGAAATTTTAGAAAACTCGCTTCGAAAATCATTAACGAAACATGCAACAAACAACGAAACCCTATGAATTTTATCTACAATGATACTACAAAAAATTAAACTGTGCAGAAAGAAACAAGAATGAACCCACTGAAGACCTAAAGCCGAAAAAGAATGAAAAATTTTCCTTTGATATCCCGATATGTCACTCAGAGAGTCTAATACTCGAAGTCCCCATATGTAACTTCCAATTATCGAAATTCTTGCCTCCTGCTTTTTGAGGTTTGATAAGTCTCCCTGAAGTGGTCCCAACCGTATCCTCTTCTCTATCCACTTCTTCTCCTTCAGCCCCCCGCATACTATCGAAAATCTCTTGTCCAATGAGCTCATTTTTGGTCGGTAATTTTATTTTAGGCGTTTTAACTTTCACCGCATTAATCATGCATTTTCCAAGTTTAGATTTCAGTGCCCGCATGGCCCCGGCCAAGCTCTTTACGTTTGTCGATCGAGGTACATAATCCTCCGATGCGACATCCAATTCATCGAGAAGTTGCTTGTTCTGATTTAAAAGCTCAAAGTCTTTGTTCTTGAATTTTTCCAATTGGAAATAATTGAACATGTTGTTAACCACAGGCCGCACCTCGGTAAACTATTCAAGTCAATTTTGTGATATTCTTTTAGGCTTACGTTTGATAAATGCTTTAAAAACGCAAAGAGATTGTATAGCTCTTTATCTTTTGGATCTCCATCAAATGGCTTAATCAAAATGCCATTATCTGGTTGGTTTTGCACGTGTTTGAGCGAATCCTTTGAGAGGTATGGATTAATTGGCGTGAGAAATAGGTCTTCTTACATCGACAAGTACAGTTCTTGAGGGCACGAGTCCGATTTTTCGAACATCCTTAAGTACCTTTTCCGAGTTGTTTGCGATGAAACATTCTCGCGTATGCAACGACCAGATATACTGCATTATTCCCAGTGCCTCACAGACTGACTCCACAAACTTTTTAGACTGTGAATAAATTTTTGTAATGCGAAACTTTACTTCTCTTTCGGCCGAGGTATATATGCAGATGTTGTAATGCTGGCTGAGTTCTGATAAAAAATCATCAAGTCCAGGCCTTTTCATCGCGAAAACGGTGCATATATCGTCTTCGACCTGGATTTTTATCGGGATATGGTACCGACTTTTTGATTCGATGGATGTATGAACTAAAGTCCCATCAAGATCAAGAGCAAGAGTTTTTCTGTCCTATACTGAAGTCAGAAGAGAAGAAGGCAGGAAATTACAAAGCTTTGAACAGAACCAGTTGAGGCTGTCAGCTTCAGCTCAGTAAAGAGCGGTGAGTTGACTGTTTTGGTCTCATCTTGAGTGCCAAAGCGTTGTTTGTCGACAGAATGGGTTTTACTTGAGGGAGATGTGTGACGGTTAGTAGAGCGGCGTCCTTTTAGACTCCCTGTGATGGAGTCTGTGAGGTCTCCAGATATTAGCTTTTTAGTGCTTGTAAGCATGATCTTTTAATCAATATTTCGATCAATGTATTTTCGATGAGAGTTATAATTTTTTCTGTGGGTTTATAATTTTACTGAAAGACAATAACAACATATTAAACTCTCGAGTTACTATCACCTTTTTCCACAGTATTTAGAAATTAAAAAGATTCGATCTAAAAAAAATTGGGCTTTTGCAAAACAATATAAACCAATTAAAGAGACATGTGGACCAAGCTACTGTCAATAGAATGTATAAGCAGTTTTCCAATTTTATCATATTGAGATTGACCTCTTGAATGGATAGTTAACGCAGTGATATTGAATGACCTTAGAGTTGTTTATTCAGGAGAGTTCACTAGATCATCCTCTCAATTGCTGACGAATACCTTTCACTCAATAGAGCAATATCAGTTCACGTATTGGACCTACTTTATAATTTCATTAATTAGCGTTTAAATTTCAGTTGCAAAGAATTAACCCAGAAGAACAAACACACATTGATCTGAATACATAATTAATTTAAGTAAAAGCCTGAGATACAACCCAGTACTGGATACAGATTACTTGCAGTATCCAGAGAGAATCACAGTTGCTCTGATCGAATGATTACTATATTAATCACTAAAACAAGAGTCACGAAAACCTCTCAAAAGAGGTTTTGGTACTAAATTACCAATTTTTTTTTTTTAATTTCTCATTCCAAAGAGAGTGAAAAATTATTTTGATGGTCCAAAGAAGTGATAATTTGATTCAGGTCTGTCACTTTTGAATCATTAGCTGATAGTTTTCCTCTGTAAGAAAAGTGAGCTTGATGATGAGTTCAAATTCATATTCGTGAATCATTGTACATTTAGAATAGTTGGTGGTTCAACTTAGGATTTCCGAAAGATACATGCTATTTCACTCATATAAATCTAAAAACAAAGTGAAAGTCATTTTGAACGAAAATTTTGTGGATTCAAGGCATTTTCTTGTTTTCTTATTGAATCTGACTCCAAAATATACTTTGAGTTAAGTTAGCTCCACTCAATATAGTCAAGGCAATATCTTAAGAAGTGTTCCTTAACAACTTATCATCATTGTCATTTGCATTGATGAAAACTTAATTAAAATTAACTCAGATTCCAATCTAACTTCATAATCTTTGGGAGAGAAAATGCATTAATTTGGGTTTTAGATAAGCTCGTACTGATTAGGGTTCCAGTAGGGAGCATATTTCGAAAGTGAAATTTGTGAAATGAATCAACCATCAACAGGTCGATGGTAAATATTATTATGATTAAATGAATGAACATATTAATTGAGAAATTTGTGAAAAAATACAGTGATTTATATTTTGACTCTGACCGACTTGTTGAAAAACAGCTTGTCTCTAGCCTTCTTCTTGATGTTCATCAAGTCTTGAGGATTAATATTCTTCGAGCGCGTTAGAGATATAAATAAGTACGATGACAGCTTTAATTGCGATAAGCAGATCATGAATTCGACCAATCCTTCCCTTGTGACGTGGTTCCCATCGGCGAAAAACGCCCCGCCCTTCAGCTGCCGAGTCGACTGTAGGAAAAGGAGCAGGTTGTTCAACGACTGATCCGTAAACTCGTTACTGTTCCTCCACTCTACAAAAACGATTTCCAACTCTTTCAACTGCCCCAGCGCCTTACAAAGCACCTGGAAGTCCTTATCCTTGATGTTAGTATCGTTCAATTTCAAAGACAGTTCCTTTAGCCCTTGGAGGTACTTGAACCCATCTGTTATCGCTTCAATAGAACGACTGCATACTTCTCGGTTGCCTTTGGCTGATATGGTTAATTTCTTCAAATTCCGGGTCTTTGCGAAGCTCAAGCTCACTCCTTTCAAGAAGAGATATGTGTCGACGGTCTTATCCCATGAGTAGGAGTTATTGATCGAAATATTCAATTCCTCCAAGTCTTCAAAATGTTGAATCGCGTTCGCAATTTCAAAACAACCCTCTCTGTTCCTGTGATTATGATCCGATATTTCAGGCAAATTCAGCGTGAAAGATTTCAGTTTGACTAGATAAGGCAGGTCCCTTCCCATCGCTCGGTATCCTCCAGTAATGAAGCGTTTATCTTCTATCGAGATGGAGAGCTCTCTGAGATTTGTCCATTGAGAAAAATTCTTTCCCAGCTTGTAAAGGAACTTTGCACTTTTTTCCAACACGTCGAGTTTAATGCTGATCTTCTTCAGTCCTTGGTTTCCAGTGGATACGGAAGCTAGTTGCTTTTCTTTCAGCTTTGAAGGGTCTTCGCCTCCGCCTGGCGTGAAGGTCACGTTTGAAAATTCAATGCTGATTTCGGTGAGATTTTTCGCTTGAGTCCACATCCAGAAAAGTCGAGACAGGTCCAGTTCCGTGATGCTGATGTTTTGAGCACGCACCCAAACTGTACTAAGAACTTCGAGACTTGAAAGATCAAGTGGGGATATCGATTCAGACTCGACTTCGAGATCGGAAAGGTAGAGGAACAACGATTTGAGGGTTTTCAACTTGTGAAGCAACACACTCATTCCGGTCAGGTGGTCTTTGCTTACATTACCTTTACCAAATCCGAGAGAAAGGTTCTCGAGATAGCGACATCCGCTCAATCTCTCGTAAATCTCGTAAATTCCGCGATCTTGTGGCCCTTGCTGGAAGTACGTGATCACGAATGACCGTAGCTTTGTTAAATCCTTCATGCCTTTGGCGATATACTGCAGCAGGCTATAGATTCATCAATAAAGAGTCAATAAATGCGCATTTTTACCTCCTAGAGCTGGTGGTGGGCGTTTCAGGGACCATGCTGGTCGTCTCCATCTCTGGTATCATACATTCTTTTGTTTCTTCCATTTCGAAGCCTTCAATGTCCATCTGTTGTTCGTACTGTCGTCCCTCATCAGATTTATATTTGTTAACTAATTTTCCAATTAATAAGCTTCAGCTCTTCCCTATAGAAAAAAAATTTACTTCGGTTATTCCCTTTTAGCGTCAGTTTGATCCATCGGAGGTTTTCCCGGTTCCTGCGAAAGAAGCTCACAAGTCTCTTCGCAAACGTCTCACTGGCTCCAAACTTGCTAAATTTGATGTATAGATCTTCTGGAGAAATGCCCCAAGGCAAGACTTTCGGTGTGAGGTTTTTGCAATCTTCAATTCCAAGGCTAAAGTTTTTGATTGAGTTCTTCGAATTCACACAAATTAACCCCTTTCCAATAGTATTTGAATCGACTCCTTCATAGTTACAGGTAAGTGATTGGAGTCCACTTGATCTCTTAGAACAGGTTTTATGTACATGAGTAAGTCTACGGTCTATATCTCTATGAACAGATATTGAGTGTTCTACAAGACGGGGTCTAGACACTTTTTCAAAGCCTTTTTGTGCAGAGTCTTGTGCCAAGCAAAACGCTTGTGCTTTGTAAGATTTTTGGCGGTCGTTCAGCGATTCTAGACTCTTGAGGATTTTCTCCGGTTCGAGGGAGGAAGTACTATACATCCGGAGTTATAGGCGATATATATATTAGGGATTAGGTGGGAGAGCGAAAAAAATATTCAACAAGTTTTGCTTATTGATATGAGTGTCGTTGGCGGAACTATCTGTATTTATACGATTCTTTCTCGAAAGAATTTTTGTTTTTTCCTTCTGCTTTAACGAGCTAACAAAATTATTCTGCAAAGCGTTGGTAGTGTTGAGTCTGTGAGTTTAATCAATCAAGTTAAAATTAGCTCACTTGAGCCGTTTTTCAGTGTTGTTATTTAATGGGCTTATGGTAGTTGGACTGCCTTGGAAGAATTTGAAGAAAAAAATAGGAGTTTGGCTGTGAGTATAATTCATTAGGCTGTTTTGTTTTGAAGGGAATTTGAGTGATAGGCTTGGAAAGGTTCGGGAATAGGGGTTTTATGAGATTTGATGAAGTGATCTTAAGGAAATTTATTTGGTTGATATAACGGCTTTTAGAAAGCGATTATCTTCCTTTTTCGATAGCCTGCGGCTTTAAATTTATTATCGATTAATCAAAGAAGGACCGGTTTAACGTCTAGTTTTTGGCAGAGAAATTTTATAATTTTGAATGTTAGGCAAAGATGCAACAACTCATTTTAGGAGGGAAAATTGAAATGGCAGCTCCGAATTAATTTGATTTTTGTGTTCATAGGTCTCGGGTGAAAGTTTTTATACTCATTAATTCTTAAAGAAAAAGTTAGAGTCGATTTCTGTGCAGATGAAGAACAAAATTGTGTTATGGGAGCTTCAACGCTAAAGAATTCGCCGTCTTTGGTTCAGTAAATCGAGAAACTAAGCTTCTCTTAGAGAAAATGAAATAACTTTTCCCTTCTCTTGAGAATTGTTTGAAAAATAAGTGGAAACAAATTGGATGTCGATCAAGAGAAAGCTATCAACTTTCAACAATTCGTTCAGTCATAATCGAGAGAAAAATGACAGTCTAGAGTCGCTCATAACCTGCCCAATAACCCAATTGTGCTAATATTGTTATGACTGTAACGGATTATTTCTTTAAGTAGCACTCTTACAACTCAATAAGCTCGCCTCTGGAGGGTTTACTGCTGTGAAAGGGAGTGCGCTGGTTAAAATCAAAGAATCTGTATTGTATCTCCAAAGAGTGAAAATTTCATTAAACTCAACTAATTGAAAGAATCCGTTCTTAATTAAGCAAGAGTTGAGAGAGAGAGCAGATAATTTACAACTTCTATAAATCGAACGATGCGAAATTTTTCGCTAATTTCCTGTAGGTGTTTGCTGAGAAATAATATTTTAATTAACTTTCGAAAGAGGCGTGAGCAGAAAATTCTATTCTAACAGTCCAACTCTGTAGCTTGCGACTACTTACCCCAGAGCTACTGAAGTTGAGTATTCATATTCTTTGGTCATTTGCAGATTTATCAAGTTTCCATTGAGATCCATGTTCATTTTTCCTCATCAAATTTTCCTTAAGCAAGAAACTAATTCTAAAATCTCTTTCAACAAGAGAAAGAATACCAATATCGGTTCTTAGTCCTGACTCGCTAGATTGATGTTTTTATTGAATGATTTGACCAACCATTCCCATATTGTAAGTCCCGTATGAAAATGCGAAAGTAATCTTTTATGAATCCAAACGAGAATTCCAGCAACTTTCAATACACAGTCATTTCCATAATTTCCCCTTTATCTCAACAGACGCGAGAAAGAAGAACCACAAAACTCGATTCACGGTTTCTAAGGGTAATGATTTATGTAAAAAAGAACGAGCGTTCCTTTTCAAGTATTCAAAATCTTAGAAGTCGCAAACCACAACACAGGCAGCAGCTATTTTTCGTTGGTCTTGGAAGAGATCTCAGGGCATATTGGGCCTACTGCGTTGGCCTGATCAATCATATATATATATCCGTAGAGCATATTACATCTGCATCCATCTCAGCTGAGATTAAATGGTACAATTTTCTCAGAGACTACAGCAAACAAGCCTTCAATTCCTTCAATCCGACTTTGATATCACTTTAGCAATCGAAATGATGAAGAAGATGTTAGCAAAAAAATTTATATCTTGGGCTTAATTCTATACTAATACACGAGCTCCTCAAGAATAAAACTCGCTTTGAGGGCTTTTCAGCAGACTATGTTAGTTTTCGAGGGGAAAACTATCTAATTTTGTAGAAACTAAAATTTGGCCGACGCAAATTGAATTAGATTTAATTGCCGAATAAGATTTCTAAGTCTCTATTGTTATTCATTTGGTCTGTCGCTCTCGAAAAACATATACAGACGCATCGGGACAAGTCGTACCTTACACACTCCAACAGTTTCTCTCAAAAACTTCATTCGTCATTCGAATGATAGATACCATGGCCAAAAATAATCGAAGTTTATCGGAACAGAACTCGTTTCAAGATGCTGGGCCGTGGTTTTGAGCTATTACAGGTCATAATTTATGCTTTCTCGGAGCCTTAATATTCTTGAAGTAACCAGGATACACCAATGCAACAACTATTAATAGGACTCCTTAAACAAATAAATTTAATAGCCACGCTGATGACGCACTTTTGATTCTTGTTACTGAAAAATTTTTAAGAGGTTTTTGCCAAGCAGAAAATTGATTAATATGTCTTATTATCGCTTTAGTACAGTAACCAGGGTTTTTTTCGACAGTTTCGGTCAGCATAGATTCATTATGGCAAAAAATGAGAGTTGATGTAACTTCTGGTGATGAGCATCTGATAGATATAAATGGTGAACCCCCAGAAATTACTGAGCGTTTCTCACTTATTACCTCCTCGGCTAACGAGAAAAGCTGAGGAAAACTGTATCCAATAGATGATCTGTGCTGATTGGAAAGCATGCCAGATGTTGTACAGGCCTCAACTAATCAAACTGAAACCTTATTGTCAGAGTATGGAACGAGTGAGAACTTCTCATTTGCGGCTGAGATCGAAATAAATACTAACAGGATCACTGGAAAAAAAGCTTTATTAATTCTTTCAGAAACAAATTGAATCAATTTACGAACTTCGTGTATATAAATTTATTTGCCTGCTTATTTAATACTGATTGGTACAAAAAAACATTTCCTTTTCCATAAATAAATTTTTAATCGTGGTATTTGATACATTTTTACAAAACGCTGTGAGTACATTCAGCTTATAAAGGCACTAGTTACAATCTATAAACAATAACCAAATTTTTCAAGAAAAATCAACAAAATCCAAGTAAAGTGCTATTTTAGATATGGACATCGAATTCGACAACTTCACGCCATCCTACTACGGGTTCATCGGCTTTGAAGAACCATATGTTGATGAGAAATGGAAGCCTTATAGCTCAGAGTTGGGCTTAGAACTAAGCGTTAGCCAAAGAACCTCAGGAACTCTGAGCTACGAAAGCACCCCTGCTCCTTTGGTAACGAAGGCTAAGAGCGAAGAAACCTTAATGACGATGGAGAACTCTAGCGTCGAGAAAGCTCATAGCAAAGAATGCTTGAAGTTCAGCAGAAGGCTGGTCAAGACGATGCTCAAGCAATTCTCAGCAGAAACCTCATTCACGAAGAGCTTCCTAAAAGTATCCGCTCAAGTCTTGAATTCTATCTTGGCCGTATTTGGCCTCGAGGAAATAGATACAAGAAGCCTGGTTAAAGACCAAATGGTTATCATAAAGAGCGTTTGGGAGGATCTGAAAAATTGCCTCTCATACCACAAGAATAAGAAGATTTGCATCGTGAAGGCTGAGTACTGGGCTAACCTGTTCTCGTTGAAGATTTTTACTGAAAATACTCAAGAAGCGATCAAGAAGCTTGACGGGAGCCAGCTTCAGCAAATTTTGGTGAGATATGAGACAATTTTCAACTCTTTTTCGCAGATTCTCTTCGCTGTTAACCAATTGATGACGCTGACGTTTATCCTGAGGGATGGGTCAGAAAAAGGAGGCCAGTTCATGAGAAGCATCGAAACATTGGAGAATTTACTCGTCTTAATGATTGACGGAAGCCTTTTTGAGTTTTACAATCATCGAAGCGGGAAATTCGCAAGCGAGTGCTGCGGCAGATGCAAGATCTGCCAGGCGAAGTCTGTTCCTTGGAATTTTCAAACGCTGCTCCTCGAAGCAAGGAGGAAACTAAACTCAATTGTAAATATCATCCCATATATCTGCCCTTCCGATATAAGGTTCGTTGATGAACAACAGCTGATGTATGCTCTCACACAAATCATACGGATCTGAGGGGTTTTAAGATGAGAAGAACTACCCTATACGTTAAAAAAACTAAAATCCATTATCCTTTCTTTTATTTCTTAATAAAGGTATTTAAAGTCTTTTGGATTATGAAGAGTTTGTGTATTCTTATGATGATTTTTTTTTTCTTTTATGTGTGGACTTTGAAAGCCTCCAAATAATTTCGGTTTCAGTTTGATAAGATATCGCCAAGTCAGGGGACGCTGAGATATTTTTGGGTATTCAGCTGAAGATAGTTGGGAATTTATAATATTGAAAGGGGAATTCTCGATTGTATTTAAGATTAGTTATAACCTACTAGAGGACCAAGTTAGCCTCGCTTTCAATATAGATCAAAAGGAAGCTTCACGACAGTGAAATCTCTTCTGGAGGTCTGTGAAGACAATATTGTTGATGCTCTGATGTATGATTTTAGGTTTCATATCTAAAATCCTCTGCATTTAAGGGAGCTAACATTTGATTCAGCAGTTGTCCATGAGGTTTAATTCAATCAATTTTTCTTTCTTGCTGAGCAGAAGATGTTAACATACTCGAACTTAGTGCCCTCACGATTTAGTTACCAATAAGATAAATAATTACAGAGGGAAGGAGTTGTTACTAGGCATGCTAACAATTGGTTGAATCTCCTTGTCTGACTAAATGAGACCAAATTTTGATTTAGATAGATTTTATTACAGAGAATACATAAATACCTTTCCTCCAGCAGACAACTCAAGGTTATTTAATCCTTTCTGCTCTGATATGATGAATTGAGTTCACACCTCTCAAAATGAATTCTCATAATAAGCGTAATTAAAAGAACTTGCATAAAAAATTGTAAAGGCACTGTCTCGTAATATTCAGCTAGTTCATTTTCCACAGCAAACATAAAAATCAAGAAAACTTATGTGGTAATAATTCTCGGGACTTGTGATAATTTTTCCAAATTGTGTAATTCACAATTAAACTTTCAACAAGCAAAGACGTTTTCGTCGAGTAAGAACTGCATGCTCACTGATCTTGAAAGGATTGACATTGTATCAATACGAAGAAGAGAAAAAATTCTGTTTGTCAGTAGATAATTATACATCGTTAAATCTGTCCGTTCTCAAGTCTTTCTGGTTCGGACCGAGATAGATATTTGAAATTTGTTCTATGTCGAAACTTCACATCGAACAGCAGCAGATAAGGTCAAATTCACGTAAATTCAACACCAACTGGAGTCGACAAAGCATAATTCATCAAAACAGATGACCAGCAAATGTTTGGAATAAAAGGAAAGTCTGGTGATAGGTTTTATCCGAAAACGATTTGGAAATAAGTTCTACATAGATTGGATTAGCTAACTTTCCGTTTCGGAATGCGCTAAGGCTACCGCGAGCATTGATTTAATCAAGCATTTATGCTTTTTAGGACTGTTTCAGCCGAAAATATTTTAACCAATCAAAATCTGCCACTAGCCTTGTAACAGGCGGATAAGGTTTTAGAAACCTTGTAGGATCGCTAAATCGAAGTAGAAGAGGCGTTAGATGGGGCTTAAATCTAACTATCTCTGAATTGAGCCATTAGCATTACAATCAGTTAAATTTATTTTCAAATTCAAACACAATATTTTTGTAAAGTCAATACTGCGCAACTTTGATCAGATCACTAATTCAACATACGCTGCTCAACGCTCAGAGAATTTCGGCAACCAACATCAATATAATTCCAATTATCACTCTGTTAAAAACAATATTCACAATATTCGTATTTATATAAAGATATAAGTCCGCCTTGCTCTCTCTACAGGCCATTCCAAACTTCACATAAAAGCATGCAGTAATAATCATCCATTTGAGAAAAAAAAAGCCAATATCACGCAAATTTTCATCTGTTAATCTCGACTTCAAGCGGTTGTAGATTGCAATAAAGCTACTTCCATTTATTTGAGATAGGAGTTCCGACTTTCCGTTGCTTTGCTGGTAGTTTTTTCCAGCACTTTCAATTCCCTCTAACTCTAATTTTCAGCAACTGATAGCAATTTTTTGAGAGATAACATCTCAGTTGTGTATAACCGAAATAAACGCATCATATAGGAAAAAAAAATCTGATCGTTTTGCTAGCCGTCTCGAGATAACTCCAAGATAACAAAATAATCGATAATCCCTTTGGTAAAAAGTACACCAACACTACCAATGCTCAAAAGCGTCTTTGTCACTTTATTACTTCTCTCACTTGGCACGCTTGTCCGTTCCGACCTCCCAGTTCATTGCCAGGAAAGCCAAGTTGTTGGAACATGGACAATCGAGCTCACAAAGCCATACGTTCCGGAAGAAGGCGAGTTCGTGACTTGCGGGCACAAACAGCCCGATGATGCTAAAACTAGCAACACAGATGGTCTTGCTGAATTTGTGGCAAAAACCAACTTTACTATAGTTCTCTATGCAAACGCTACAGCCGTGAAAATTGATGGAGATGAAGAAACCACTGGCAACTGGACGATGCTTTACGACGAGGGACTCGATGTCGTGTTCCCAACTGAGCGATTCACCAACTTTTTTTACTATTTCGAAACCTCGTTCAACCAACACACCTCTAACTGCGGTAGGACAACTGTAGGATGGTATGCTAACACAAATGGAAAAAGAGCCTGTTGGAAAGGAGCAAAGCAGCTCTCTGAGGGTGAAAGCGGAGATAGTCTGCTATCTGATCAAACTGAGCAAGAATATGTTGTCCAACCTGAAGAATATCAATCCAAAAGACATAAGAAGCATCATGGATCGATGCTCGAAGTCCAATCGAGCGCTACTAAATCGAAAAAGAGGACTTTGAGACTAGAGTCCAGCACTGAAGAGACAAGCCAACGCATGGAAAATAATAAGAAGGCTAGAAAATATCACAAAGATTTCAAGAATCATAAGGAGCTCGTTGATAAGATCAACAACGGCGGCAAAAGAACTTGGAAAGCAAAAGCATATTCAGAGTTCGAGTCAAAGTCGATCGGTGATTTGAACAAAATGGCCGGAAGGATGAAAGCTGAAGCAAGAGATACTCCATTCCCTCATTCATTTATTCAAAAAAAATCGCGAACGTCTGATGATGTTTCTGACCTTCCGAAGTCATGGAGCTGGAAGGAGAAGTTGGGTAACGGGAAAGAGCAAGGTAGTTGCGGCAGCTGTTACCTCGCTGCAACGATGCAAATGCTTGAATCTAGACTGAAAATTTTATACGACGAAGACGTTTCGTTGTCCATTCAGTACCCTCTTGACTGCGATTCTTATAATCAAGGCTGTGATGGAGGGTATCCCTATCTCGTAGGGTTGTTTGCCAGCCAATATGGACTAGTAACGGAAGATTGCGCTCCATATCGCGGCAAGCAAGGTGTTTGTGGGAATATGTGTGACATCTCCAAGCTTGATAAGATGTATAGCGTCAGCGACTTCAGGTAATAATTTTGTATTTAAGAGGTTCTAACTTGCGAATTTACAGGTTTGTTGGAGGCTATTACGGAGGCTGTAGTGAAAGAGCTATGATGCTTGAAGTCATGAACCATGGACCGATGATTGCAAACTTCGAACCGACAAATGAATTTATGTATTATGAAGGAGGTGTGTTCCAATCTGAGCCTGCTTCATGGATCGTAAATGATGAAGAGAAGCCAGAATGGCAAAAAGTTAGTCATTCTGTCCTTTTGTATGGATGGGGCGAGACGGAAGATGGATTGAAATATTGGATTTGCAGAAATTCATGGGGACCATTCTGGGGAGAAGATGGTGATTTTAGAATCGTGAGAGGAGTTGATGATAGCGCAATTGAGAGCTATTCAGAGGCGGCGGATCCAGTCATCGTTTATCTATAAATCTCCACTTTTTGGTAATATCATAATTGTTACATTTGTCGTGAGCCAAGTTTAGAAGTAGAGTCTGATGGTAATTTCATGTGTTTAGAAAGAATTCTACTCAGCAAAATTAAAAAAAAAGTCTTCTTGTATGTTACGACCTGTTGGCCATTTGGCTGTGAAAAGTCTTTTTTGAATTAAACTTGTAAAAAGTGATCTGATTTCCATTTGAAAGCTTTTGATGTCCACGAAATTATCGTGTCGAGAAAGCCTAATTTCGAAAAGCGTGCTCACCTAGATGACATTCATGATTTTAGTAGTTTAGAGTCTTATCGAGATATCAACTTGAAAATATTCTAACTTTAACAATAGTACTAAAGGAAACCAATGGTATGCGGTTATTGATCCTCCTGTAATCAGTAATATGTAGAAATAAATGGCTATCACCCTCCCTACCTCTCCCAAATTACTCAGCTCTTAGTTAAAAAGAATTATAGCTGATATTCTTCTGAAAAATTGATAGCATGCCCAAATCGCAATCTCGAAAACACCCAATTTTGGTTATGCAAAGGGTTCTTAATGCTCTACTATTCGGTCCAAGTTAAGAATCCTCAAACTTCAAAATCCCAACTCATGTCTTATTACTATTAAATTGATTCCAAATTAAGTCCTTTCTTTATATCACTCATCATCATCCTACTAATAATATTTTCTATTAAATTCTCAACTACTGAAGTTTTATCATATCTACTTTCAGAAATGGCAACTCTTTTCAAATTTTCATGCGTGTTTAACTTTTTTCATTCATTCAATCAATCAACCTGTATATTTTCAAATTGAAATCCATTTGTTAAGAATTAATAAGTAAAGATACATCAAATGACTCCTTATGATAACAGAAACTGATAATAACTTAGAAAGAGACTATTAAACAGCTCCAATGCAAACAAAACAACTCTCAATTCTTGAGATAATCCCAGAATCGCAATTGCTTTCTCATCTGCTGCCATCTCTCGAACCAAATTATCACTGTCTCAAACAAAAAACGCGCCAATAGCAAAATCGTGTCCATATTTAAGTTAACATACTTTTACTTCAAACTAACTATCATTTCACGAAAATCATGTCAAAGGCGAATCATTAGTTCAGAAAAGCTAGGGCGATTTTACTGGAAACCCGACCGCATTGAGCTTTTCTCTCACAGAATGAAGCATTATTGGTTTTGTGCAGAACTCATCCATCCCAGCCGCCTTCGCCTCGACTTCATCAGAGTTTTGCACAGCTGCGGTGCATGCAATTATTTTGAATTCATCAATCTCTCCATTCTTCATCATTTGTTTCAAAATCCTCGACGTCTCAAACCCGTCCAAAACGGGCATACTGCAATCTAGAAAAATGACCTTGTATTGCTGGCAAGAAGAGCAGCATCGATTCGTCTGACGCATCTTGATCTTTTGAATCGCTTCTCTTCCATTGAACGCTAGATGGCAACTTAATTGCAGCTTGTACAAGATCTCTTCGAGAGCAATCTGATTAAACGCATCATCATCAACGACCAGAATTCTGGGACACTTGCAGATTAAATGTGTGGCTGTAGATATTTTAGATAGAATCAGGTTATCGGATCTAAGGGACACAAGGCGACCAGAGATAGTGATATGCCGAGATTGTCGAAAAGTCGACATCGTGTTGCTGTGATGTAATAGCTCCCGGTTTAATTCTTCGATATTCCCCATTTCTACGCCTTTTTCAGACAAAATATCGAAACGATCATCAGTAACGCGGTTTTCTAAATCTAACAAGAGATCGGCTGATGTCGCCCCGTCTGGCCAGTCATAAACTTCGAAGTGGAAGCTTGTACCAACGTCTTCTTGAGACTCGAATCCAATGATTTTCGATTCTTTTGATGTTATTTCGCGCGGACAGAGCCTCTGAACCAGGTTATTCGAGATCAACAGGCCTAATCCTGCTCCCATGGCGTTTATCGGCGCTCGTGTACCTAATTCTATTTTCTCGAATGCTCTGAATAACTTTTTTTGGTTTTCGGCGCTGATGCCTATCCCAGTATCTCGGCACGTGACGCGAACTCCTTTAAGGATAGATTCACTGTGGAGCTTTACGCTGATTGGGTCGAGGATTAGACTCACTCCTCCATTGAAAGTGAACTTCACAGCATTGCTCAAGAGATTCAGCATCACTTGCCTCAGCCGATTATGATCTGTTGTCAAAATCTCTGAGTCAAGAGGCAAATTATTGAACAGCTTCAGCTTCAGGTCTTTTTTACTCGCTTGTATCTCAAGCAGCTCGACGCATTCTCTTGCAGTTTCCACAATATTGCGTGGTTCGCGTACTAGTCGCAGTTTCCCAACGCGCATCTGCGAGAAGTCGAGAATATCATTTACAAGGGATAAAAGCAGTCGATTGCACCTGAGGGCGGGCACGAGCCATTTTTCTTTAGCTTTCTGAGGAATACCCTCATCTTGGAGAGTCTCATTGATGAAGTTGATACTACCATTGAGTGGCGTTCTCAGCTCATGAGACACAGAGGAAAGTAGATGAATTTTCTGGTCGAGTGATATTCGCGCAGCTACTAGGGAATCCCTGTCAGTCGTATCTGTAAAGTTGACAACTATGACTCTCGCACCCATATAATCCGCAGTGGTGAATTTAACCGAAAGGTTTTTTTTCGTATGTTTAGGGTCTGCTAAGTCCCACCAAGCAGTTTCCGCGATAACCGATGGTTCAGGCGAAATTGGATGCAAGAGTGTGCTGAATATCATCTGCGTGAGCTCATTAAGAGTATTTTGATATTCCTCATCGTCTTGGTCTTGGGACGTAAAAATCTGTTCTGTTGTAAGAGACTCCATTCTCGGCAAGATGCTCTTGACGTGAAGTTCAGAGAATAAGCTATTCACGGAGTAAATTTCACGGGGCCCGCCAAACATCCGATTCACAGTTCGATTAGCATACACTAAATTCGTTTGCTGGTCAATTATCATGATTCCCTGGCTGATGTCGTCAAGGATGCTTTTGATTGTTTCACTGTTTTCGTGTAATTTGCGCTGCTCTAAGAAAGTTTTTCTTTGCTGCTTTTCATTGATATAATTGTAAAAGAGAAATAGCACAACGCACTTGATAGCCACTAACACAATTATTTCCGAGTCGCTTTCTTTCATCACTGCAAAACTCAGGAAATAGATTATCTGAATTATCGGGACAAGCACTCTAGCCCACCAATTCGCAATAATGAAATACATGGCGAACGAACCAATACCCGAGCACCAAGCAATTACAAATACTCCGGATTTCTCGAAGGTATCTATCACTGCGCTGCCGGTCAGAGGGTACGAGATAAATAACAAGAAAATAAAGAAAATATCCAAACAGATGCTGACGCACTTAGCATAGCGGGCTGTCTTCAGTCTGATGCGGCTGAGGCAGAATAAGCAAAGTACAGTCGCCGACATGAGGACTAACCTAGCGCCTGAAAGCCATTTAGAAACAGTAGAATAAGTATTCTGGTTCGCAGCGAATGAGATGCAGTAGCCGCCCAGACTAAGGGTAGTGAATAATAGCATAAAGGCTACTCGCTTTTGAAAATGAAGCTGAGTGTCCTGAGAATAGGCCTGAGAGTGCTTTTCCTGTTTGAAACGAAGTAGAATATTCATTCCGTCGTGAATCCGAATGGAGTAATAGTTTAATAACCTATCTCAGAACAGCCAAGTCCGGAAGGATAATTTTTTGAATTTATGTCATAAATAGGATTCATAGAGATCGTAAATATTCTATTTGTAAAGTATTCATTCAAGTATAAATTATTTTTTCGAAATCGGGTAGATTCGGAGTAATATAATTTAAAATTCAAGGAGTTCTGCAAATAAAAGGTCGGAAGAGACCGCCGAATCAGACCATTGTCAACAAATTACGGTCTGTTTCATTGCTTCCCCGACAGTGATAAAGCTTGAAAAAGATTCTTGAAGCTAGAGCAAGAAGAGATCGAATTAATTTGAAGTTTGTGGATTGATGAATGGCCTCGAACCTCTTTGTTTTTCCAATCGAAAGAAAGTTAATTTAGCGAATGGAAGGGGGAGTGTACGGAGTTGGAGACACAACAGGTCAGAATATGAAACACCATTCAAGCAAATAGGGCTGGATCAGTGAATGAGAGAACTAAATCGACGCAAATGGTATGATTAGAGTGAAAAACGAATTTTATATTAAGTAGTGGGTGCGATAGAGAAACAATGAATACAGCCCAGGAATGGCGCGTAGAGTTTGTGTTGAAGTGTTGAGAGCTGATTTTATCCAGAAAGCGTCCTGAAATAGATTCGATGTAACAATCGGTTGTTAAAATTAACTCTTCAGCTTTCAATAATTCTGGAATACAAGATGAAATATAATTATTTGAAATTTATGGCTCGCATTATAGAAGTTCATTAATCTAAAGAAGTGCTATTAAAAAGGTGCAAAGAGAATGACGTAGCATTAAGTTATAGCAGATTTTAATAAGATTACGAAGAAGATCACTGCTTCAATTTGATAATATGATGCAAAATGATTTAAATAAATGCTGACTGCCTTTGGTCGTCCAAATTGGCTCTCTTTTCTCTATTTATGTCATCGAAGAAAAGTCATTGAGTAGTCTCATCTAATCCAAGCGGAACAAAGGGAGTATTTTAGCTATTCTGCTCAACATTTTGGATTAATCAATTGATCTTAATACAACTATCTATAACTAAAATACCCACTAGGTGATTTTTCGATCACGCAATAATCCTATATTCAAATCATAAATTAAATGTGATGTCTCAAGATGTATGAATTCACAAGCTAATATAAGAACTACTTACCTTCTCTGGCTTAACAACTCGGAGCATGCGAGATCTCCTAGCACAATTTTACTCAACCAAGCATTTTTGAACTGTAAAATCGCTTCGTCAACAGAATCTTTTCAACTTTAGACCGAGAATCAGATACTGTCGATAGGGATAGACATAATACTCGAGAAACCTCCAATAGGTGTTGAAAATTAATGAATTAATGACACTACTTTGGAAAATTTCCTTAATTTACTAACCTACTTGCATCAACCTTCCGAACTAATCGCGATCATAAATTGAGGAGTCAGAACCTCTCAGTTCCAATGGTTTTATTAAGCAAACGATTCAGAAGAAAAAGTCCTTGTTGAAAGAGGTTAAGAGGGTATTGTTACTTTCTTTCCACGTAAGCTGACTTATTTTTTGGTCATCAGAAGGAGGTTCTGAAAATCAGAATTCGCATATTCTTCTATTAGTTCTCAAAGAATTGCCGATGAAGTCAATATTCAGATAAAATTTTCTCGTAATTTGCTATCGAGCTAACAATTGTAGCCGACCTCTATTTCGAAGGGCGAGGAGTTATTTATAGCTCTATGACTAAATTTCTCAAGTTAATTTGCTCGAAATTATTCCTGGAAAGTGGGCATCACACACTTGATTTCCTGAATTCTAAAATTTCTCAGTGGAAATAACACTAATCTGTCCTCAATTATTAAAATTTAATCGAACTTCAAGTGTATCAATTTTCAAATTTCTCTCAGCAAATCCTTCCGGAACAATTTCCTAAATTTTTTTGTTATTGACTCTTGTTACACAATTCCAAAATAAATTGTCAATTTTAAAATGTTCTCAAATTCGATTTAGTCAAAAGTTCAATTGATCCGAAATGATTACGACAATTTATAAACAAGCCATACGATTTTACTATTGCTATTGAATAGGTCACTGAAATATTTCCTCGACCAATAATGCTGATGAAGCTTGACCTTTACCTTTACAATATCAATCCGATTCCATTCTTCATAGTTAAAGACCACACTTAAAAAATATGTAAACCGCCCTCAGCTCAACTTGGGAACCTTATAATCTCAGAAATTGAAGACGAGAAAACCCTTGCAAATCATAAAGGAATCAATTATTCTCAGTTTGACCCGCTCTACTGACAGATTTATCATCGAATGCGTTTATTAGCCATGTGACAGAGAAATGTTCCGATAAAAATTAGTTCCTCAATACTTTGGATGCGCAGGGTTTTTTAAGCTGGTTTTAACTTAATTTAAAGCGACAATATTAAAGATAGAAGTACTGACGATTTTAATTTTTTTGGGTTTCTAAATTTATTCCACTAATTGTTCATGAGCGCTTTTATATCTACCTTCACGGTGAGAATCTATAAAATTTAATTTGGACAGTCCAATTAGAAGTACTTCTCAAACAACAAATGCAAATAAGCTCAGAGAACACAGAGGCTAGAGTTTCTCGAGGAGGAAGAGTCTTTTCTAAAAGAATCGCTTTTTCGCCGAGTGCTCTTAAAATCGTGAAACCCACTGCTCCGCAAGTAGAAGAAGCATCGCCACTCTTCTTAAGTCCACTCAAAAACACCGGATTAGTGCGCAGGAGAAAAAATTCATTAGGACAAAGTGGTCTTTCTGGGTTATCATCTGATACAAGCACTCCAGACAAGAGTCCAGTGTTGAAGCGAATCCCAAGAGTTCACTCAGTGGGAGATGAAGAGAAGATCAGAGAAAGGTTGAAATCGATTGATAGTGCGAAGCCAGTGCCCGTCGATGAGTCAGCAAGAAGAAGAAGCAGTTTCTCTATAAGTACAAAGTCACAAAATTTGCAAGCGTCCTTGAAACTGAATTCGACCATTGAGTCGTTCGCAGCACATATCTCAAACCTCTCTCAATGGACAGAATCTGTTGAAAACGGAAATTCAAATTTTTTCAAACTCCCTATCCCACATATCGAGAAACTAGACCAAGTGCATTGGATCGCTAATGATTCCGAACAAAACGAGCTGGAAAGGCCCCTTGCATCAGTGGATTCAACTTTCACAGCGTGTGGACATAAAGTGTACCTCTATGCCGGAGCTACACAAAACGGGCTATCGAATGAGTTATGGTCATACCATCCTTTCAAAGGACAATGGAAGAAGCGTGATTCTGGAAAGCTACCTAGAAGAAAAGGCCATTCTTCAGTAATGGTAAGAAATAGTATGTATGTCTTCGGCGGGGAGGTTTCTGGCGCAATTAGCTCAGCAAGCATTACTCAACTCTCAAACGATGTCTTGTGCTATACCCCGACTCTGAACCAATGGAACATTGTCAATTCGGCGACTCCTGCGAAAGACAGCATAACTCCTCGTAAACATCATGCCATGTGCAGATACAAAAACTTTCTGTTTGTTTATGGCGGAATCGTTGCTAATGGCATGTTCGAACGTGACTTATGGATTTTTGATGTTGGTAATTCATTTCCTGAGAGATTTTTTCTAATTGACGCCCATTAGATCAAAGAATTTGGAAGAAATTGAACGTTAAACGCGGAGAATTAGACTCCAAAGGCATCGCTTACCATAGTATGGTGAGCGTCTTCGATGAGAATGTAGAGAACTCGGTAAATCCACTATTCTTGTACCCAGTGACTTAAGATTTAATAGAACAAAACTGAAGGATTTTACGTTTTTGGAGGAAGAAACGAAAAAGGAGAGGCGATTAACGTTCTCAAAAAGCTGTCTTATGAAAACGGCTCTTATGAGTTACGATGGTCTTATCCTACCACGAAAGGAAAAGGCCCAAACTCCCGCTTTCAGCATACGATGGTGTATTTCGCTCCAGGCAGATGCCTCTTAGTTTACGGAGGCAAGTATGAGATGATGAGCAACAACCACTGCCACGATGATATCAAGGTTCTCTCCCTTGATGATTTGACCTGGATGTCCCCGAGGGTCTCTGGACAACATCTCACTAAGGATCTTTTTGGACATTCTGCTTGCGAGCTGAATGGACAAATGATTGTGTTTGGAGGAATGACTAAAGGACAATTCACTCAGAATAAAGCCGAAGTTTTGGAACTAAGTAGACAAACTCACATGATTATTTATTTAAATTGCTTATTAGGACAAAACGAAGTTAAAAGGCTGGTACAGAAAAACATGATGGAGGAAGTACAAGCTAAGTATCAGGAATCACAGAAACTCAAGGAGAAGGTTATATTAGAGAATATTATCAAGGAGAGCGAGAATATGCAGAAAACCAAGCTGACGGATTTCAGTGATTACAAGCAAGGTATAATTCCTAGATCTCTGACATTGAATTAACCTGTTGCCTAAGATCCCGCCGAAGAGTCTACACCGCAGCATTTGCGAAAAAACCAAGTCTCTCGGTTTTTAACGAGAAATAACAACGCTTTCGTCAAAAGAAAATCTGACAGAAACAACTCATATCCATTCTGCCACGTCAGCAGTAACAGATGCCTTTGCTTATCTGATTTTGACCAAAATTGCAATATTAGGTGACACACTCGAGAATGCTGAGAATACTAACAACTCTCTTCTTACATCGGTTGAGCTGCCCAAGATACACGTGCTTAACAATACCGGCAAGCTCACTGAAAGTCACACTCTAAGCAAACTCAGCTTAAATTCAACTTCAGCGGGAAAAACCAACTCCAGTACCTTTTTCCCGAGTATAAAAGAAAGCCAAAACAATAGCTTGGTTTTTCAAACAGGTAAATTTATTCAAATCTCTACAGCTAAACAATTTTAATAGAAAGTAAAGATGATATAACTACCGGCAGCACAAATAATTCGGAAGAACCGCAGCTAGTGTTCCGTACCTTAAGTACAGGAAGCCAGATCCTATTGAACCGAGGCGCAGCATCACCGATGGCAGAAATGCGAAAATACAAGCCGGCTAATCAAAGATTCGATAGCTTCAAAAGTGCTTTGAAATGCTAAGATATCTTGAATTTCTGAGTTATTTACGCCTTCTTTTCTGCTAAGGAAAATCTTTTCTTATTAATACTTTTCAAGTAGCCATTATTTTTTATGCATTTTGTACATTAATCTTTCAATTTTTAATTGAATTCGTGATTATATAATAACAAGATCTGCAAAGATCTCTTTGAATACCCGTCTATACATCTATGTCTGAAAATATGAAATGAATCGTATGTAGGCCATACAATACAATACAAATGTCAATGTTGTTGCCCTTTATGGCCAATGTAAGAATTATGTCCTATGTAAGATGAAGTTAACAAGCTCATTGTGTTAAGACTAGTCACATATTCTCCAACATAAAATGGAATGATTAAATAGTCACTTTCTTGACATATATTATATGCCCTAAAGTACATTGTAACGTGATATGAATGACGTCTTTTTAAATGCATCTAGTAGAACTTAGAGCGCAGCTGTATGAAATTTTCCTTATGGCAACTTCTTATATTGAATACCTAGGCTACCATCGTTCGCAGATTGATATCTCATTTGCCGTAGCAACCTTCGATTCACCCACAATTCCTTCGGATCCACGAATATTCTCTTCTGATGCTCTTTCTCAGCTATTTGCTGCTCCAATTCAACACGGAGCATTTCTTTGTCGTCTTTTTGCTTATTTTTCTTCATAGCTTGCTCCTCCTCGTATTTCTCCCTCTAAATAATTAAGCCATGCTCAAAACGCACTTTGCTATCAAATAAATTACCTCTTTTTTCCACAACTCAGCTTGCTCTTTTTGCATATTTTCATATTCTTTTTCCCTTTCAGCTTTCTCCTTCATCTGCATTGTATAGACCTTCGATAAGAGCACCTGCTTCTGCTGTTTCTCATTCAATCTATCTGTTTTTGGAGATAAATTCATTAAAATTCCCGACTCATTTGAAGTCTCCTTTTCAATCGATCCATATCGTCTTAGATTATCAAACCCATCCTTCTAAACAAATTATTTTCAATGAAATTTCATTACGAATCTATTCATTTTACCCGAAAACTTGGATTCGGCTGCTTCAGTACTCGAAGCCGGATGTTATCATAAAATTTGTTTACTTCATCATCGAGTTTATCTCTGTTTTCCATCTGATAGTCAATCATCTTTCTATTCATCTCAGATACCTTCTTTCTACACACAACGCAGTCAAATCAGACTAAAGGAGAGAAAAGTGGGTCCACTGACCTTTCTTCGAGCATCTCTTGCGTCTTCATGTTTTGAAGCTTGAGATTAGTGAGGTACACATGCTCTTGCTGCTTCCTCCTCCTCTCTTTTTCCTCTTGGACCTCTATGCGGGTCTTTTGAATAAATTCATCCATTTCTTCTGCGTCTTTCTTTCTTCTTGCTCGTTTAAGCTCCTGAACTTTTTTCTTCTCTTCCAGTGCTAAGTTAAGCGCTTCTTTATTTTTCCTTAGCTTTTGCAACAGCTGCTCACGCCTTTTGTCTTGAAGTTCTTGTGATAACTTTAGATCATCTTCGATTTGAGCCTAATCAGTTAATGTTACATCGAGAAACATCATCATGGTTACTATTTCTGTGGTTTTCTTGACTTCTTTTTCATCCTTCTCTTTAGTCTTCGAAGCAGCTATTTGTATTTGGAGGTCATTGACCCAATCATTCTTCTGCTTTGTTTTCTCTTCACGTTTTTGTTGCTCTTTCTAGCTAGGCGTTGAAAAGAGTGGCTTAATCCAGATTCCATACCTTTTGCTCTTGCTGTAGCTGGTACTCGACGATTTTACCCCAAATCTCTTCTTTCCGGGCAAGATTCTACGTTTTTCTGTTAGATATACAATAAGTATTATATTTATTACGTATTGCTCAGTTTTCTCGAAGTTGACTCCAAATCCGCTAAGATCTGTCAGCATATTTGCGGTTGGAGTCGAAAAAGCTAAAGGTGATTTGGAACTTCGCAATTTGTTCAAAGCAAACGGGCTTGATGTATACTTTATCGACGGGGATAGGCCGTTCACGTCAGATAGCTCGAGAATCGAGTTGTCATAGCCCCTGTCAGTGTTATATCGATTGCTAACTATTTTTCTCTGATTGGGAGATCGAATATCAAGCGTTGGTAAGCGAATAGAGTTCAAGTTAGGTTCAACTCCTCCTTTTAACGATTGTAGGGGTTGGAGGTTAGAAGCAGATGAGCTTTTTGAGAGAACGACCTTCGAGGTGTTCGAGATGGTGGTTTCAATATCAGTGAGGTCTTTAATTGTGAGTTTCGACTTCGCTTTGAGCGTTTCTAACTGCTCATTTATGGTGTTTTGAATCTCAGGTTCGGTTCCGTACTTCGAGATATATTTATCTCGCAGCTCAGATAGCAGATCTGCCTTGGACGATGAGGTTTTCATGTATAAGCGAATGCAAGTGCTGAAAAATAATTAAGACTTAAAAGTAGTGACTCATTTTTAATCCCTTAAAAGCCTCTTAATCTATCAATTTTTTCGAGAGGAAAAAGGCAAGCGCTCAGTTAGGTTAAGCATAAGAGAGAATGGTCACAGGACTTTTTGGGAATCGCATTTATGGCTGTAAGAATTAGAGGTTAAACTCGAGCTGTTAGCCGTAAGTGCGTTGAGCAATTATAAATTTTTTGGGAGTTTTACGGTAACTTATTTGAAAACTCTCGATGGAGGCTTATGTGAGAAGGATCTGTAGTGATGAGTTCAAATTTCTAATTTCCTGGAGGACGCATTGAGTGATTGAGAATTTTAACAAGAAAAAATTCATAGTCAGTACCAAAAATAAATACCAAAAAACCCCTGATAAACTCTCTTTAAAAAATAGATCTTGGAATTATGATAAAACAATTCAGAACTAAACACCAGATGGAAATAGCAACTTCAGGAGAGATTTTTCGAGGAATTACTTAACAAATATCTCTTTTATTGTTTATCTTTGTGAAGAGCTTCCTGTCTCTTTCGTTTTTCCTCATAGAAAAAAAGAACTCCAGAGAGTTTCGATTATGACCCGACTTCCACTGAAGAAGAACAAATATCGAAAACTGTTAATGGAAAATACGCCATTCATAACAAAGATGCTTATGTATTTAATAACCAGAGATCTTTTATTTAATATATTAGTCAGAGAATTCATGTAAAGTGTGTAAAATAAAGGAGAGTTGTAATAGAATCATGAAGAGGGTAAAAGTCTTTGCTTAGGAATGCATTGAGCAAATCACCGGTAGGTACTTTATTCTAAAATAGCTGCACTATCATTTGGGTGTGGTTTAAATAAAAATTCATTGAGGTGTACCCGAACAAAGCAGATACATACATCTCAATATAGGTTGTATGCGTTGAAAATTGGAAAGCTTCATGCTTTTTGAGTTTGAAAATTGTTGTTTAGAAAAACTTCTCATTAACGAAATACTGAAAGATTGCTTTAACCCTTATTAGCAATAGTAAATCGAACGCAAATATTAGAAAGCACCACGAAACACTTTCTCTTATAATTACAATCTTTCTTATGAAAACTTTAGGAAAACAACATGCTGACTCAGGTAGAAAGTTTTAGGAGATTAGTTTCTATGAAGTCAATGTGAAATTGCTTGGAAATTCATTTTTCTCTTATCTAAGCTGATATGAGCTTGAGGAATCTTCCTCGGTTTCATGGCCTCTGATCTCAGGTTAGCGGAAGAGGCTAACTAAGCGTTTTTTTGGCTTTTCTGCTGATTGAGCAAGTCCAAAATTCTCTCATAACGGTTCATTTCCAGTAAATAAATTAATCAGTACAGAAAAATCACAAGGAATCCGCAAATTCTAATAAATTGGAATTTAACTTTCAAACACAATATTTTCAAACTTCTAATCAACAATGGGAGGCTCCTGCGTGAGTAGATCAAAAGAATATCAACACCTTGTCAGACCATTCGGAGAGATCAAGTTTCTCGGTCTTTTCGCCACTGATCTCGACAACACTTTTGAAAAAATTGCAGAAATCTTCCTTGCTTTAGAAAAACTACGTCAAACACTCGTCAACGTTCCTTTAAACCTGATCACTGAATCAGGAGTCAAGATCTTAAGCCAGCCACGGTTTTATGAAGTTCTTCGTGTCTTTATTTGGTCGGTGAGCGCTTGCAATGGCGGTGATGTGAAAAAATCAGGTTTACGTTTCTCAGAGAAGGCACCCTATTTAGTGGTCAACACGGCTAACTTTTCTGAACCCTTACTTTCAATGGAGAAATCCATCAGAGAATACTTCGAAGCTCTCGATAAGGCTCCTGAGAGGATTCTAAGTCTGGAGGCTGAACTTGAAAATCTCGTTCGCAAAGCCCGAAACCAATATAATGCTGTGAAGAACAGGACTTCTGGCACAACGTCGACTCCGAACGACAAGCAGCAATATTATTTGAATTATGACTTCAATATGAGAACTATTGAGAAGGAAAAGCGATATTTGGATGGATTCTTGGATCAAGCGAGGGAAGACCAAGAGAATCATATCACCAATGTACTGCCGAGAATTTCTCTGGAGGTTCTAGTAGCAAATGCTTATGGAGCACCGGCTTATCGGGAGAATCTAAAAACGCCTCGAGAAATTCTCCATAGATTCCACCCCACGCTTCAAAGGAATATCAACGTCGTGACTACAAAATATACTGAGTCTCCGGTGATAACCACCTTGAGAGCGCTTTATAGCAGTCCAGGGATGAAGTATAGTAGTCCTGGAATGAAATATTACAGCCCAGGAATGAAGAATAGCCCAGGAGTGAAGTATAGCCCAGGAATGAAGCAGAGCCCAGTCGTGAAGTATAGCAGTCCAGGCATAAAATCTAGCCCAGGAATAAAGCAATGAAAATGTTGAGTGAAATAGAAACTCTCTCCCACACTATGTATATAAATGGAACAATTTATTAAAATTCACGTGAAGCAAATTTGTACTACCTTACTATTATATAATTAGCGCGGTATTGTACTCGAGCGATTGCACGACCATCTATTCAATTCAAGATACTTAATTTCATCAATGACAAAGAATCAGCCTCATCTTAAACCTAAGTCTCTATTGATTGATATGGTTAATTTAGTTTTATATTCGGAATTAGCGCGATCGGAATGTATATGTGCTTATATGTTTGAATATAAGCTATAAAAATGTATGTATGAGATTAGTATAAAGAGTTAGTCAGTTGAAAGGAGATGATAAAAAAAAAAATTATAAATAGATATTTCTTCGGCCAACGCAAGTTTATTTAAACTTTTGCATTGACTCCACCACAAAGTGACTGCAAAAGTACAGCAGCGATTGATAGAACGCGAGGACTCCGCTGGCAATTGCAAAAGTAAATTGGTTACCATAGAACCGGGAAATCTGATCAAATATTTGCGGCACTGATGAGGTGTCTTTGAAGCAGTTGATCGAGAACGTATTGAAGAAATTTGACTGGAATTCGGAGAGAGCGAGCTTCCCCTTGAATAGAAGCACAAGCGCTACGGTTTCTAAAACTAACGGTATCAAAGGGAATCCACAGAGCCATTTGCTTATGTATCTGCCTTTCAAATTTTCCAAAGAGACTCTCAGCCCGTAATTCACAATGGTCATAAAGAGTGCTATTATCGAAAGCGTTGGGATCGCAGGGCCTTTAATGTAGGTGAAGTCATTTAGGAACTGAGATGGATCGGCGGCTGCGCATTCGGCGCTGCTAACCAAATGGAAGTCATAAATTTCGGCTTTTGAAAGCTGGATTTTAGAAATTATAGCCGCCACGCTGAAAAGTACCAAGGTGGGTATGATACTTATCGATGAGAAATGAATCATGCATTTGATCATGCGAGAAATATTTTCCTGAACTCTTTCTATGAATGAGGCTTTAATTACGGTATTCATGGTCTGCATGTGCGGACTGGTCCTTTTTTTTGAAATCATCAAGCTCTCTCCAGGACTGCTTTTTTTTGTCGGGCTCTCCAAGGTTTTTGGCTTTTCGTCCTCAACGATTAATGCTCGATGACTGAGGATTTCGGATGATGCAATTGACTGTCTCGGCGTTAGCTTTAATTCGGATAGAGATGCCATCATTTTGGCTTCTAATCAGTAAAGAGCAGATTGAGATGTCGGAATGTAATTGAATAGATACCTTCAGCTTTTAGAGCGAAATCAGAAAGAGTTGTAGGAGATCGTTTATGCGACTTTCGTTTTTCGAATGAAGTATCCTCCTCTTCTTCAAGTTGGTGAAAGTTCGCCGGACTATCATTTCCGCTTCCGCTACCAGTAGAAAAGGCCTTGATTTTCTTAGATTTGTTGGGCTGCTGCTCTAGGAGAGACTGAATGACGGTCTTTGATTTCGATACAAGTTCGTCGAGCTCTAATGTCATGATTTACAATGAGACCAATAATAAAGATCATACGAGCGCTTTTTTCGAAAAGTTCTTGCTCAAGGTGTTGTATTTTGAGATTATAATGCTCTATTTGAGAGCTTGATTGCCCTTCCATTAGCCCTAATTTCTTTATTGATGTGGGACTGCTCTCATTGTAAGCCGCGAATAGAATGTCAACAGCATTTTCACAATGATCTCCAAATTTCAACACACAAGTCGAATTTTCGCTCATTGTCAATTGCACCCCTTCAGTAAGTTCGATAGACTGATGCACTATGCACAGAAATTCGAGCCACTTCTCAAAAGTACGATGGTCTTTGAGTTGGGAAAACGATTGGACAAAACAATCGTTGAGCTTTTTCATGGCTTGAGAGCTGTCAAAAGCATGCTCTTGCTTCAGGTGAAGAAGGGCGGCTAATCAAATTTGTCACGAATGATAGCAATTTAAATTTTACCCTCCTTCTCAGTTCCATTGGGTTTTGTACTCATATTGTCTTCGTTTGAATTCTTTAATTTGATAAATTTATGCAGCTCAGCCTGTATATAAATACATTTAATAATAGCCTTGAATTCTCTTTGAGAGGAGCACATGAATCCCACACATCCACTATTTTGAGAATTCAGGGCTTAGAACACTTAAACAGAAAGGGGAAGGCGTCAGTGAGCCCGGAATCATGGAGATGTAGGGTTATTTGATTTGATTGGAAACGAAAAAATTTTATTCTTTGAGGGGTTTATCAATCAATTAATTATTTTCTAAAAGTAGAGCAATACATTGAAAGTGAATTATGCTGACTCAACGCTGAAGATACAAGAAGATGTTGAAAATAAATTCTCACGGCTTGTGTGGGTTGCAGGCTCCTTGACTATAGTTTTGGCATGTTTTTCGGAATAAGAAGGGAAAGATTGCGACGCTGCTGAATTGATTGATTGTTTCTTGCTATTGTTGCGCTCGAGTTGCGGAAACCGCTGAGTGGATCTGGGTTTTTTCAAACCAAAATTCTCTCTAACCGCAGGATTAAGGACACAATAAAATCAATTCAGAGCTCCTGAACCGAATTAATTGAATTTCATTTCATTCAAGATTTTTTTTTAAATAAAGAATCAACTAAAAATCTGGAATTTTATAGAAAATCCGTGAACGAGCGGGATTAGCTTGATTTGAAAAAACATACAGCAACATTTCGATAGCAGAGTTAACTTCAACTAGCGAGCATTAAATCGATATTAGACTAAAGTAATTTAGGTCAATATACCCCTAATATCTCCCTGCCGCGGGTTTTACATTGAGAATGACAGAAAATTACAGGAAAAATGCCTCCATATGAATGAATCTATGAAGTTGCTTGAGGGTTTTGCCAACAGATTTGTTGGAATTCTCTAGAAGTAAATGAGATAAAATGCTAATGATTCCATTACGAAAATGATACCATCCAAATATGCGCCTTGAAATAGACCACTCATTATCTGAAGAAATGAATATTTTCGGGAGAACGAGCAAAATCCAGCTTCTGTTAATGAACACTCCGAATAATGCTAAACTGTGAGAAATCCTCATTACCGTCATGCAGTGAATATATCCCATCCCACTCAAATACAGCTTCTTTTCAGGGGTTTAATGTGTTTGATTGAATCAGTTTGCCACAGAAACATCATTGCTTTTATAGAGTCTGTCATTTACGCATAAAAATCAGCTATATTCATTCATTGAAAAAAATTTTAAAAATACAAGCAATACACATTTCGGATAGCAATTGATAAAACGAAGAAATAAAATAATAAACCCTGTTATCTAACTAACCGTTCAAAGACAATATCTTTTTCCTTATTCACTCGGTTTGTAAAATGGTGATCGAAAATTGATCTCGTACAGTTTCACATTCGAAACAATCTTATAGCAATCCATTTTTTTGCTTGGCGCTTTGTCAAAATTCCTAATTTCATTCATTCCCGTTTCATATTCCATCTCACCAGCAGACGATCGGGAAGAATTACCTCCCGTCGAATTAAACGGGGAAGCTCTATCTGACGCCGAACTGAAAGACATGGAACTTTCAGGAGAAGCTCCACGGCTCTTGGTACTCACTCGGTTTCTCGACCCTAAAGTTGAATCCATCTGCGACGGAACCTGAAGGAACGACATTTTCTTATTCGATTCCACTCGCATGGGTGTCCCACCATCCATTGAAAGCTTTTCGCCGGTTTCAATCTTGAGAATTGGCAATTCTTTAATTTTATCAACGTATTCTGGTGTTTTCGTCGGGAATATCTCTGTATTATCAAGTAAATTCATATCGCTTAACCTAATTTCCCGACAGACAGAGAGATCCTGCGCAACATCTGAGTCTGGTACCTTAGCAGAGAAATAATGGCTGTGTGGATCGATAATTATTGGAGGTTTTATATTCTTGTTTCTTATATCTGCAACGTTGACAGTTGCCAACCAAGGGTGTCTGACCAAATCAAGAAATCCGTTATTAGCTCCGAGCCGATTATCGGGACATTTCTCTAGCAATCTCGTGAGGAAGTCTTTTAGTTCCGGTGACCAAGCTTGAGGAAAAGTGGGTTCCTCTTTGAGAACTTTTTCAAAGAGTTCTGCCTTAGTCGAGGTTACGAACGGAGGGTTTCCACTGATCATTTCATATACAATGCATCCAAAGCTGTAGTAATCAGAAAGGTAGTTATATCCAACTCTGCTTATGAGCTCAGGGGACATGTACGCCGGGGTTCCGCGGTAGGAGAAATTTAGCATGGTTTTGCTTTCGACTTTTTTGAGAAAACCAAAATCAGCGAAGTTAGCATGGCCGTCAATGTCGAGTAAAATATTTTCGGGCTGGAAAGAAAAATATGAATTAAGATAACGGGTAATATTCAAGTTTTTACCTTAAGATCGCGGTGGATGTAGTTTGTAGAATGGAGCTGCTCAAGGCCAATTAAAATTTCCATTGCATAGAATTTAGCTTCATCTTCAGTGAACTTCTTCTTGCAAATATGGTTGTACAGATCGCCGCCAGGCATGAAATCGACTACAAAAACATAACTCCTGTCCTGGTTTATTCAAGGTAGGCACTCGAGAAGATGAAATATGAGTTTACTGTTTGGAAGCAGTATTTCATTTGCAGCATTCGTGGCTCAGATTTTAGCTTCATCATATTCTTTCTTTCGATCAGCACAGAATTTTTGACTTTTGCATTATCTTCGCCGCTTTTCTTAGAAATCACCTTCATTGCATAGAACCGACCTGTTTGCTTCCTTCGCACTAATAGATATCAGATAAGCAAGAAGCCAGAGAAAGATTTGTTACCAAGATAGACCCTAGAATATCCACCTCGTCCGATCCTCGCGACAATATCGAAATCATGCAATGTAACCAAAGAGGAATCTTTCTCCATAAGGTCAAGTAGCTTAGACTGACTCTCTCTGAAGTAAGGAACCAATACTGTCCCATCCCTGAGAGGAGCTATTGGTTTATCAGGCAAAGTAAGCCAATAGTCGAGTAAAACGTGATTGGATCTTGTTTTGAGCGCGATAAAATTGCTAAAATCGACCAGGAGGTGCTTCGCTAGTGCCTCTTCAGATAGTTGCTTGAGCACCTGACTAAATAGCCAGGCACAGGTAAGCTGGTGCTGGTTTTTGCGTGAAAAGCTCACTTCTATTCTGAGCTGATTATTGTATTCGACAATCACCCATTTAGTATCAGTTGCAACTCCGATCTTTTTGAGATTTTGAGCATCATCGCCTTTGTTCTTACTTTCCATGTTGGTTAAGAAGAAGTTGAGAGGAAATTATGTTTGAATTGATGCTGATTGATTTGCGAAGCCCGAATCACAGCGATTTTATTCTGTTCAGCAATTATTAAAGTGAGCGTAATTTGGTATGGAAAAATTAAAAGCGTGTGTTTAGTAAATAGATTAAAAATAAAATAGCCAACCATTAATTCTAACTATTTGACGAAAGAGGTGATCCAGCATGAGATTTTGCATTTGTGAAGAATAATTCACGGTTTGAGGTTATAAGAAAAGCACTTGAGGGGAACGAAACTGGGAAATTAAAATATTAGAAGAACAATTACAAATTTGAAGCACTCTAATTAGGGTTTTTGGATTTGATTTGAATGGAATATCTCAAATAAAATTTTTGGTTCATGATATTGGATATAATTTGAGAATTGGTTTCAAGCTGATCCAACAAAACAAAAAACCTCGACTTCGTAAGTGTTCTCAAGTGCGATTTTGATTGCCTGAGTCGTTTTGTGAATTCTCCTAAAAGATCCTCATAGCTTTTATGTTCACACGCAATGAGGTTGAGTCTCTCGAAGATTAAGTATAGTTAGCGGAAGTTAATTGTCTATAATTCAGTAGTTGTCGCATGGAGTCCTCTAAATTTGTTCCAAAACTGTGTTGATAATAGGGCAATCAGACGATTTATGATGTAATATAAGAAAGCCTTTTTCTTTGGGCTTCTTTCAGCTTTCCGAGGTATTCTCTCAAGTAAAATTAAATTCCAGAGAGAACGGATGCAGCGAAAACTATGTAGCACGCTGTTCCAAATTTTCAAAATCTTTTACTCATTAAAATCAAGTCATAAAATAAAATCAAAACTTCGAGGTTATTTTAATAAGAAGCACAGCTACACTGAACGCGAAGGACACAGCAACTTGTTAAAGCCTAAACATTGTGAGGGTGCGTGTCTCTAATGTAATTCAGTTTCAATCATTATAAATTATTTTCCACTGTGGACTTGGCCTTTAGTGGTTCATTACATTTTCCTCTTAAGCTCAAGAACGAATGATTTTTGATTATTCTTATTCAGTTTTCCTGACACATGCATATATTCATATACATATCAATCTATCATTAATCCCTTGATTACTAAAACTCAATTATAGAGGAATTATCGGACAGACATCGCATTAATTATTTCATCGAATTTGACTTACATTATTAATTTTACTTCTCTAATGATAGACTTGCGCAATCTAATTTAGAGTGTGTCAAACTCTTTTATTCTTGTTTCAGGGCATGCTTCTGTTCCTTTTCGTGACTTAATTCATGAGCGGTCTTGGCAACGTTTTTCTGGGCCTCTGCTTTTGTCTGTTCGGCTTTATCAGAAATTTCTTCCTTCTTCGCATGAGCCTTGTCAGCTACATCACCAGCCTTTCCCATCGCTTCACCCTTAGCTCTTTTGCCTTTATCAGCAATTTCTTCCTTCTTTCCTTGAACCTTGCCGGCCGCCTCACCGGCCTTACCCATTGCTTCACCCTTAGCTTTTTCACCTTTATGTGCGATTTCTTCTTTCTTTCCTTGAGCCTTGCCAATCATCTCATCAACCTTCTCCTTCGCTTGCTCTTTTGCTTGCTCACCTTTTTGGCACAGCTCATCAATACTCGCCTTTAACTTAGCTTCAGCTTGTTCAGATTTCTCTTCTATCTTATGTCTGGCTTGTGCTGCTTTCTCGGTAGCGTCATGAATCGCTGCTTGGGTCTTTGAGTCGATTTCTTCGACTTTCTGCTTTGCCTCTTGTTTCGCTTTTTCAGCTTTCTGGAATAACTCTTCTTTTTGCATCTTCAAGTTCTCATCAATCTCGTCCTTTTTTTCTTTTGCCTCAGCTTTCGCTTTTTTCACGGAATCGTCAGGTTGGACTTCTTTTCCCTTCTGCTTCGCTTGTTCAGCTTTTTCTTTCGACGCCTGCTTTGTTTCTTCAAACTTGTGAGCAACTTCTTCCTTCTGTTGCTTTGCTTTGGCAGTCAATTCTTCAATTTTTGCCTTGTTCTGCTCTTCCATCTGATGAGCCTTATGCTCAGCTTCGTACTTTGCTTGTCCTCCTTTGTGAAGCAGCTCATCCTTCTTCTGTACCAACTTCTCTTCGATCTCATTGATCTTGGTGGTGGTTTCAGACTTTAATTGCTCAATTTTATGAGTAAGCTCATCCTTCTTTGCCTGGAATTTGTCCTCAGCCTCTTGCATCTTTGCCTTTGCTTTATCTTCTACCTCTTCCTTCTTTGCTTGGGCTTTATCTTTTACCTCATCAGTTGTAACTTCCGCTTCTTCTTTTTTCCCCAGGAGTTTATCGATGAGGCCCCCAGCGCCTTGTATGATGCCTTGGCCGGCTCCTACGATTTTGGATTCAACTTTGCTGATGAAGCCTGGCTCAGGTTGCTTGTCTTCCTGTTTCAATTCAGGTTTTTGAGTGTCTTTGGTTTGGGACATTTTTATGGTTTGCTTTTACAAATGAATGCTATTGTGAAAATAATTTAGAAATTGTGATTGAGTGGGGTGAAGTGTGGTTTATATATAGGACAAAGTTGTGTAGAAATTAGAAGATTTTGGGATTTTTAGTTACTGATAGGTGTTAGCAATCTATTCGAATTTTAAATAATCTAAAAAGAAAAATTCGAGCTTCACAATTTTTTTATATTCAGTAATTTCTAAATTCTTGGCAGTTGATTTTTCTATGGAATTATTCGAGTAGTTTTGTAGACAGTATTATGTAGCTCATGATTTGGATACACACAAGCTTGAAATCGATAAGGTTTCTGAGTGATTAATTATTTAGCAGAGAGTGAGAATTAGCTTTAACAACTCACCTCTTCTCAACATTTTTCAGAGCTTATCATCTTTTACGGGGTAAACGAATCAAAATGTTGTTTAGAAAATTTGGAGTTTCACGAAATTCTATTCGACTGTTTTTTGTGAAGTTTTAATCGATATTATTGCTGAAACTCATTTCTCAAGAGTGCAAGGCAACGATATTATCAATTGTTCAAGTGTACTTTGTTTCTAATTGTATCGCACTATCAATATATCTTGAGTGGAATGTGGTTTCTTTAAGCAGCAAAGCGTAAAAGTAGATCAAACGGGTAAGAGAAGAAGGCATTTAAGATGTTTAATTTCCCAACAGTTTTCTATTTCTTCATAGATTTTCTTCGAATGAGTTGCCTGAAAGAATTTTTTGTGAATTTCGTTTTGTGAGCACAGAGATATATCGAATCGAAAGGCAGTTTTATGGTTAAAATTTACAGATCTTTGATTCTTTAGATCAGCCATTACTTCGTGGTCACCTTCAGGAAAAACATTTATTTGCTGGTTCTGCAAATCGTCCTGTTAAATCTCGAGAAACCCACCTCTCTAAAGGCAGGTGAACTGTAATTTAAAGTTTGCTGTCGTTGTATTTCCTTATTATAGGTTGAGACTTGCAAAGATTCCCACATGTAGTCTTTCACTCCGAATATATAGAAAATTAGCAATTGAGATCTTCAGTATAAGTGGCCATAGTTGCTATGATTCGTTGCAAGAATCAATTGACAAAGCGCCAAATTATTCATAACTTTGTTTTTTCGAGTGAATAACCACTTCAAATTGGATCTCGAACTTCATGGAGCGTTTTTCTTATTTTGATCGTAATATCACCACAAGTCTGATGAACTGTTCTTTGACTAAGATGAGTTTCGATGATGAATATTATGAACTTATTTATAAATCTCAGATTTTCAAGTAAAAATATTCGGTTATTATTTTTTCTAAATAATTTGTCAGAATAACAAATATTTAAAAAATTGTTATTTTCTATAGAATTCTGAACTGGCTATTGAACAAATGAATTTTTGCCTATAAAGGAAAACAAGGTTTTCCACCTCCGGAAAGTGTATTAATTAATCCTGCCCGCAGTTTACCCTTTGACAAATATATAAATATCAACACCAAATGCAAAATTTCAACATCAAAGTGACTGCTTCTGATTCACAATTAAATTATATTTCTCACACATCTATAAGTTTATGCTATTTATTCAAACATAACCTTTTTCTGTAACTCATTATAGGTGATGTTCATTCAAAAAATCACTTAATTTCAACTTCTTTATAATCATTCTTCAAATTAAAAATCAAAAAATACATTCTCTCGAAATTCACAGGGCATCATGACGCTATTATGACGCGGATCTTTTATTTTATTTAGAAGTTCCTATGTGTCAGGGATGTTGATAAGACAATTGAACGAAAACAAAATTTAGTTACAATATCAGCGCAATGAAACGCATTCGCCAGACTCTCTCTCCCTTGGTCTAATCTTAGGCTCATATACGGATTCTGTTGACATTCAATGTTCGTGGATGCCGAGGAAATCGTCTTGGCATACGCAGGGGTGGGGATGTCGCTCTCTTTGTGGTGCAAAAAGAGGTCATCGAATTCTCCTGCCATATAAAGCGGCGAAGAATAGGAGTTCTTCAAAGCACTTCCGTCTCCTAGAAGATCACCTTAGTTAATTGATGACTCTCGATAGAGTTACCTCCAGGCTGTGATGAAACTGCAGATTCAGTTATTTCGTTGACGATCTTCGTGCCAAATACTTTCGCGACTTTGGCTATAGCCTTTTTAAGTATCTCTTCATCTTGTCTAGTATTTATAAGCTCACGTTCCAAAAGAATTTGTTTGATACTTTTTCTTCATACACAGCTGCTGGGTGTTCTGATTATCATTAGTGAGCTTCTTTACTGTCTGCTCTAAAGCATGAATCCTCTCGGCCATACTCTCTTGGATTCTCTTTAAAGAATAATTCTGTTGTTTTGAATAGTAGCCAGTTAGCATAATTAGTATAAAGTATTGAACCGAATACCTCTTCGATAAGTTTATCATATTCCGTTTTTTCAAAAAAAGGTGAAGTCTCGCAGTCGTTGTAAATACTTGTGTTTTGAATTGGATTGGCAGTTTTTCTTTTAATGTTCTTCAGCAGATCTCTGAAATTAATCATATCAGCTTTTAACAATAAATAGAAGTAGCTACGCGCGGTCTTTCATGAACATAGGGTTGACGAAGACGTTTTCATAAGCGCCATTCTTTTTCTTTCTGAAATTGTACAAATTGAGCTAATATAAAGTCACCAATGATCAAATACGCAAGAAATTTTGGATTTACTTGTCTGACGAAGGACGAATAGTTACAATGTTTGAAATAAGTCGGGAGAAGTCTCTCGGCGAATTCTGTAGGATTTTGGATGATCACGCCACGACCATCCTGACTCCAAGTGAGATATTCGCTGTGGTCTTCTTGTTGGAGGAGCTGGTACAATATCTTGACGAATTTCGGTAGGTGTCCCAACTCTTTGCTCGTTTCGGTGTGTGGGCTTATTAAAGGCATTTGCTTAATGGGAAGGTTCGAATGAGAAATTTTGTTTTGATTACAAAATTGAACTCGCTTCTTTAAATGGTAGGGGTTGGTACTGAATGGAGAAAACACATGAGATTTTTCGGAACATTTATTTTATGATATGCCTGCGGTGTTCCGTTCAGTAGAGAAAGCGAAATAAGCCTGCAAATTAAATCATGTTAAAAAGCTCGAAATTATAGAAAAAGACCTAATAACTCCGATTTATTATTATTTTACGATATTAATTGGTTCGTCTCTTCGATCGTAAAAGAACATTTAGTTCAGGGTTGCCCAGTGAGATATAACTGTCGCTACAACATTGCCACACATAATTGTGGGAGTTATCCATTTTATGTATGATCGTAATTATTCTATCAATTCACATTTGATTACATTATTAGCAAAAAGCCCATAGAATTTCGCGAAGTTAATGCCCTAAACATAGAGTTGGAAGCTTAGTCTCGAGAAAATAGAGGGAGTTCCTTACCAAAAAACGCGTCAGTAAGGTGTTTACTGTGCACTTAAACTATTTTATTGGGTTAGAAATACCCCTAACTCCAGAAACTAAATAGTGGTATTTTTCTTTAAATAGTGCTTTATTAAAAGAAACTGCCCGTGAAATGACTTACCGAAATATACTTCGAACTCAAAATGATGTTAGCGGCTTCTTTTTTCCCTGGGTTATGTAATAATTAATGTTGTGCTTGTTTATGCAAGTTGCTCTTATAATTTTCTATTTATAAGATGAGATTAATCTCGACATGACGAATGGAGTAATCATTATGGACTAGCAAGATTTTGATAAAAGCAAGGCACTAGTCTTTGCCCTCATTGGGAGGGTGAAATGGAAACAAACACAAAATCTCACATACGCGTCTTCGCAATTTCCCACTAAAAGTTGTGTTTTATTGAATTTATGCTTCATCCAACTATCGAAACATATTTTTCAGTGAATTTTAACCCGAAATCATAATAGATTAAACTTGCCTCATTTGATTCATTCTTAAGTTATTCATTCTATTTTGGATTATAGAGGACTAATGTCTGCTTGTTTGCCAAATCTAGTATAATTCACTCATTTCAAGAAGCATTGGTAGCGAAACAGTAGAGATGCAGGCCGTAAGGTGTATTTTTGATCTTAATTTTGAATATCGATACTTTGGAGCGAATAACTCAGAGTTATAGATGCGCTTAGCCATTTTCTCATTCTTCAGAGAAGCCTGCTTTCAAAAGCAGGCTTCTAAACTCTAATACCATAGCTTAGCAGAAGAGCTTTTATTTACGATACTTTCGGAATTTTTCCCATAATCGAGACTTAGAAAGAAATAGATCGCTGTATTAAAATATTTTTAATTAAAGAACTTGTTTTTAACTGGAAACTTCGATGAAACTCAACTTACCGTAGTTTATTGCTGCAAGTGTTCTATGAAATAACATTCGAGATCAATCTTGATCCATCTTGGAGTTAGTCTTAGCTATTCTCTTTTTGTTTAGAATGGGTCTATTATGGCAAGAAGGATGAAATTGCTGAGGATCCATGTCATTATTCTCTCTTCTATGAATGAATTTTAGTGGTTCGAAGCTTGTCTTTGAAATTAACAATGCATATACGTCACAGAAATTCAGTCCAAAACTTGACCTCCGGAGGAGGAACCTTTTCCTGACTAGAAGAATGATGGGACTCACGAAACTGTTTAGTAAGTACAAATGTCTTGAAAAAATATAACCTTTATTGAAGGTATGAATACACCATAGGAACTGTTGATAATAGAACCTCATTGAAATTTGTTAGATTTATGCATTAGAAATGATATCCGATTTAAAATTTTCGTTTCTCATTTCTAGATGCATTGTGATATCGGTGATGTTGTTACTCATATACTACATAGTCACAATTGATGTTGTTTCTTAAAGAATATTTTGTCTACTCAATATCAAACCTCCTCAACAGAAAATTTTCAGTAACTTCACATCAACACAATTATTCTTCGCTGGAAGAATAAAAGAATGCAGTTCAATATTGCATTTTCATTTTTCATATGTTTCTACCTCTTTAGCAGCAGGCTGATATTCCATTCTAATTGATTGGAGTGTCTAACAGTCAGCTCACCTGAATTAAATTCATCATACAAGTAAAGTTGCTAATTTACTCTCAAAATGTTCGCATACAATAAGAGTTTACAATCCCCTTATTTTCAAGGGTTGAAATTGCATTATTACGGAAAAACTACCCAGATTGGGGGCTCCTATAGCCTCAATGTAATCCCAAAAAGGGATATGATAATTCTTGAAGTCAACAACTCGAACGAAATATATTACTGAATCAGAGCCAGCAGAGAAGTAATCAATCCGGATGAATTAATTCAAATTTTTTTAATTTAACGAATATATATTTTCAAAACTGTAAATGGAAAATATTCAAGTCTGTATCCGAGTCCGTCCACACAATCCTTCAGAAATAGAAGCGAACGATCCTGAAACCTGGGAGATTAGCGAATCAGCCACCATCAGACTCATTCCAGGCAAGCATCTCGAGCTAGTTAAGTCCAAGAAGCTCGGCCTCACCCACAGAACGGATTTCACATACAGTAAACATTGAAAACGTGCCAAATTCATAAGTATTTTACTCTATCTTCAATCAAGGTCGTTGCTTTGATAAAACACAAACCACTCTACAAATCTACGACGCCGTTGTAAAACGTATCGCGCTCTCTAGCCTCCAAGGCATCAATGGTACTATCTTCATGTATGGACAAACTGGCAGTGGAAAAACTTTCACAATGATGGGGCCGAGAAATGAAATAGAAGCTCAATCAGCAACGCTGCAACTCACGCAAGGCAAAAATAGCTTATCTAGCAAAACACCTTCAGTGCCGAAGCTAAATTCTGCTGAAATAGATAAAACCCCGAGATATGGACGCACTAAAAGCCTCACAGTCTTACAAAAAAATCCTAAACCTTCTTCCTGCAATCGCGAGTTCCCTAGCCTCAGTGGTGAGAAACAGTTACGGGCCATTACTCCGCCAAATTCAGAAAAATTTCAAACACCTGTTGCTCTGATGTCTCATAAAGAAAAGCAGCAGCCACTGACCTCTGATGTTAACGCAAACGGTGGGAGTTTTGATGGATTGAAGAATAACCCAGAAAATGAGACTGGAATCCTGATACTTTCGTTAAAGGATGTGTTTGAGGAAATTGAAAAGGATACTACTAAGAAATATTTCTTAAAATGTTCGTATCTTGAGATATATAACGACCTCGTTTATGACCTGCTGAACCAAACGAATAAACTCGACGAGACATTATCCATCAGCGAGGATCATAACAGGGAGTTTGTTATCAAGGGAGCTGTTGAGGAGATTGTAACGTCATATACAGAGATCTTGGAGAAGATACAACGAGGGGAGCGTAAAATATACGTGACAGTGAAAATAAGTTAATTGTGCTTTATGATAATAGTGAATAGAAGATATGCGTCTACGATGATGAACCATGCCAGCAGCAGATCGCATACACTCTTCCGCTTCTATGTGCAATCGATGCAAGCAGATTCGAGCAATAAAGATAATATCTTTATGGAATCGATTCTGAATTTTGTCGATTTGGCTGGAAGCGAAAAACTCGAAGTGCACGGCGATTCTGCAACAATTTCAAGGCACAAGCTGATTGGCGCTGAGAATTCAGCCAGAGGCTCGCTTCAAAGACAGAGGACGAAAGAATCTCAGCATATTAATAAGAGTTTATTCTTTTTAACTCAGGTCATCTCAATGAAAGCCAAAGGAAACGCGTAATTTAACTTTCTCATGTAAATTGTTTAACACCAAATTCTCAGAGATACGTTCATTCCATACAGAAATTCTCCGCTTACGAAGATGCTCAAATCATCTCTCGGTGGCAATTCCAGGACCGCGATCATCTTATGTGTGAATCCATGTTTCTCGCAGTTTGAGCAGACATTAAGCACGCTGCGTTTCGGACTTAACGCTAAGAAAATCGAAAATAATGTTCACCAAAACGTGCTTGTCAAGAGCAGCGATGAGAAACTCAAAGAGTTGATCAAAGAATATGAAAAGAAAATAAAAGTCCTTCTTTACATCTGAAACATCTTCTAAAAGTTACTACTAGGAACTGGAACGCGAAAGAACACTGTATAGGGCGCTAGAGAAACCAAGGGACAATTCGCAGCCACAGGAATTGCTGCGGCACATTCAAAAGCTACAAGAACAGAAAAATATGTTGACCGAAAAGTTGCTTGTCGCTCAACGCACCCGCTACTTTTCTGCTGGAGACAATAACCTTATTGAACTTCATAAGAGAAGCAACCCTGAGCATAATCATCTCCATCTTAACAACGTCGGCATATTGCAAGTATTAAATATCTTCTAAAGTCTCTTTCTGATTTATTAGGTACCTAGCAGCGTTGCTGTGGAGAATAATAGCAATAGTCCTTCAGGAAATCAAAGCGTAGATAGATCTAAGATGCAAAAGCTTTCAATTACTAAGCAACAGAATAATTTTCTCCTCCAAAAAATCAATGTAATGAAGGAAAAATTCGATGAGTTTGAGAAACAAAAAACGGAGGTTTTCTATCTTTAGTTCTTCAAAATTCTAAGCACATGCATAATTAGGTGTTGAAAGTATTGGAGAAAGCTGAGATTAAGTTAAAGAAGAAGAAAAACAGGAATCACTCGCTTAAGCAGATCGTGAAAGAGAAAAATCTCGAAAACCTGAAGCTGCGTCAGATAATTCAGCTTTATCACAACCAAAATGCGAATGGATTAAAGAAACTGTCTGTTTCGACGTTAGATAAGATTGAAAGAGATCTCGTACGCTTTCTCGACTCCTTAAAGTCGCAAAAAGCGCTAAAGGTTTTTAATAAGAAATTATCTCTGCTGCATAATAATATGGAGTCGTCGCTGATCAGTTCTTTCCTTGAAACAGCAAGAAATCTAGCGGAAAACGAGCTAAACAATCCGTTTCTGTCAAAGAAAGAAGAAATTTTCGACGAAATTAAATTTGAAGAAGATTTCTTTAACTTGGATGACTCGGATGGGGTTGGGAAGAAAAACAAGGTTCTACTGAACAGCGCGTTGAAAAAGCAGCTAAATGCATTTGATGATTCACAAGCAAGCCATCGTGAAGAGAATGTCTTTGCTGTTGCTAAAATGGATATTGAAAAAAAATCACCGCATGCTATTAAAATTTCTCTTGGAAAAAGCGCGCTGAGTGGCCAATTGGAAGGCTCGACTCCGAAAAGACAGCTTTTTAAGTGTTTAGGATTACACAGTAATGAGCCGTCTGGTACGAAAAACCAAGGAGTTCAGGAATCTTGGGAGAAAACTTGTAATTTGGTGAATGAAGGAGAGAATTATCTGAATAACATGAGTAATGGTACGTTTGAAGAGAGCAATGTCATTCAGCCATTAAGACATCCCGGATCATTAAGGGAGCTTCTGAATGAGGCTAACAACTCTTATCCCGCTGCCCAAAATTTAACTGAACAGATGAGATTTGCAACAACTCACGAAGATTGGTCTGACCGCAACGATGAGAATACATCGACCGGTGATTACTGCCTGAAAAGTTTCAGAGAACAAGGATTTAGAAATTTATGAGAGGTGTCTGATCCCAACTGGAATGTTTTGAATGATATGCTCATTCAAAATAGACGCAAATCATAATTTCCACACAAATTTATTTGCAAGTGAAGATATTGAAAGAGGCTCCTTCTCATTTATAATATTTCAATCTCCTGGACAGTAGCGCATTTTTTCAGAGCTGCTGACACTAAACTCTTTTTGTAAATGCTTCCAATTCTATACTTTATATTTGAATTTCAGTCGCTGACATATATATATATTTTCGTCGGGTGAATATTTTACACTCATTTATTGGTAGTAATAGAGGCTGTTCTACCCTCCATATGATGATTCAAAAATATAAATCACTTCCACTGGTAAAATAGTTTACAAGAGCGAATAATATCCTGTAGCGATTTTCGATGGAGCTATAAATTAATTCTCTTTCTGATGGAACTGTTTTTCAAACTATTTCGACTTATGTTTGGTGGTGCTCATTAATGTCTTTTTACGCCAATGGAGCCCGGCAATTTACATTTGAGATTTCAGCCGAATGCAGTGTCCATTTCTCCAAATGTCAAAATTCAGCACGCTTCTTTCAGCAGATCAATAGTCTCTATTATCACCTCTATTAAGTCTGACACAGTAAGATCTCTCTCTTTTTCATACGAAAACTACATAATTCAATAAAGGCCTTCGCTTGATCCCACAAAACTGCTTTGAACCTGACGATAGAATCCTCCCTTGAAATAGTCTCGATGGAGTACTCTGAAGCTACACTGACTGACTTTATTCCTTAAAAATTCTGCAATTTCTACAAAGTCGTTGCCTCTCTTTATGCAACGATACAGATAATTTTTCTGATTAATTTCATCGCTTGAAACCAAAAGCAATAGTTAAATTATCAAATTAGAACGGTTCAAAATTTTTACTAAAATCTCTCACAGCCTGAATCATTTAACTAAAACTGTATTGAGGAAGATCGGATAACTGTATCGCTTTCCACACAATCCAATGCTCTTTCATTTCATGTTTTGAATTTTTCAAAGTAATTCCATAGAACTATCTCAGCCGATGAGGTAAATCATCTAAAATTGCATTGGTTGTCAACATATTTCCCTTTGGAACGCGCTCCGCGTTGGCTTCTTCAGTTTCCAATAAAAATTCACAAATTTCATCAAGAACTTGCCATTTCGATTTTTCTTTACAAATGTACCAGTGATAGCGTAAGAAACAATTTTCAAAGCTTGAATTTTTAAATAATTTGAACTGAAAGAACGTATAATTATTAAAAGAAACTTACTTATTAAAATAAAGACATGAAAGGAAAGAACTCAGAGGCAGTCAAAGTCGCGGTCAGATGCCGACCTCTCTCCAAACAAGAAATCGCGGACCAGCGCAAAGTCATCGTGGAAGTTGAACCAAAGCGCGGTGAAATCCTCATCAAAAACCCCAAAGGAGATCTTTCTGAACCTCCAAAGACCTTCACATTCGATCTTGTCTACGACGCAAATGCTCTACAAAAAAATATTTACGAAGAGACCGCCTACCCCATCGTCCACTCGGTGCTGGAAGGCTACAACGGAACTATTTTTGCGTACGGTCAAACCGGAACGGGTAAGACATTTACCATGGAAGGCGTCCACCACGACCCAAATCTCAAAGGTATTATTCCTCGAGCCTTTGGACACATCTTCAACCACATCAACTCGACTCCAAGTCAGCAGTTCTTGGTGAGAGCTTCTTTCTTGGAACTTTATAATGAAGAAATTCGTGATCTGCTCTCGAAGAACGTGAAGAACAAACTGGAGCTGAGAGAAAAGCCTGACGTCGGTGTGTACGTGAAAGATTTGAGCGCTTTTATGATCCAAGACGAGAACGAAATGCAGGAAAAGCTCGAGTTGGGCCGCAAGTCTCGTGTTGTTGGCGAGACGAACATGAACCGCGACTCATCGAGATCCCATTCAATTTTTACGATTACGGTTGAGATGTCTGAGTTCTCTGCTGATGGCCAAAACCATATCAGAGTCGGAAAATTGAACCTGGTCGATTTGGCTGGCTCAGAGCGTCAGTCCAAAACTCAAGCCGAAGGCGACCGTCTGAAGGAAGCCATTAACATCAATCAGTCTTTAACGACGCTGGGTAATGTCATTTCCGCGCTTATCGACCCGAAATCTAGTCACATCCCTTACAGAGACTCAAAGCTCACTCGTCTGTTGCAAGATTCGCTCGGAGGGAACACGAAGACCGTTATGATAGCTAACCTCGGTCCGGCTGACTGGAACTTCGATGAAACCCTCAGCACGCTGAGATACGCGAACAGAGCGAAGAGTATCAAGAACAAGCCAAAGATTAACGAGGATCCTAAAGACGCTATGCTAAGAGAATTCCAAATGGAAATTTTGAAGCTGAAAGAGCAGCTTGCCCTTGCCGCTGGAGGTGCCGGCGGTGCTGGACCAGGATTCAACATTATTCAGCAAGGCGACAAGAAAATCATCGAAAAGATCGTGAAAGTCGATGATGATAAAAAGATCAAAGAAATGGAAGAAAAACTCGCGGCTGAAAGCAAGGAGTTGGCTAGAAGAATGGAAGAGGAGAAGAAAAGAATCGAAGATCAAACCAACCTCGCCGAAGTCGAAAAGGCTCGCTTGCTTAAGGAATTGCAAGATAAAGAAGAATCTGAAAAGAAAGCCCGAGAAGCCCAGGAGAACCTCTTGAAAAAACTGAAGAAAATGGAGGAAAAGCTCTTGGTCGGGTCAAAAGCCATGGAGCAAGCGATGAAACAAGAAAAAGAGCTTCAAAAGGCTAGAATGGAGCTTGAAGAGCGCAAACTTGCAGAGAAGAGACTTGCTGACGATATGGCCAACAAAGAAGACGAGTTCCTTCTCTACGAGAAGAAGTACGCGAGTGTAACCGAAGAACTTGAGGATAAGAAGAAAAAGCTGCAGAAGGTCTACCAGAAATTCCAGCAGGCGAAATCGGAGCTTCAGGACCAAACTAACGAAATCAGTCGTGAGAGAGAGGTTTACATGGAGCAAATCAGAGATTTGTCGAGACAACTGAAGCTGAAGAACCTCGTGATCGAGAACTTCATCCCAGGGGAAGAGGTGGAGAAGATTGAAGAGAGATGTGAATGGAGCGATGAGATTGATAATTGGTTGATTCCGAATAACCAGCTTGCTGGTAATGTGCTCAGGAGCAGACCTAAAGAAAGCGGCGGAGGAAAAAGAGGACCAAAGGCGGCGCCTGTGACAGAGGAAGAAGCGCTTGTGCTGCAATTTGAGAACCAGCAGAATGTTTATTTCATTTACACGGACGAGGGTCCAGAGAGACAGGAAGATCAGCTTGCGAAGGAGAAGAAACCTAGAGGGAAGTCAGCAACGAAGAAGCCAGGTTCGGCTAAGAGAAAAGACGATAGTAACTCGAAAGCTGCTGCACAGAAAGAAATGGAAGAGAATTTCCCGAAGGCGAGAGGGTTAGTTAAAAAAACGACTGTAAAGTCTTAAATTTATTGTAACAATGCATCAATAGCGCTTCATCGTAACGACAGTTGATATGTTTTAGAAACTGTGTGGGATTTTCTACTTTTTGAATTTAGAAACCGAATGACTTTGACTGAGATTTAGTCTTTTACAGAACATCAACAGCTTATTTGTACACAAAAAAACGCAGAGATCGAAAGGAATATGTAAGGTGCACAATTGAGAGAATTAGAAAAGAAAACAAAAGAGAGGAATTTCCGATGAAAGTAGCTAGTTAAACTTCCACGACACAATTATTAATTTACTATTTCGATTGTAATCGCTAGCTATGAGTTGAATTGATTAAAGTCTAGCTTTGAGCACTCAAATCTATAAAATATCTGTGAGATAAAATTGATCGAGTTAGAAACGAAGAAAGTTCATACTCAAGAAAAAAAAATGGGTTCAATAGGAACGAAGATGCAAGAAAACAGAACAGAACAAGTAGAAGACCTCAAGAGAAATAAAGAACTACCTCAAGATAGCGTCTCTAAGCAAGAAAAACTCAATAAAAAAGACAATGAGGAGATAAAAATAGAAAATAGGGAAAATCGAGGATTCAAACACGAAGCTGTTCTAGAAGGTTGCTTTGTTTCAAGATTGGAGCCAAATAATGATAAAGACGGAAAAGATACTATTCAAATTTATTTCCCACAATTGGAATCGCGGAAGTTGATCAAGCTTCGAGTCCCAGCAGAAGCGATGCGGGAACGCATTAGCTATGTATATACTATGGAAGAATGTTTTTCCAAATTGGATTGAGAATGATTTCAAAATATTTCAATATGGACGCGAAGTGTCTTTATCATCCTCTTTCAAATCACTCTTCACACGTATTCGTTCACCTCCTTTAGTCTGTATTGGGCCAAATGAAATCGAGAAGTCTTGGAAAAATCGCATTGGAGAGATCTCTCCAGTTTAGGATGAACCGTTCAGTTCTGAGGGCATCCCCTTGGTCATCGATAAAAATATTAAGTGGAATCATAACCACCATGGGCTATTATCGAATATCAAAGAAGCAATAAAGCGATTTGA
>ENA-UOTX01000347-UOTX01000347.1-compost-metagenome-genome-assembly--contig:-NODE-347-length-51083-cov-9.862761_pt1 | contig 51083 bp, 31 predicted proteins | sample MGYA00238143_ERZ746982 | MGnify/ENA primary metagenome ERZ746982 (study PRJEB28758, sample SAMN06268862) | compost metagenome | isolation source: single cell | place: USA: California, Emeryville, Joint... | reverse complement strand
AACCGAGGGATCCTCTTCTTATTGATGTTGAAAATCGAAATGAGAGTGCTCCTAAAGGCAGTTACAAGTGCGTATGAATTAATGCCTTATTACAATGATAAACTCTTTGTCGCAATTCGTTCAAATTCTATTCAAATTTATTCCATATATAAGAGTCCTGAATATTTCTAATCAAGTTAGTAAGAAAACCTAACTATTAATCTAAAGTGACTAGCAAAAAGGCGCCAATTTCGACTCTATTGTATGCCTTTCTTATCTCACTGCAATGAATCATCAGTATTAGTGAATCGGATAGGAAAACCTCAGGAAAATGAGACTAACTTTTGCATTATATTTATTTTTCGCTTCTTCGAGCTCTCTTAAAATTATCAAAGGCTGTAATATTGCTTTGTGATCCTGAGGACACTTAGCGCAATGAGTACTACAACAACAACTTTCGAAAGAGTAAACTGAATGACTACCGTTTGAAGCTGGGAAAACTCTACCGTTTGATTATTGAACGAATACTTTGCTGGCGATATTGCTTAATTTAATGCAACTAAATCATTTCATATAAATTTGCTCTAACTTTGTCAGAAGCAATGAAATATCTATAATATTAGGTATATAGCGAGTCGATATTTTTTGCAAAAAAAATCAAATTTTCGCACGAATAAGTGCAAAACAATTCTCTGTTAATTTTATCTAAAACTATTAATCTTAAATTTTGTGTTCTCATTAATCAATTCATCAGACTCCCCACTTTATTTCTTCCCCAGCACAACTTTTGGGTAGTCAAACTGCGGATTGGGTTTCTTTGTGAATTTAAATTTATAATCGATATCCTTTTGATAGCTTTTGTATTCCTTCAAGCTCTCTTCAAACTCTTTAAGACTGACATTCGTTTTCGGCAATAAATCATCTTCATTCAATTTGATTGAAGTACTCAGACTCATAGTCGTTTTCTGCATTGAATCATCTTGATCTAGTTTAGATGAGCTACTCATCTGTTTAGCCAGCTTTATATTGTCGGCCAGATTTTGTGATACGTCCGTTGGTATCGGATTATGTAGTGTAGCCATACTAGTAGAGTTTCGGGTCTGGTCTGTCGCCTCTGAAGGCTGTTTCTTCTTGCGTCTCCTCTCTCGACATTGCTTAATTCCCTCATACATCTCAGACAGAGAGAGCCAGATTCCAATAAACACGTTTAACCCTGCCGTGATAATAAGTGTATAGATCAAGGTCTTCCCGATCCTTTCCTTCATTTTCTCGGAGATCCCTTTGGGCAAGTATCGCTCTGAGCCTAGATATACAGCCAGTCCTCCCATCATGGTCTTTATGACCTCATTGAATACGACAAGCACTGCTACAACTTTCGATTTCATTGGTCTGTATTTTAAGTTGATTACAACCGCTTGTAGAGAAATCAGCGTATAGAACAGCGCTTGTGTGAGTCCTGAAAACTGCAGGAGTGCGATCGAAAGGATTGTTTGGAGGTCCTGGAGCATCTGGATTACGATATAGTTTCTTGCGACCCAATGATGGCTCTTAAACCCCTCAGAAATCATATCGATTGACTTTGATACCTCAACCCAATCATCTTCTTCCGTCTTCTGTGGACTCTTCTTTTTTTGTAAATGTTCATTTGTAGTTTTGCCTATGGGGACGACTTTTGTGGCCTGCTGGTCTATAGAGGAGTAGGTCTTGGTTTTTTTACGGTTGAGCTGAAAGATAAATAGCATCAACAGCCCAGCGTAGGAAATCAGAACCAATATCGCGAGGAAAAGAGAGAAATCTGCGTATGGTCCTGGATTGTTATTCTGGATTAGATGGAGCAGTGCGAATATGGTGAATGGAGCAAAGTCTCCGAGATAACTCGACAAGAAGACATTCCAGCGGACTGAGTCTCGAAGATATTTCAGTCTAGAGTAGAGTTTAGAGCGTGGGTTGGATAGAGCTGTGAGGAGAGACAATATAGCGATAATAAACAAAATGAAGAGGTTCTTTGCCATATTGAACCCACTGTTCTCCAGAAAAACGGTTGGAGTGAGCCAAAAAGCGTATTTACCGTTAGCTGCGGTAATGATAGTGTCTTCATCGCGCAGTTTAGCGAATGGATTGGGCATGAAATCGTTGACTTGGAGTGAAAGGACCCAGTTGACGAAATTGGTTGGAAACTGGACGTTGATGTAAATGTAGATGGTCACAACTGACACGTAGTTTGATAAAAAGGCTGATCCTGGATTTGCTCCAGCCGTCACTACACTGGTCATGAGTGAGGCCACAGTCCCACCGAATGAGAATGCTGAGCCTGTTTTCCCGGTGGGATTATTGGCAGCACAAGAATTGATATAGCTCTGCTGAACGGACAGAGTTGAACAGCTTACACAGGTCCAACTGTATATATCACTATAGTAAGTTAAGTTATTAGGACAAGTTGTCATGCAAGTGTTATTCCCAGGCCACAAAAACGTGTTTGGAGAACAAGAGTTGCAATTTGTGGCGGCAGATCCAGAACAAGTCAAACAACTTTGAGGCGTCAGGGGCTTCGAATTAGGAGCTGTATAGCATTTATCACATTCATTTGTATCAGTACGAGGATACCACGAAGTTTTTGGACAAGACGTTAAACAGCTCATTTGAGGAGGGTAGAGATAACTTCCTGCATAGCACGTAAGACAATTCGTATCCAGGGGACCTGAGCAGGTTTTACAAGACTGTGAAGTGTCTGTAATCGAAGTAGATTGATAACAAGGATCGCATGTTAGAGTGTCATTATTGGGATAAGTTCCATTTGGACAAACACTCAAGCATTGATTTTGGTATAACCAAGAATCTGGCAAACAAGAAAGACACTCATAATAATTTGGACCTACACAAGTTGCGCAGGTTCTTGAGGTGCTTTGAAAGGAAGAGGTTGCGAAACATGGGTCACAAGAGTTGTTTGTCATGTTAGGAAACCAGCCATCAGGACAGTTAAGAACACAGGTGTCAGAAGTATTGAGATAGAACCTTCCACTGAAACATGAAGTACATTGGTTATCATTGGGTCCATAGCAACTTCTACATGTTCCATGGACAGCATAGGGATCTTCGGTTGAATAGCAAGTTAGGCATATTCGATTGGAGGTATCTCCCCAATAACCAGTGGGACAAACACTGACACAAGAGTCTGTGAGAGGATCTAGGAAACCTGGTGCATTGCATGCTAAGCAATGGTTAAAATATGGACCATTGCAAGCTGCGCATGTAAAGGGTTCACTTGCACTTTGGTAGCATTGTTGACAGATGTTAGCTGAGTTATCTGCCCAAAAACCCGTTGGGCATGAAGGGAGACATGCCCCTCCTGCTGCTGGATGCAAATATGCACCATCTTTACAAGAAAGGCAGTCATTTAGCGTTCCTCCATCGCAAGTCACGCAAGAAAATGTCAGGTTTGAATGATCTTGTTCGCAGAGCTCGCATGTATTTGTGGTAGTATTTCCATAATAACCTGCTGGACAAGCTCCGAGACACTCTCCTAAGAGAGCTGGGTATAAGAAAGTCCCTGAACCGCAAGAAGAGCATTGAGAAGGTCCTCCGCCTAGGCAAGTCAAGCAGCTATATGCGGGACCAATGGCACTCTGCCAGCATTCTTGACAAACCCCAGTCATCGGATCATTCCACTGAGTCGGCGAACAGACCTCGAGGCATTTCCCGCCAGACAGAAAAGCTTCTGGACCGCAAGATAGACAGCTGCTGCTTGTTCCTCCATCACAAGTCAAGCAAGATAGAGCTAGGTTAGCAGTGTTCTGATAACACATTTGACACGTATTTGTGCTGGCGTCTCCCCAATATCCATCTGGGCAAGACGCGATGCATTCACCAATTGGTGTAGGATGTAGAAAATTCCCAGAATTGCATGATAGGCAATTATTGCTAGCTCCAGTCGTACAAGTAACACATGAAAACAGCGGTCCAACAGTATTGTAGTAACAATTAGCACATATATTCGTTGAAGTATCCGGCCATGAGCCTGGAGGACAAGGAATCGTGCACTCGCCCCCTGATAAAAAGGTCCCTGAGAGGCACGCAGTGCATTGGTTGCTCGAAGGGCCGATGCATGTTTTACAAGAGTACGGATTATCTGCAGAATTTTCGAAACATTTCAGGCAGCGATTAGTCAAATCATCTTTATAATAGCCCGGAGGACAGTTATCTATGCATTGACCTGAAGGGGTAACTGGAAAGAGATACTGACCAGGACCGCACGTGATACAACTGAAATTCGATGCAGCGATGCACGTTTTGCAGGTGAAAGGGCTAGTGCTACTCGTATAGCAAGGAAGACACTTCAAGACGGAATAGTCTCCGTAATACCCATCTGGACATGGATTTACGCATTGTCCTTGTGTCGATGGGAATAAGAATGTGTTGCTATTACAGGAGAGGCAGGCATTGTCGGCTGGTCCATCGCAGGTCTTACAACTATGTGGATTAGAACTCCCTTGATGACATGGAGTGCATTCCAAATTGCTGTCCTCTGGATAGTATCCGGCTGGACAGGTGGTCGTACACGCGCCTTTCGGAGGCAAATTCAAATACGTTGATGTTGCTGGTTTACAGCTCAAGCAGTCATTGGCAGTCCCTCCAAAGCAGCTCTTGCAGCTAGTATGACAGGCTAATTATTGAAAATAAGCATCAAAGCCAAAAAATACAAATAGAATTACGTTTGCACGTGTTAGTTGCTGGATCTCCATACTTTGCAGGAGGGCAAGGGTTCACACAGGTCGTCCCTTCGAGGAACCAGCCATCATTGCAGGAATAACACTCCGAAATGTCGTTACCGAAGCAGGTGGCGCAGGCAGGTGTGCAGATCACATGGACGATTATTCTCACGTTTTTGAATCCGAAGGATTCATCAGCGGGACCTTGATCAAGTCCAATTGTCCAATGCACCTTTATTGTCGTTGAATTATGCGGGAAGGGGCCTAGCGTGTAAGTTTTTTTAAAATCGGTCCAATGGTTTCCACAGAAATCCGTTGATGACTCTGAATCCTTCTCGTAATGTACGTATGCCACATTAAGATCGTCTATATCGAGAGAAACACTATCGTTTGAATTGGCTCCATCCCATGAATCGATGAAATAGAAATCTGCTTGTACGCTGACTTCTTCATGGCCTAATAATCCCGAATATTGCTTCCATGCCCAGGAAAAGTTGCCAAACTTCTCAAATCCTCCGATTATCGTTTGTCCGTTACAGTTGGTAGTGTAGCCGCTGGTGCCAACCGAGGTTGCCCAGCCTGCGGTTGATGAAGGAGGTTGACCCCACACGTCGGTAATGATTTGCTGACCTATAAATATAGAAGATGGTGTCAATAAAAGGGTGTCCTTGTTCTGAATCTCCTACCTTGGCAAGTCCATGCTAAGAGAAGGATAATCTCCAGAACTAGTAGCTTGTTGAGCTCCTTGGGCCGAGGCAAAGCTTGTTTCGAACACCGAAACATGAAAAAAGTTAAATAATATTAAGCTTAGTCCTGATTCGATTTACCAGAATAAAATTGTTCATGCAAAGCTCATCTTATTGATAAAATTTTCGTTGTTTTCGTTCCTGTCTATAGTGAAAGAAAACGAGTAAACTTTGACTCATTGGTTTATATGCTTGATTTCCTCTTGTCGAAGATCCATCTGGTTTTTTCTCATCAACTATAGTCTGAAAAAATCCAAATTTGTTTTGGAAATCAGCTTATTATTGGAGGTGATGCTTCTGCTGCCTTTTTTAGAAATGTTTGAAAGGAACAATTTTGAAGCACCCAAATTTTTTTTTTTTAGTATCAGCTTTTACTAATTTGATAATTAAAAATTTGAAATATCGCATGTCGGATTGTTGATAATTAAAGTCGCTTAAATGCATTAGATATAAAAGTACTTTTTAGTATTACAATTACTTCCTTCCTAGCGTCATCAGGCTACGGTAGAGTCATTTCCCGGCCTTGGGACTTCTCATTTTGAATTTCTCACAACAACAACGAATCGTTCTAATATTGTTCTGAACTCGAACATTGAGTCTCTCTGTTAATTATTTTAATTGGACTTTAATTGATGATAGTTCCATGGGAATTACCTCCTCGAATTTTTGAAAAACATTGGAATCGTATAAATAAGTAGGCTATAGGTGGTCTATTAGACTGTTAACATGAAATACATTAGTCCAAAGAACCTTATTTATTTCAATGATTTAAATCGTACTTTTTCATTTTCGTTAAATAGATATCCATCAATTCTTCTTGCTGGACACAATTTTTGGATAGTCAAACTGCGGAGATGGTTTCTTGTTGAATTTAAACCCTTCACCAGGGTCTCTCTGATAGCCTTTATATTCTTCCATGCTCTCTTCGATCTCTTCTAAACTAACTCTTGACAAATCGTATTCATTCGGTTTCTTTGGATATCTACTCTCAGGCTTCGTAATACGTATATCATCAGTTTGAACCTGTAGAAGATCTGTGGGCACTGGGTTGGGTATTGTAACAATACTAGCATTCTCGCGGCTATGATCGATATCTGTGATGGGCAGGACGTTGACGCGTTCTGCTAATTGATTCTTTTGGCTGACAGTGACGGATCTTTCTCCCTGCCTGCATCTCCTAACAAGCTCCGTAATGACGAACCAAATCCCAAATAGTACGTTTGCGCCCGCAGTCACAGTAATCGCAACGATTAGAATAGTTCCGATGATCTCTTTTGAGTTAGAAGGAATTCCTGAGGGAAGGACTGCTTCGAAGCCGAGAGAGACAGCCAGTACTCCCATCAAGGCCTTAACCAGTTGATTAATTATTATCAATGCAGATACAGACTTCGCTTTCATTGGTTTGTATTTCAAGAACATAGCGAAATATACCAGAGAAATCAGAGAATAGATGATCGCTTGTACCAGCCCTGAAAATTGGATCAGCGATATCAAAAGGATCGTTTGCAAGTCTTGGATCATCGAAATCACGAGAAAATTTTGCGAGACCCAATTATCGCTTTTATATCCCTCAGAAATCATACTAACAGCTTTTGTTACTTCTAACCACTCAATGTCCTGATTTCTTATACTTTTCTTTCGTAAATCCACTCTCGTACCTCTTTTGAGATAAATGCTTGGGCGAACCGAAGAGTAGCTCTGAGCTTTTTGACGATTGAGCTGAAATATGAATAATATAAGAAGCCCTGTGTAGGAAATCAGGGAAATGATTCCGAGAAAAAGAGAGAAATCAGCATAAGATCCTGGATTATTGTTCTCTATGAGGTGGAGCAATGTGAATATGAGCATTAGTGGAAAATCTCCGAGGTAGCTTGATAGGAAGACATTCCAGCGAACAGCGTCTCGGAGATATTTCAATTTATCGTAGGCTCGAGAGTGTGTGTTGCATAAAGCCGTGAGAAATGATAAATTAGCGATGATAAGTAAGATGGCTAAATTCTTTGTGACATTGAATCCACAGTTCTCCAAAAAAGTCGAGGCGGTGTGCCAATAGGCGAATTTTCTGTTAGTTGCGGAGGTGAGATTATTTGGATCTCGCATAAAGGCAAATGGATTTGGAATGAAGCTGTTAACTTGCAAAGAAAGGATAAAGTGGACGAAATTGGTTGGGAAATCTACATTGAGATAGATGTAAATTGTTACTACTGACAGGTAGTTTGAGAGGAAAACCGCGCCTGGATTTAGACCCGATGAGATTATTGTAGTTGTAAGTGAAGCAACGTTTCCAGTTAAAAATAATGCTGCGCCGATTTGACCGAAGGGGCTATTTTCAGCGCAACTTTCGATATAGTTCTTCTGAACAGATAATATCGAACAGCTAACGCAGGTCCAATTGTGTATATCACCATAGTACGAGGAATTATACGGACACTGTACAACACAAGAGTTATTCCCAGGCCACAAAAACGTGTTTGGAGAACAAGAGTTGCAATTTGTGGCGGCTGATCCAGAACAAGTCAAACAACTTTGAGGCGTCAGGGGCTTCAAGTTGGGAGCTGTGTAGCACTTATCACATTCATTTGTATCAGTACGAGGATACCACGATGTTTTTGGACAAGACGTTAAACAACTCATTTGAGGAGGGTAGAGATAACTTCCTGCATAGCACGTAAGACAATTCGTATCCAGGGGACCTGAGCAGGTTTTACAAGACTGTGAAGTGTCTGTAATCGAAGTAGATTGATAACAAGGATCGCATGTTAGAGTGTCATTATTGGGATAAGTTCCATTTGGACAAACACTCAAGCATTGATTTTGGTATAACCAAGAATCTGGCAAACAAGAAAGACACTCATAATAATTTGGACCTACACAAGTTGCGCAGGTTCTTGAGGTGCTTTGAAAGGAAGAGGTTGCGAAACATGGGTCACAAGAGTTGTTTGTCATGTTAGGAAACCAGCCATCAGGACAGTTAAGAACACAGGTGTCAGAAGTATTGAGATAGAACCTTCCACTGAAACATGAAGTACATTGGTTATCATTGGGTCCATAGCAACTTCTACATGTTCCATGGACAGCATAGGGATCTTCGGTTGAATAGCAAGTTAGGCATATTCGATTGGAGGTATCTCCCCAATAACCAGTGGGACAAACACTGACACAAGAGTCTGTGAGAGGATCTAGGAAACCTGGTGCATTGCATGCTAAGCAATGGTTAAAATATGGACCATTGCAAGCTGCGCATGTAAAGGGATCCACTGCACTCTGGTAACATTGTTGACAGATGTTAGTTGAGTTATCTGCCCAAAATCCCGTTGGACATGAAGGGAGACATGGCCCTCCTGCTGCTGGATGCAGGTATGCACCTGAATAGCAAGAAAGGCAGTCATTCAAAGTTTTTGCACTGCAGATTCTGCAAGATTTAAGCATATTTGAATAATCTTTTGCACATAGTTCGCAAGTATTTGAGGTAGAATCTCCGTAGTATCCTGCTGGGCAAGTTCCGAGACAATCTCCTATGACGGCTGGGTATAAATAACTTCCTGAAGAACAAGAAGAGCAATTAGAAGAGCTTCCTCCTCTGCAGCTTAAGCAGCTGTATGAAGGACCAGTGGTGCTCTGAAAACAATTTTGGCAGGCTCCTGTCATTGGATCATTCCACTGCGTGCTAGAACAAAGTGCGATGCATTTTCCAGAAGACAGATAAGCTTCTGGACCGCAAGAGAGACAATTATTACTTGTTCCTCCACTACAAGTCAAGCACGATAACGCAGGATTGACGCTGTTCTGATAGCACCCTTGACACTTGTTTGTGCCGGAGTCAGCCCAGTATCCGTTCGGACAGGAAGCAACACAGTGACCAGCTGGCGGAAGACTTAAAAACGCACCAGAACCACACGATAAGCAATCAGTCGGATCTCCGCCATTACACGTAACACAGGAAAACTGCGGCCCAACGATATTTTGATAACAGGTTCTACAGGTATTCGTTGCAGAATCTGGCCATGTGCCCGCTGGACATGAATCGATACATTGACTACCAAACAAGAAAGTGCCTGAAATGCAAGAAATGCAGGCAGTACTGGAAGGGCCAGTACATGCGAGACACGAGTACGGATTTCCTGCAGAACTTTGATAGCATCGCAAACAGTGATAATTCGTGTTATCTCCATAATACCCAGGAGGGCAAGTCCCTACACATTGCCCGGTAGGACTCGTTGGAAAGAGATACTGGCCAGTACTACATGTGATACAACTATAATTAAATGGACCGACACATTTCGCACAAGTGTAAGGAGAAGTAAGACTCGTATAGCAAGGGAGACAGGTCTTCGTAGCATAGTCTCCGTAATACCCATCAGGACATGGGTTTACGCATTGACCTTTCGGAGTTGGGAATTGAAAGGATATTCCACTACAAGAAAGGCAGTCGCTGTTAGCTGGTCCATCACAAGTCGCGCAAGTGAATGGACTGGAGCTGCTTTGAAAGCATAGCGTGCATTCCAAATTGCTAGTTTTCGGATAATATCCTGCTGGACAGCTGCTAGTACATGCTCCTTTCGGAGGTAAATTCAAATACGTTGAGGTCAACGGTTTACAACTTAAGCAATCATTGGCTGTTCCTCCATTGCATGTCAAACAGGTCGTATCACAGGCTAATTAATGAAATAAAAACTTTAAATAAAACAAATTTGAAATAATAATTAAATTTACGTTTACAGAGGCGAGACACTGAATCTCCCCACATTGAAGCTGGACAAGGGTTCATACACGTATTTCCGTTCAGAAACCAGCCGCTGTTACAGGAATAGCATTCTGTTATATCATTACCAAAGCAAGTCGCGCATGCAGGCGTGCAGATCACGTCGACTGTGATCTTCACGTTTTTAAATCCAAAAGCCTCATTATCTGCAAGTTCGTCGACTTCAACAATAAAATCCAATTTAAGTGTCGTTGAGTTATGGCTAATAGTTTTCGACTGAGTGTAGATATAATCTGACCAGCCGCTAACACCGCAGTAATTCGTAGATGAATTACTTCCCATAAGGTAAATTCGAGAATATATCCCAGTCTCGTCCACTTTGACTATGTAACCATCACCGGCATCCCAAGAGTCGATAAGATACGCATCCCATTGAATAGTCACTGTGTTGTGACCTGGCAAGCCAGAAAATGTTTTGGTAGCATAATCATTTTTTCCAAACACAAGATGGCCGCCTATGATTGTTTGTCCGTTGCAAGTAGAAGTGTAGCTTGAACCGACAGAAGTCGTCCATCCTGAGGTCGATGAAGGTGGCTCACCCCAGACATCCATGAGAATAAGCTGAGCTATAGAGAGGAAAGTGAAGCACCTTTCTCGAGAGAAATATATTACCTTTGGAGATCCATGCGTGAGTTATGAGAATAGTTAGTGCTAGTTGTCTTTTGAGTATCATAGGTCGTGTTCAGGTCCGTTCTATACTTCTCAGCCCGTAAAAATTTTTTAATCGGATTAGGATTTTATCTTAATTTTTGGAGCGAGAGGTATTAACCAAAATAAATTTTCTGGCAAAAGAAACGTTTCTTTATTACTGGTTAAGATTTAAATGAAAATAGCCATAGCTCTTGACTACTCACTGCTAGATCAAGTGCTTACTTCTATTCTACTCTCCGAAGAAATAGGTGAATGTAACATTAGTTTGACTTTGCTTCAGAAGTTAAAATTGGCAAATTTTTAAATCAGAATTGTGAAGTTTATTCTCAACATTTCATTAGGTAAATACCATTGGATTTAGTTGTTGACTTTCTCTATTCGGGTTCTTTGCTTAGTACAATGGTATAGCGGACCGGGAGAGGTAACTTCTAAGCAGTTTCTTAGAATAGATGACCTAATGACCATTTATAATGCAACTTTTTCGTTTTTATTGAATCTTTTTCAAGAATTTCATAATATCCGACAAAATTAAGCTCAGCTCTCAATCTTACCTATCTTTCTCGGCGGAAGCTTCTTTCTAGAAGCCAATGCAACACATGAAACCCATTCTGTACATTAAGTAACTCAATTCAAACTCGAAACGAAAATCAAGACGAGTATATCACAAATATTCTTTCAAATAAGGTCTTTTTCCTCATAGAATTCAAAACGATCGACATGATCACTTGAATTTACCTCGTATGCGCTCTCAATATGAAATTTTGAAAAAGTTACGTCAAGGCCAAATCTATTACACGACCAGTTAAGCTGGTTATCACACTATTAAAATCCGTTCTCTTACCACTCAAAGGAATTAAGGCTCGGAATCTTCATACTTCATTTACTACTTTTTCGATACGCTAGCTCAAATCTTTCATATATTTAAAGCGATTTCTCCACATACCGCTTCCTGTATAATACATCAAGCTAATTTTTCAAAGACATCGATTTGAGATTCAATTCATCCGCCATCAACACACTGAAAATCAGCCAGCTAAGATTGAATCTGACGTCAGTTAACCCCATTATTAAGATCTAGATTTAAATCGACAAATACTCATAAATTAATCGCTTTTAAATAATAGCATTGAAAGAAGAACCTGATCGCAAAACACTGTTCTTTAGCGTGTGAGTGATGTCTAGTCTTTGGAAAGTGCCTGAAAAGAGTCTCAAATATAGATCTGTCGATGAAGGTGGCAATGAAATGTGGGAAGTTGATAGGATTATCGGCAAAAAGATCCAAAAGGGAAAAGCTTTCTATAAAGTCCTCTGGGAAGGGTTCCCTGAAACCGACTACACCTGGGAACCTTTGGAGAATCTCGAAAACGTCCTACCTTTAGTAGAAGAATATGAAGCGACATATGGCGCAAAATTATCAAAAAATGAGGTCAAAAAACCAAAGAAGCAGTTCGACTCCGGAGCAGGCGTTTCGACGAGCGCTTCAGAGATGGAGTTGAGCTCCGATATATATTCAAGGGTTTCTGGAGATGATGAATCCGATGACAAATTTCCATCAAAATTGAAAATTAAGAAGAAACAAAAGAGCAGAATATTGGATGACTTAAAGGAGGAGCAGTTTGCAAAGTTGGGGCAGAAAAAAAATGAAAAAACGCATCAAAAGAAATATTATGACCCCTCGAATTCGCTAAACCCGTTGGCTAGCATGGCTGTAGACACTGAACTAGATTTGGAGTTTAAAATCGCGAAAAAGGACTCTGGTGGACCAGCTCTAGTCAGGAAAACGTCAACGCCAACAAGCTCAGGAGGTACGCCTAATTTTGAGAGGTTTCAGGCCAAATCAAAGGAGGAATCCGCTCCTTCGTTTCTTAAATCATTCGATCATGAGAAACCAAAGAAGCAGACTCCTCCTCAAGCAAAAAACGGAGTCTCCTCGCCGAAGAGTCCAGAGCAGCATCCGCAGCAATTCACGCCGTTTTTTCAACAACAACATCAATTGCAGCCAGCCAAGGCTTCATTACCTAAGCAATTATTTAAGCCGAAGCCGCCTGTAGATCTCAGTAATCTCGGGAAAAATGAACCGCTCAAACTGAAAGCGAAGGAGTGCTATGAAGCCCGAGATAAAATGTATGCGTTTTGCACGGTTTCGTATGATCCGAGGAAAAACGGAGACGAAAGCTGCTTTTTCCTCAGAGATAAAAAGAGCGAGGTAGTGATCGTCGACACTCGGCAGTGTCATTTTAAATTAACTGAAGTTGTGCATTACACGGCTGAAAGTCTCGGCAGTTTGGTTTTTGACCCGTTTAATGAGAAAATAGTCCCTGAAGGCCCAGAGCAAGAAATTACTCAACCATGCGAGCTCTCTTCTCTCCCGTTCGTACAGACGCTAGGGAAAGTCGAGCCGTATAAAGTGAATGAATTCGGAAGGTTGCCACTTATTGAAAAAAGCGCTGCTGAACCGCATAAAGAAAGCAATAGACAAAACCCTGCAATGAATATCCCGAGAGGAGGCAAAGAAACAGCAGAACTTCACAGAAAAGAATTTCAACAACCGCCATTGAGACCCCCAGATAATAAACCAACTACAGGGACTTCAAATAAATCCTCTCTTTTGAGTTCTATGCTAGGAATGATCAAAGTGCATGCAAAACCTTCAAGTTCAGAAAATTCAGCATCGCATAAGCCTCAACCACATATTATAGAAGAAGATGAGCCAGAACTGGTGCGAACCCCGAGTAATTTATCAAAGGAGCGAAGTAAACCGAATTATGAAGAAAATGAAAACACTCAGCCGGAAAGGAAGCGAAGCACGGACTCGACAGCCATGGCACATAAACCTCACATGGAAATAGAAAGACCTTCACCGCCGCATATTGATCATTCTAAGAAAAGCCCCGTTATGAAAGATATGAGCAAAGAAAGCAAATCGCATAGGCCTCCTCCACTGCTCGGAATGCCTCCAAGTATGAACAAACCAACGAAACCCAGCACTGCTGAAAAAAACTTAAGTCTAGAAAACAATTTTCCGATGGCAGCAACTCGGAAACCGGCGATTATCCCAGAAATCCCGCTGGAAGGTGTGAATAAAGGCTCGAAAGAAAGCGAAATGTTGACTAATAAAAGCAACGAAATGTTAACTAATAAAAACACCGAAATGCTGGCTCATAAAAATGGCGAAACCGAGAAGGAAAAAGTAGCAGGAAACACAAATAATTTAAATGAAATCAAACAAAACATTTTACAAAAACCGCTGCTTGAACTTAAAGCGCTTTCAGTTGAAAGCGCCTCTGAACTAATAGCTTCGGAGTTGTCGGATAAGGACTTGCTGAACTGCTTATCGGTGAAAGGGAGGGTCGGAAGAGACAAACCGCTGAAAATCGTCGCGTTGGATATGGGTCCTGAAGGAAAGAGAGATAAAGAGAAAACGATTTTTAAAGTGTATTGGCTGCCTGGAGAAGATCTCATTCAGCGAGCTCCGTCGCTGGTCCCTTATCGGGTGCTTCTTCGGCATCACCCTGATTTATTAGCTGAGTGTTTATTTGATCAGTGAATTATATAATGTATTGTCCGGTAATTAAACTATTTAATGAATGATAATAGAGGCGATTTAACACTACATTATCAAGATCGTCATAAGTAATTCATTTGTTACAAATGACCCCAGAAGGTCGCTTCTCTGAATGACTAAGTCCCTGAGTGCACGCGAAAAGTTTAGAGTGAAAAACTTAATACCTTGGGAATTGTTTAATTTCGAATACAGTCCGCTGATTAATTATTTGAGCTCGAATTTTGATTGACTTTAGTTCGAATCTTTAATGAATGAAGACTGTATGTATTAGTCTCAAACCTTAGGAGCAGGTAAAAGTTTGTCTCTGCCTGTTAAAGCTGCTATTATCATTATCAATATTGTCTTTTTCGAGAAGTGATGAGCTGACGTTGTGTATTCAGATATCGTTTAGTCCAATAATTGGAAGACAAACCGATTCGCTATTTGAAAAATATCTCAAAAAACATAGTCAAAGAGCAAGTGTGGGCTCCTTAAGCCTCTTTACTGACTTGTTAAAGATGTTTTAGTAGAGCGCATAGGAATTCGATCACCAAAACCTAGAGAAAAGCTTTGAAATCTGAGCTGTTGTTAATAAAACATTACTAGAGAGTTGCAGTCTTTTTAAGCCCTGTCAAACTGAAAGGATATAATAAAATTTAAAAGATGAATCTCAACTCGCCTGTAATCGATAGCTTAGATACTTCGAAAGTCAGCATAAGCGATAAAAGCTCAGTTGGCAGGAAAAAACGAGAGCTCACCCAAAAACTATCAAGCAGTTTTGATGCTGATGACATTTTTTCAACTAAGATCGCTTTCTCGAAAAAAGCTCAGCAGACCGGGAAAAACGAAAACAGTATAGAGAACAAGCCTACAAAATTGAGCTCGCAGAAAGTAGAGGAGACTTCGCAAGCTGAGGATCAGACTTTAAATGAAAAGAAGTCACGGAAGTCAAGAAGGACTGAAAAATCGACTAAGGCTCCATTCATGGATATTATAGAGAATGATGAAGGAGATTCAGTCAAAAATTTGAGGGAAAACAAAGAGCTACAGCCTCAAGTAGCCTTGAAAAAAGAAAGCGAGGTACGCTCAGAACAAAATCCGTTAAAAAGCTCGAGTATAAGCCAAAGTTGCCAAAATTCAGGCCATGATGATCTCAAAAACTCGCAGAAACATGCTCAAAATGACCAGAATAAAGACACGCAAGACCAATCGAGCGTTCTAAAGGAAACAAAGAATACGAAACACCTCTCGTACCTTGATGTAAGTGATGATGAGGAAGAAAAAAAGGAATTTCTGCCAAAAAATGCTGTTCTTCACAAAGATACGAAGAATGTGAGCGGACCTGACGATGTGCAAACGAAGGATGCGCCACAAGAGCTTGCTAATGGGATCGGTGCTGGTAAAAGGAGATCATCTGACTCTTCTCAAAGCCAATCTAGTCATAATTCGGAAGAAGACTCAAAAGAAGGCTTGGAACCAAATGCCTATCACTACCAAAATGACCAGAAGAATCAAACAAACGCCACCAGCGGAATTCCACTCTCTAATAATACAAAAAATATTCCAAACTACGCTGCCATGGTGGATGTTAGTTCTAGTGAAGAAGAAGAAAATATCCCGATAGCGACTAAAACCGGGAATGATATACCATCAACGCAGAAAGCTACTGGAAGTGCGAGCAACAGCAATGATGCTTTTAAAAATGATGAAGTTGAAAGCAAGAATAATCCAACACCTAAGCCCAAAATGCCGAGTTACGCTCAAGACCTCGAGGATTCTTCTGACGAAGAGGAATCAAAGGAAGTACTGCCTCAAAGAAGACCTCTCCAGAAAAATACCACAGCTCCCACCACAGGAAAAAACAATCCACCAACTCAATCAATCACTAAAACACAGCCACCTAAGGCAGCTGACTCCATTAAAAAAAGCACCAACCACGCTCAGATGCCCCAAGAAATTCCCAAAACGAATCAAAAGCCAAAACTTCCTTCATACTTTGGCTCTTTAGATGACGACGAGAATCGCATTACATCATCCAAAAACACTCAACCAGGCGAACCTTCAAATATACTAACCGACTTGTCTGTGGATAAAAGTAGACGAGATGAACCAACCACAAAGAAAACTGTGGAGCATTCTACAATATTAGAGAAGAGTGCTTTTTCAAACGGCAATCAATCATATTCAGTTAACGGGTATCGTTGTGCGAGATCTTTGTTCTTCGCTGAAGGCGAAATTGATACTGAGCCCGGGGAGGCCAGAACCTTTTTCCAAAAAGACCTTTCCGATAATAATTTCCACACCAACTTCGATAATCTCTCGGACTCCGAACCTGATCCAGAAGCTAAAAGAATCATCAAATGGAAAGTGAGAAACATCAAGCCGACGCTCCGAGCGTTTGATTTGTATAATGGGCTGATCGGAAAAGGCTTTCACGTGATAAGGGTCAGAATCAACAAGACCTCAGAGCACAAAAAACAAGGCATCAAAGCCGATGATCCTCTCTTTGATATGCTGTTCGGCTCAAACCGCGCCTTGAAAATCGAGGAGAAAATCCACAATATCCGCGATGTCCCTTTCCTTAACGAGCTTTTTTCGAATCCTCCCATTCGCACCATACCACATAACTCAAACCAAACGAAAAACCTTCAAGGCGCGCTTCGAACCTGCCTTGAAAGATGCAGCAATGACCCTGATAACGAAGAACGGAAATTTTACAATGAACTTGAGGGATTAATTAACAAAGTGCAATTCTGGCATAATCTGAAAGAGAGACTAAGATATCTCAACAAATTCATAAAAAACGCTGATGGTAGTGATAGCGACGACGACGATAGCGGGTCTGATGACGAAAGCGATGAGGATGACGCTCACGGCGATGATGAAGAGCGAAAAATCGACCGGAAACTGCTGGCATCGTATCGAAAAGAAGCGCTGGCCTTAAACGCGGAGTTGGAGAAAGAAAAAGCCGCGATCCAAGAAATGAACAACGAAATTGCCAAGAAGCCCAAGAAAGATGAGAAGGTGGACAAAGGTGAGATATATATCTGGGGGACGCTTCTCGAGAACATCAATAAAGTCAATGAGAAGATCACTTTTCAAGGCCCAAATAAAGAGTCATTGCACATTTTTATTGATAACGACCGACCGAATGCTAACGAAATTGAAAACTTGACTCCAAGTCTCAAATCCAAAATCGAGAAAACTAATATCAATTATCATAAATGCAAGTTCGGCACGTTCATTGTCGACGCCAAGACTGGCGAGAAGAACGTTTTTAGGAGCTATTTCGACGTGGATTACGCAATGAGCCCGCAGCCTGGGCGAAAAATCAACGCTAATCAAGGAAAATTATTTGCCTTTTATTCCGAAGATAAGCAGCGTTCGAAGAAAATGGAGGTGATATTCGACGTGCATAGTGATAATCTCCAATTCAAATTCGAGTTCAGCTACAAGCACTGTGATTCCGTTTACATCGAGGACGTTGACTACGAGGTGAGGATCTACTTCAGTTTGATGGCTCCACCGAAATTTTATGCGTATATGTACAATACAAATGAATACCTGGACTACCTTCTCAACGACAAATGGGAAAGGGTTGATTATTTCATCACGAGAAAGATCCTTGACGCCAAGAGCAAGGCCGATCAGATCGATGAGTTAGAGCGCATCTACCTCACAAGAAGCACTGTAGTGATGCTCTCGTTTGATAAAAAGAACCCAAGCACCGTAAAGGAACTCAAGAAACTGAAGGAGCATTTCAATAAGATAAATATTCATCTTGAAGAGACCGTTGGAAGAAAATTCAGGCACAAGAATTTCTATTCAATCAGCCCAGCGTTAAAATACGACGCAATCACTGCCTACACCGAGGAGGAGCTGCCTTTCGAGATTAAATACACGATTCTCGCGCTGATAAGTGAGAAGAAATTCGATCTATTCCAAATAAAAAAGACGTTTTTACCAAAGATTATGAACCTGAGTGGCCCACAGGACTATAAAATCACCGAAAAAACACTGAAAGACCTTGCGAATCCAGGCGGGAAAACACCGAAAGACCCTGCGAATCCAGGCGGGAAAACACTGAAAGACCCTGCGAATCAAGGCGGGTTGGAGCTCGCGATTCGGAAGTGCGCGAAAGAGTCTGATTCATTGGATTTCGAGAAGATTTTCATGACGAAATGGGAAGAAAACAAAGCTTATTCCGAATTGCTGAGCCTTTCGAATGGTCTGGAGCATATGAGCTACACGAAACGAGTGACAATAACACCTTCCAGCGTGCTGTTCCGTTGCGAGGAGCCTGAGCTGTCCAACGCGGTGCTGAGACGATTCAAGGATCAGAATCCCAACTTTTTGAGGGTGAATTTCTGCGACGAAATGCAAGAAGGAACCAAGAAAATGAAGTATGTGGCTATCAAGCGATTTAACGAGGTGCTCAAAGGACTGAAAGTGTTTAATAAAACTTTCAACATGCTGGCATTCTCAGCGAGTCAATTGAGAACGGACTCGCTTTGGATGTTTGCTGATAACGAGAAGCTCACGGGCAAAATGATCCGAGAATCGTTGGGAAACTTCTCCAATATAAAAATCCCAGCGAAATACGCTGCTAGAGTAGGGCAGTCGTTTTCTTCGTCATATCAGGTGCTGGATATCAAGAAGCAGAATATCGCTATCAAGATGATCGACGATATCAAAGCAGAGTCAGGAGCACTGTTCTCTGATGGTATTGGGGTAATAAGCAATGATTTAATGGACATGGTGAGGCTAAAGATGGAGAAAAGCGTCAATTTTGCGGCCATTCAGATCCGTATGGGAGGTGTTAAGGGTGTGCTCGCGAAGGCAGGCAATAACCCCAAGTACCAGGAGAAAAATACGATTTGGATTCGCCCTTCGATGAAAAAATTCGAGGCTGACATAGAGCATGTCGAATTGCTTGACTATTCCAAGCATCGTTACGGTTACCTCAACAGACAAGTCCTGATTTTGCTAATGACGCTGGGAATCAACGATGACGACATTATCGCAATGCAGGAGGGCTACATTGAGAAACTACAGCAGCTGACATACCGTGATGCCAGTCTCTTCAGCTACATAAGCAATGAGGAGCAGTCCCCTGTCAACGAATTACTTAGAGACTGTTTCAACGCAGGCGTATCAATGAAAGATGAACCGTTTATCAACGGTGTCATTCAAACCATTAAAGCCCGAGGCTTCCTCAACCTGAAGGCAAAGTCCAATATTTTAGTAACCCAAAGCGCGAGACTCCTCGGTGTGCTGGACGAATCTGAAATTCTCGAATCTGGAGAGGTGTATATTAAATTTTTGTCCGAAGTTGACCATTACGCTGAGAGTGCCGAAGATAAACAATTTACTCAAAAAGAAGGCAAAGGTGCCCCATTGACTCTGAAGGATGGCACAAGAGTCATGATTACGAGAAACCCTTGTCTGCACCCCGGAGACATTCGTGTCCTTACTGCAAGATCTGGGAAAGAATACGAGGAGCGGCTGGGACATCTCGTCAACTGTGTTGTATTCCCTCAGAAAGGAAAGCGACCGCATACGGCAGAGATCTCAGGGTCCGATCTCGACGGTGATATGTTCTTTGTGACCTGGGATAAGAGGCTTATCCCTGAAAATGTGGATGAGCCCATGCAGTACGATACTGAGAAAAAGCAGCTGGATAATAAAGGAGAGGTGACCATGGATCAAGTCCGCGAATTTTACATCGAGCACATGAACAGTGCAACGCTGGGACAGATCGATAATTCGCATCTAGCGTTGGCGGATGCATCAAGAGATAAAGCACGGGATAAGGATTGCCTTGCGCTTGCACAGGCGCACTCTATCGCAGTCGATTTCGTGAAAACGGGAATAAAGCCGAGCATCAAAGACCTTAGATTAGCGACTGTTTGGCCTGATTTCATGGGGAAATCCGACAATCATCAAAGCGCTATCTCGCAGACTTTGCTTGGACACTTGTATCGACATACGATACATCATATGAAGCAATGTGGCATCTCTAAATCCGCAAAAGGCAAGGAAGTGAGCAGTATTTCTCTAGTAATCGACGAGGATATGGCATATGGGAACTGGCACCAACATATCCCAATGGCAATCGAAACGCTCTTACAGTATCACAAAGATATGTACTCGCTGCTGGCGCTTTATGGGCTACAAAGCGAGTTTGAGGTGTATTCAGGTAACTTCTTAGTTTTCCATACGAGCGAAGGGAAGAAGCAGAACTTAGAAAGGTTACAGAAGAAAATCTTAGACCATATGCTCGTGTTAAAGTATAAGTACACAGTGATGTTCGGAGGTGAGCATATAGCTCAGAGTAAGGATGAAGAGGCGCTGAGCAAGGCATCTGCATTGTATCTCGTTTCGTATTATCATAAGTCTGCTTTGAGCCCGGATAGGGAGGGTAACGTGAATAAGTTGGCTGCGAAAATAAATGAGTGCATGGATAAATTGGAGAAACATGGGCCAGAAAGAGCGCTGAATGCGATGAAAGAACTGAATACGTTTTTCAACGATCCAAAAAAGACAAGATATATTGGACTACCATGGTTTATTGCACGAGAGCAATTGCTGGCGATTAAAAGGCAAAAGGCAAAAGGCAAGGGAGAACGCTTCGAAAAACAGTCCTTAAAAGAGGATAATCCAAGTATTAGAATTACCAGAGGCCCCTGAATTCTTAGTCGGCAAATCTTTGTTCTGTTGTTGTTATTTGTAAGAGACCCAGAAACCCGAGTTAGTTGCGATTAACCTGTACAGATCAAAAGCTTTTCTAAGCATTCAAGATTTTCAATCGTAGTTTATGGATTTTTACCTTCTACATTGTAAAAATTAATTCTACATTATTGGAATTATAATAGTATTTCATTTCTAATAGGACTCAAGCTTATAATAGTGATAGTTTGAGAGATATTGGGGTTGCACTCTCCTCCTCAGGGGATCTCTTGCGAGGGTAGTTTTGAATAAGATAAGTAAACTTTAAACGAGGAATTCCTGGCAATTTCAAGCAAAAGCCATCGAAATTTGCATTGATATAGTGTCATTGGACTTCCTTTCGGACCCAATATCATAAGTATCATGTTACAAGATACTATAAAAGCTGTAGTTTCATATGAGATACAGTGATTAAATAAAGTTGTTTTGTGACTAGGCTTGTTGGATTAAAGGCTACCATCACACTTGTAATTTTTTAAATAAATATTTGTAATTGCGGAAAAATTAAAGCGGCAAAGCCAACTCAGAATGGAATCGTTAAAAGATAAATCGGAATCCACTGAACTCTTCAAATCCAAACGCACAGAATACGCCGTCGAGATTCGCAAGAAGAAAAATGACGAACTTATCAACATCAAGCGCTTCAAATGTATGAGCACAAAGCAAGATCAAAAATCTCTCGAAGAGATCGTAATGATTTCACTCTCTTCTCCCCTCTTACCAATCCCACTTAGGGTTTTGTCTCATCGAAACTGCTAGCAGAGCAATTCCTCACCTTCCTCGCTGCGAAGGACATCGAAGCAACGAAACGTTCAACACAAGCCATCAGAATCTCATTGTGTGTTAATAGCGCTGATTCAGCTCAGTTTGCCATTGACTATCTCGAATCCGGAGTGGTAAAGTACCTCATCGTGTTCCTCGAGAAAACCTACGAGCCTCTGCCTGACCTTCAAGCAGACGCTGCTTGGGCTTTATGCAATATTATCGTCGTTTCGAAGGACTTTGTCCCTTATATGGTTAAAAATGGCATTGTAGATAACGTTATCGCTGCCCTTGAATTCGCAAAGGACAAATTCTTGGAAAATGTAATGTTTTAATGCTTTCTGAGCTCAAAATAACCAAATCATAGTGTCTATGGATCATCGCCAACCTCGCCGGCGAGTCTCTTGAGTTACGAGACGTGTTTTTACAAACTGATATAGTTCCAAAGGTTACAAGGATGCTCTGTAAAGATTGCCATGAGAAAGACAAGATAAAAACTGGTGTTTGGTTGCTGTCGAATCTTGCTCGTGGGAAACCCTATCCTCCTTTCGAAAAGGTTCTCACTCCTCTCTTAACCTCTATGCTGACCTTGCAAGTAGTTCTCCGGCTGTCTGGGGATCTTAGCCCAACTTCTCCACGCAGCTGATGAAAAAATCGTGCAATCTGTGCTGTGGTGCTTTTGTCATATTTCAGAGGAAGGCGATAAAGTCCGAGCCTCAGCGATCGCTGGCGTGGGCATATTACCCAAAGTGATGAAGCTACTGACCACTACAAAAAACGAGAATATAGCGATTCTGGCGTTTAGACTATGTGGGAATGTCGCCATGGGAGGAGACGCTGAGAAAATCGAGGTAAATCCACTGCTTTCTGTGCAGAAAATAAAAGATTTTTAGACAATGCTCGACCACGGCTTGATTAAAGTGCTTTCAGAGAACCTCGACTCGAGGAAGAAAGATCGAAGGAAGGAAACTTGTTGGTTTATCTGCAATATCGCCGCTGAGAAAGCTCTGCTTGATGCGCTTTTCCAGAGCGACTTGCTTACAAAAGCGTTTGATATAATGCAAAACGACGCACCAGCCATTCGCGAGGAAGCGACTTATATCTTTGATAATATATTGAATAACTGCACTAGTATTCAAATGGAAGCGCTAATCAAGAAGGGACTCCTCGAAATTGTCGTGAAGAACTTAGAATTCAATAATCCCGCAGGACTGCTAAAAATATCGCTAAAGGTCCTTAGGAAGATCCTTGAGAAGGGAAATCCGACTCAAGACGTCAATAGGCCTCAGTTTAACCCTTATACTAACCGGATCTTTGAAATCAAAGCTAATACTATCCTCGAAGAGCTACAGCAGTACCCCGATGATGAGATTTTTGAGAAGGTCGGCAAAATCTTTGATGATTTTTTCACATTTGATGTTATTAAGGAGTAAACTTTGGTTCCAACGATAAGTTTGCGTTTTTTGTGGTATTTTATTATTCTTGTTGAAATTGTAAAGAATTTGGCGTCATTGTCTTAAGTGTGTCAGCGATAAACCCCTAAGACTATATAAGCTCATTTACAAATAAACTAAGGACTTTTTATTAAGTGTATTGACAGCTGAGAAAATTGCTGTTTGGAATTCAAATTTTATTTTTCGAATAAAACTTTACGCGACTAAATGACAGAAAGTAACCGAACTGGACTGAAAGGTGAGCGTCTTTGTTCTCTTCGCGCGTCTTAAAGGCTTATGTGCATGGTTTAGAATTTAACCGTCGTTCTGTGGGATTGGAATCGGCTGAAAGGTCCACTCTGCGCGGTGAAAGGACGATTGTAACTCTGTTGACACTCATAGCGAATTAACATTTTTCAATCAGATGAAACCGGTGTATCATCGAAACCCTACGCCAGATAGAAAGGGAATTGAGCATATTCGAGAGGAAATCAACAGATTAGATAAGGTGAGAGATATCTGCTTTGTCCTGGAGATGGCTGATGAGAAATTTGAGCAGGAAACCGGACGGATTAAAGATTTGAATGGGAAGAAACTTAGGTTCTATGAGGAGCATATTAATGACCTCAGACTGGATAAAATGTCATTAAATAAGAGGTATATCTTCATGGATAAGACTTTGGGTGTTGATCGATGCTTTTAAGGATCTCATCACTTACTGAGCTTATCGAAGACCTTTCGATCGTGCAGAAAAAGCTCGAAAGCGACCTCGCACGCAAGATGCTATTGGCACAAGTGATTTGTGATTCTCCTTCAACGAAATTCATTAAATTTTTAGGAGCTGAAAGCGAAAACTCAAGAACACACAGATTCCTGTGAAATTCATGAGAACAACCTCAAACTACAGCTCCGATCTCAGGTAACGAAGTGTTTGAGCAAGATATCCATAAATGACTCCTAGCACGAGAAGGAGAGAAACTACAGCTCAACAATTCAGAGAATGGAGCAAGAGACGATCCGATTGAACAATTTAAAAAAGAATTGTGATGAGCAGATAATCACTATTAAGCGAGAAACAGAGAGATTGCAAAGCGAAATCCAGGCAAAAACGCTCAAACTTAAAGCGCTTGAGGAGGAAAGAGAAGAAGCCATCGTGCAGTTGAACAGGGAAAAAGCAAACAGAGATAAAGCAGAGTTTCTTCAGTCGCAGATATTAGAAGAAATACGAGCAATCCAGGTCGAAAACGACCAGCATTCTCAAAGAAAGGTACTTCAGCTGATTTTGCTGGAAAATTAAATTTTGTTATCTTTCAGCAAATGATAGCCAGAGGCATCGAAAATATCAGAGGAGCGGACGACTCTACCTTCCAACAGTTGCTCCGAGAGCAGAGGACAATAGCATATAGAATGAATTTTCATCAGAAGCAGATTACAGCGAAGTTTCTGGTAGGTATCCTTTCGAGAGGAGTTCGAAGGATTAGAAGAGTAAAACTTCAAATTGCTATACCAGCATTGATGAATATTAAAAAGGACGGATTTAACGAGATTAGAAACCTTATATTTTTGGATACGAAAGTTGATTTAAAGCTCATTCGACTCTTGGATATCTATCAAAGCTTTGTTCGAAAGGACCAAGCGCTCGCGCTAAATATTTGGCATCGAAACACGCTAAACTATGAAAAGTTTGTCCCTTTAATACGCGCAGTTATGTAACAATATTGCATTATGTTTAGAGAGAGTAAACGGGTTGAGACACTCATGACAAAGAAAGAGAATTTTAAAGTGCTATCAAACTTGTTTTTTAATTGGCGCGAGAAATTTAACGTTCGGCAGATCATTCAGACGCAGCAAGTCGAGGTAATTTGCCTTGCATTGGGATTTTGTGAAGATAGCTGTGTGTGTAGGGAGCGAGAAGGTTGGGTAGTGCTTTGCAGAATATACAAAACACGATATTGATCTTCGCGTTTCAGAGGCTGGAACTGCTGGCTGTCCATCGTCTCAAGCTGAGGAAGCTAGTAGAAGTGATTTGTCAAAAGAACGAATTTAAACACGTGAGCTCTATTGCAAGATCAGGAGTTAATTTCTCCTTTCGGTTATTTAGGCGAGAGCGGCTTTTTCATGTTGGAGAGAAGTTGCGTTTAAGGATGCTCAGGAAGAATACTTTGAGGGGCAAATAGAAGCATTAACAAATTTCAAGTAATTGAGCCATTGGAACTTCTTACTCAGAATAATATCATTTAGATTCTTAACCAACTGCTTTAATGCACTTAAACATAACGCAATCACTCAGAAAAGATGGGGTTTGCAGTATAAGAGAAGGGTAAGGCCATTTTGAATGAGAGCAATGAAAGTGAACGTCTGGTTCGTATTGATTAGGCTTTTTTGGGCTGGCTCCGCATTCTACAACAGTCTAAGTTTCGAAGAAAGATATTGCATCATGGTTCGAGACTCGCCAGACCACTCAACCTGATTCTCCAGGCTCAATGTCTCCACGAATGGAAAAAACTCGTGTATTTAAACAATTATGCTTGCCAAAGTCTTCACATCGAACCTCTCTAGATTACAATCAAAGCAAGAAGCCTTCTCGAAAACTGTAGCAGGAAAACAGAATCAAATAGAATCCAGCGTTAAGACGCTCGAGGACAACCAGCTAGAACATCAAAAGAAACTGAAAAGTATCCTCAATTGATCGACAAGTTCGATTTCATGGTTTACATAGAAATTATCGCCAGGAAGATCATAATCGCAAGGAAGGAAACCATGAAAGAAGCGCTTAGGATCTGGAGCACCAACTGTGATTTAAAGAGAGTGGCTATTCATAAATGGGTGGCATATTCGCATATCGCAATCAGAGAAAAACTAAAGAGAGTACTTTGTTACTTTGCATTAGCCTCATCTAATTTTCTTGGGATAATCAGAGCTTTCAAGTCTGGAAACTCCACGCGTTAAAGCAAACCTTGGTTGTTCGACAGAAAGAAAGCGAGTGGCTAAACTCGACTCTCGATAATACAGCTAATGAATCCGAGTTGATGCTTGAAAGGGCGAAATTCGAGAAATCGGAGAATAGTGATTAATTTTGCTCTGAAATTTTGCTTAATGATGATTAGCTCTAAATCAGACGTTAGTGATCACGAAGTACATGGAGCGCCATCGGCTCAGAATGCTTCAGAAGGTATCAGGCTTGCATAAAGAGCTGAGATAAACAATTATTAGGCGTTTATAAGATACCGTAAAAACTGCTGGAGGAAAACTGACTATCTGCACAAAATCCATGCCATGCTTCGAGCCCTTAACTTCCATGTGCTAAAAACTGGTTTTAGCCATCTAAAAGGGCAGACCCAGGTATCTGATATGAAATTTGGCCCTTACTGATTATCGCTAGAATAAAGCCAGAGCAAAAAGGAACGAATTAGTATCTAAGGCCATGAGGTCTCGACTTCAAATGAAGGCGAAAAGGGCGATATTCCATGCTTGGATAAACTTTAGACTAAGGACACGCTCTTTCAAGCGAGTCATGATAAGGAGCATGGGAAATATATGGCTGAGCCTCCTCAAGAAAGGGTTTTACCGATGGAGAACGCTCCTTGTCGATGAGCACTTTAAGTCGGAATTATTGCGACAGAGCTACCTTACCAAAGAAAGACAGAACCTCCACAGCAATGTTTCTTCTTATTGTTGTTGCCTATCTCACCAGCAATTGTTTAGTTACTAGATCGAAGAGAAGACCTCGAGAACGTGGACAATATCTGCCGACATCACACAAATATAAATCACTCTTCTAAACTGAAGCTCTTGCAAAAAACTCGAGGGAAAATTGAGCTTTGGCTTGAAAAATTCTACTTTTCACGTTGGGTCAGGAAAGCACGCATTATGACTACTAATCTGAAGAAAACGACCAGGGTAATACGAAAATATCTTAAGAAGTCTCATGCTATTGTACGAACCTAGCTCGTGGAAGTGATACGGAAAATATATGCGAGAAAAGTCTGGAGAAAAATAGAACAGGTGGTTAGGCAGGAAGACATAGCAAAAGAGGAATTTAACCTCAGATATCATACCCAAGAGAAAGTATGCATAAGCTAGAATTACCTATGAAAATGTTTAAACGCATTAGATTGTTTTGAGCAAAACACTCGCCGAAGAAGAAGATAAACTCATCACCGAAAGCCAACAGAAAAAAGCGGCTATTGTTGCTCTAGATAAAGACAATAAGCGCTTGGTTGATAAACTCGAAGGTACAAAAGAAGCCCTTGTGAAGAAGTTCGCGACAAAGAGGGCGTTTACTTATATGAATCTTGCTTTCCTCTTCTGGAGAAACACAACCAATGCGAAGAAAGCCTCAGTTGAGATCTTATTTAGAGTTACCAAAGCGTATCACGTCTCGAGAACAATGCAAGCTTGGAATTCAACCGCTAAAGAACTTACTGTGACTGTGAAAAGACAAAACGCTTTGATTCCTATTCTGTTGAATAGGAGACTCATGATCCTCCGACTACAAATCCGAAAATGGAACCGGAAAGCTCAACTTGCAGGTCTTGATATGATTCGAGCTCAGCAAATGAATAAGAGCCGCGAGAATGTGAGACTGAAGGGTTTATGTGGTGAAACGAATCAAAAAATCGCCGATAGAGTTTTCGAGCAGGTAAATTTGTTTCCAATACAATGAATCAGCAAAATGAATTTTTCATTAGAAAGAGCAAGAGCTATTGCTCAGCTGCTATCTCGCATGGAGAGAGATGAGCAGTAAGGCTGCTGCAAGGGAAAGGAAAACGAATAAAATCCAGCAGCAAAGGCTGAACGAATTCAAACGGGTGTTTTTAGAAAATTTGAGCCTCAATGCCATCAGGAGAAGAAAGGAAAAATTCAACATTATGAAAATCAAGCAAAAGCGTCTGTTTAATCAAAAAAAGGAAGTCTTAACCGCTATCAGAGACCTTCGCGAAAGACAGGCACGTTTTCGAGCATTAATGACAGGCTTATTCGCCAATTTTATGCGCAAAGCGTTCCTTATGTTAAACTACAATACCTCCGCGAAGCGTAGTATTAACACAGTAACAATGCATTACTTCATTGCCTTACTCACAAAATATCAAGACTTTGAAGCTGAAAGTCGAAGAAAGAGGAATCCTAATGCTGATTCCTCTGCTAACCCGTCGCATTGAGTCGAACGTTCGGTCAGCGTTTGACTCACTGAGAAATACCGCGCCTGCAATGGCAAGAAATCGCTCGAAATTCTTCCAAATCGTTATTCGCACATTAAAGCTTAAGCAGAAAGTTGCTTTTGATAGGTGGTTGCTCAAAAGCCGCATCCAAACCGCGATTTTGAAAGAGAACGTAAACTCCTCCAGACAATATCTCCAATAGCAGCTAACCTATCTGATAGACGCAAGGGGCGCTTTATGTCCAGAACTGTAGATTCCAAAGGAAGCACGAAAATCTCCGGGAGCTATGTGAGAAATACAATGTCAATGAAGACGCTCTGGAACATTTTATCTCGAAGAAAGAATACTACGAGCTGAACCAGATTCAGAAAGGCGTTTCGAGGCTGCTATTGAACAGCAACGGGCTCAGTTCCATCTCAAAGACGTTCAATAGCTGGAAAGAGTTCTACTATCAAAGAAAATACGTGAAAAGTCGCGCTGCTTACGTTCATTTGAACCTTAACTATCCGAATTTTTCATATTACTGGGATATCTGGAAGAATCTGGGGATCAATACCATTCATGGGTCCAAAGTGACCACAAGGGCGAGTTTGGGCAACCAGATTGCGGCTGATGTCGAAAGGATTCAGTCACAGGAAGAGTATAATCGCTTGCTCGACGAGGATATTCAGGCGAATGAAACCGTTCTCATGCACAGAATGAATAGCTTGGTAAATTGCCATTGTAATTATGAAGTTAATAAGGAATTAGGAATGCGCCAGAACCCTTGCGAATAGCGCGTTTAGGTTTATTCATCTGGCTTTTCTACGAATCGGTTTCCAGACGGTGCAAAGGTATAGTCAGCAGCTAAAGACGAGAGAGAAAAAGAGACTGGAGGAAGAAACAATCAGAAGAATCAAGGAATTACAGCTTTTCCATAAGGCGATAAAGGACAAGCAAGCCGGGCTTTTACAAACGAATGAGGAGCTCAAAGATGCTTCGCGTGAAGGCATGGAGATCGCGAATGTAAGGAGGAGTTTGTGAAGGGTGTTATAATATTGAATAGGCTGTACAAGAGCTGCTCAAGGAAAGAGACGATCTGAGAAAAGAGTTTAAGGCGAAATCGATCACAATCAGACAGCTGAAAGAAGAGAACGCGAATTTGTCGATGATGTTGACCCATGCGCAGCAAGAAGCGGCTGAACTGATCAAAGAAAGTAAAAATTATGTGCGTGCTCAGAGACAGCGCACCTCTTCCTCCCAGAAGAAAAGACCCAATGTACCGGCTCATTCATGTATTCTGCCTCTAAAATTATCATTTTAAAGGAACGATTTTGAGTAACAAGCCTATGCTGTAGAAGAGTACACAGAGAAATTAGGAGTTTAGATCCAAGTTTCCTAAGGCTCTTTAGGCAAAATCACGTTTAATACATGTGACGCCGCTTTAGGGTGCATATTGCTTTCATAAATAAATTTTTTTGTTTTTGTGAAGAGAATAGAATGTAGATTTTCCTTTAAGAAACGTTTTTTCATAGGAATTTTTGTTGAGGTCGACTAAATCATCGGTACTCGTAGATAACAAGCGAGGTGCAATCATAATCACAGTTCCTTTATTCATGCGCCCCACACCGAAGTGAGTCATGGATAAACAGGGTTTTATGATAATTGTTTATTGTTAAGTTCACACGAATAATAACCTGAAGGCCAGACTATTAATTTATTCGTTTTAAATTATATTGTCAGAGGCAATATGCACAAATTCCCAACTTCAAAGAAAAGGAAATCCGTCAGCATCGAGGAAGCTGAAATCGCTCGGAGGAAACAAGAGTACGAACGACAGCTCCAGGTGAAGGCCGATCTCCTGGAGAAAGAGTTTATGAAAATGGAACAACAAAAAAAACTCCAAGAAAGCGCCGCCTTCTCAAATGAAGTCAATGTGAGTTTTCTCATTACTTTTTCAGCACAGACTTATGCGAACTATCCATTAGTTACGGCGCTTTTTGGATGAGCTTCTCACTAGCAATAATCAGAAAAATGAGGAACTGTTTCAAATAAATGAGCAACTTGCAAATATCGAGCGCAAGGAGACCGACGGCCCCGGAAAATGGAACAGTCATGCCTCGGTCCAATGGAAGTCAATGCAGAGCTCTTCGAAGAGTGTAATGAGCAAAACGGCCGTGTCCTATATGCCTTTTTCGTACAAACCGAGTTCCGAGGAGCTCATAGAGCGTATGGAAGAACTTCGAAATACGTTACAAGCAGTAGAGAGTCAGCTGGAAGTGGAAGAGGAGACTCAAGGCACTCTTGATAACAAAATTATCCTCCTAACCAACGATAAGGTAATTCTTCGTCTGAACTCCCCCAATATGAACAAAAAAATGCCAATTTTCCAGAATATTTTGGTTAAACGAAACAAAGACCTCGAGAACACACTGAACCATGCGTTTCAGAGATTTAACCACACAGAAAATGTGGATTTTCTTGCAAATGCAAAACTTGTAAGTCATTTGAAACAAAAAGTCCGAGTTTAATATTGTGAGTTCAGAACGAAGCGAAAAATTCGTTGGCTGGGTATCAAAAAAGTGTGAATAGCGTCGATGCAAGAGCCCATGAATTTCTTGGGTCGATAAGTAAAGAGAAGAAAGAGGAAGCGAGAAACCTGCAGGATGTGAAGGTCCAAATGTCACAAACACTACTTAAAATTGACGTAATTTGCTATCAAAAGAGCTAGTTTGATTGAATTGCTATAGGAGCATCATAAACTCCTCGAGAAATACGAGCAGGAGATTAGTGCATTGGATAAGCGATTGTATGAGGTCATGAACAAAAAATCTGATTCGAAATATACTTCAGAATATATCGATGTACTCACGAAGCTACAACAGTAAAATAGTTATTATCTGCAGATAACTCACTATGGAAATTGCTATAGAGAGTATCTTCGTTCTGAATCAGATGATGAAGAGAGACTAAAAAAAAGCAAAACGACCCAGGCGGTAACCGAGGAAGAAAATTTGCCGAGAAAGCCGTCATTATCAGTAGCCTCTACACCGAGTATTTATGACATCACTGCGATTTGCATTAATTTCTTGGATTTTTCAGGGAAAAGAACGGAACAGAGGACTCATTCTGGGACTCCAGAAAGCCGGAAAAGGACCTTTACGCCATCAGCTCTGAAGGAAATATCGGCCTTTCGGTCCAAATACCATAGTCACTCTGGGGGGAAGCAGTCAGGTGACCTCAAGCTCACTCAGGACCATATTTTCTACAAAGTTCAGGCTTTTTATCAGAGTCTGAAACATGGACCGGATCAATTAGCGGAAGAGCTTTTAAAGAAGTATCAACAGCTCTCTTTTCAAGAGTCCAGTCTGAAAAGAGCCTCTGAAGACCTCATCAATCTCGTAATTACCGATTTCCTGAAAAGATACTGAAAACTCGCTTTAGAAAGCCAGAAAGCAAGCGGAGCTATTCAACCTGACCAGAGACAATGACGAATTGAAGCGGAGGATAATTGAACGAAAAAATCAACTGCAGCAAGCACATTGCGAAGACGCGGTAAAAGACACTGCACAAACCGAAGAAAATGCGAAGTAACTGAGATTTTAGCCAGGCTTTATAATCGTAAATCGCTAGAGAGTCTGATACCAAAGAGGAGACTGGAAATGCATTGGACGCGGGGATGATTGGATATGGCGCCGTTCAAAGCACTGTGAATCAAGCGATGTTTGACACCGCAGATTCAGCAGCGTTTGATCAGATTACAAAGGAGCATAATAAGAAACAGTCCTTTATTATAAGGGTCTATTCCGATTTCATTCAACTGCTTTTCAAGTACTTTTATCGTATTTTGCCTGATTAACAATGATAAAGGCTCTCAAGTCTGCTGCATGCGATATCTGAGCAGAGCTTATATGGTCTCCCTCCTGAATTAGAGAGACTGAGCCATGAAATGTTTCACATCGTCAAGGACTATAGGACAAATAAGAACAAACTTGAAAACTCAATGAATCCTTCGCAGATGACCAAGGCAGATGCGATCAGAAGCAATCAAACTGAAACTCAGTCTCATGGCTTCCTCGCGCGTATTGATACATACACAAGCGTTGCTTCAGAACAACCAAAGGAGGATTTTGTAAAGGAAACGCAGACTGGAACTCTGTCTGCGAATGAGCTGAAGAACGCATTTCTCTCAGTCTTCCCCAATTGCTCTTACGAGGCGAATGAATTCGTTGCACTTATGAAGAATGTATGAGATTTTATATGCTATCAGAGTCTTGACCTCCTTCACATGCTATAGGACTTGTTTGTGAACAATTTCCTCACAATAGACGATATCCGCTCATTCTTATCGAGATTCGGACCGCATGATCTCATCGCAGGAAGAACCCAAGTGGGAAGAGCGCTGGAAGAGTCTCAAGCACTGCAAGAGGATGGTGTTGATTGCTTTATCAAGCGATTCCATCACATGGTCCGTCAGTATATAGATTTTATTGAAAAGCTTTTGAAAAATACAGATGAGCGTAATTTGGATCCTCTTTTCACGAAATGACACTTATCTCAATATATTTAGTGTCAAAGATCGTCTCTTTCCTCGAGGGAGATACCCAGCGAGTCCAAGACCTTGAGCTAGAATCTGGCTCCAGAGAAGTGACTAGAAACCTCAGACCTTTAGAACTCCCTAGTGCGCTGAAGGAGGCTCAAGCTAAGCGACTCACCTCGATACTCAACGCTGATGAGATTACCTCAGCCACAGACCTCGCTACTGACGCCCGAACCAATAAAAGACAGCCCAAAAATCAGAGCCAAACTCACTACGGGAGCCTTACTAACGAAGAGTTTCGAGAGAGGCTGACGCAGTTGACGATGGTCACGCTTGAGAAAAAACGAGGCTATTATTACAACGACTTGCAGTATGGCTACAAATCGAAAGCTCAGCGTGAAAAGGAAGAGTTTTTGAAAGAGTTCAATGAGAAATCAAAAGGAGCTGTTGTTATTTCAGAGCAAGTAACTCAATCGTAGCGAGGATTAATTAAATTCATAACTTATGTTTGCTCGGGTTAGGAATACATGGAGCAAGAGAGACAGGCGATCAGAGAGAAAGAAGCTGAGAAATTGGAAAAGAAGCGCAGGCAGGATTTGGGCCTCGATAAGGAGCCTGAGAAGACTTCTTTTCAGGTGACCTTCGATCGGGTGTTGAAAACGAAACCGCCTTCAGATAAGGCGCGAATGCTAAATAATTCGAATATTCTCTCTCAAATTCACCTCAGTAATTGCCTTTTGATGTTATAATCTAATGCTTCATAACCCTCCAGTCGAGAGTCAAGTGAAACACAAGAAACCGGTTTTCTTTGTTCACAAGCTATCAAAAGAATTAGTTAAAAAATACGAAGCGCCTCTAAGTCCCTCAAAGAAACGCTCAAAGAGCAATCAACTCAAACCCAGTAATTCCCTTTTCTCTTAGTCATAGATCTCTTAATTATTAATTTCTAACAGTAAGTGAAGAATCTCCTCTCAAGGGAAGTAGCCCAGTCAACTTTGGTCTCGCTCACAAAAAACTCGCGAAGACGCTTCGAGTTACTACAGCGCAGTATGAGGTTCCACGAATTAAATCAAGCGGTACTTTGACGAATTTGACGGTCGAAACCGACAGTAAGCACAGCCGACCGTTCGCTAAAAGTCGCAATATGTCAACCGTTCATATATCGACATCACCAAACAGAGCCAAAAACAAGCATCCGCCGTCAAGGTCAAGTGTTACCACGAAGGCGAGCGAATCGAGATTACCTAAAATCCCGTCAATGAATAATAAAATCTTCAATAGAAACTCTGGGTCGATGCCTCCGTCTACCAGATCCAGCATCGACTGGAAACCTGGACCAGTTGAACCATATTTTAATAATTTGTATGGCCCAACGTTTTTCGCAACTGCTTTTGAGCCAATGGAGCAAAATCTCTTCCAAAGTGCAGAGCGGAAGCCTTCAATTCTTGTTGGAGAAAGACCAATTTAGACAATTGACCTTCTTCTCTTCGTTTGACTAACGCGATGTACCTGTGCTTTCATATTTTTTTGAAAACACGCTGTTCATTTGCAATTTTCATCCATTTAACTACAGCACTTTTTTCTTCATTGTAGTTTATATTTTTTATAAAATTCATGCAAAACATTATCGTCATAGCTGCCTTTCTTTTAACAAGAGCCCTATTACCATACGTAATCGCTGTTAAAACTCTCCAAACGCCTTTTGATCACGTTCTAATTACATCGATATCATTTATTATAACTCCAGTGAGATCGTTCTTGTGGAATTATTCCCAAATTTATAAAAAAAAACTCAAATAAATCCATGGTTGAAAAAGCACATCCACCTCAGAAAAACACCAAGAAGGGCCAAAAAGATTTCACAGGTGTCGTCCCAAAGCCACTAGACCCGAACAGCATTACCCATTACAAAACCATCGATTCCCTGCTTACTCAAACGCCAGAGATCGTATATTCTGAAAAACTCGATGAGATCATTGTCTCCGGCTTCATGCGACGCGACGACAACTATCAAATCAAGATATTCGACGGCAAAACCTTCACATTGAAAGACTCGAAAGACGCTCATAGAGCTCCAATTCACAAAATGGTGCTGCTTCCAGAAGAAATGATCGCTACGGTCAGTGCCGACAAATTCGTTAAAATCTGGAGGATTTCTCAACTCGGATTACTCCACGAATTCCGACTTAAATACGAGCCGCTTGACGTTTGCGTTAATCCAGGTCTCATGGCAGCGGTGATTGTAGGAAGAAGCGGGATGATCAGCTGCTATAGCATAAAAACAGGGAGCTTTGTTGCTGATATCAATGGCTCAAACGCCGAAGGCTACAACGCTTGTGTGCTCCTGCCGGAGAAGAACGTCGTGGCTGTTAGTTTGATCAACCGCAATGAAGTGGACATCATTGATTGCGACTTGTCGATTAGAGTTAGCACGCTTGAAGGCGGGAATGATATTAACATTGCTATCGGCCTTCAGATGGTCGGTACAGACCGGATAGTGGTTGGCAGTGATAATGGAATCGTGGTGTGGAGTCTAGCTGACACGAAAAATCCGCAAAAATTGCTTCATTTCGCCCCGCCACTTACAAAAATATCGCATTTTCTTGTTGTCCCAGAGGATGACACTCTGATTCTAACGCAGAAGTCACCGAGTATTTCATTTTTCAGATTTTCTGATACAACTTTCCTGAAAAGCTTGCCAACAAAGCTGCAAAAATGTCATGGAATCACCTATGCGAGAGCGGTGCAGAGGATCTTGGTTGTTGATAGCGAAGAAGGCGCAGTTGCGGTTTTTATCAAGAAGGAGAAGACGAATAAGAACGCCTGCCAGGCTTGCAATATTTTTTGAGTAATTAATGTCAAAGTTCCTCTTATTAGTTGTGAATTCTTTGCTTTATTAAATCACTATATCCTTGCCAGGTCTGATTCCACCTGCTGGGAAGTAAGAGGCTAATTTTTCACACGATCGAAGTTTTAATCAATAGAATCTAAAGGAAGAAGATTCCAATTCGATTATTTTCATTTTGTGCTGATATCATGTTCATATCTACAGCTAACGAGCATAAAGCAGCATAGAGGGTTAATAGATGTATATAGAGTATATCGATATGAGGAAATAAAACACAAAAATTGAGAATTAGTTATACGTTTTTGATTGAATAATTGCAACTATCTCTCACTTTATTAAGTTATGCAAGTTGTTAATTGTTTCAGATATTGCCTGAGTAATTTTACTATCCTGATCACATCGTTGAGAATATCTTTCTCTGAGGTATCTGCCAGAGCCTCCTGCCTGAATTAGCTCCCATCAAGCAAAGCTCTCCAATTAAGAAGACAATAAGACGCTTGAGAGAGGCTAATATGACTAAACAGTGAGAATTTCGTAGATTATTGTATATTCCATCTTAATTACCTTCAAACTGAGAGCTTAAGGCATTGGATAACGAAATCTTAGCCGTGATGGATTAAACAAACTATTAGCGATAGCAATCAAAACCTTCCCCTGTCTTTTTGGTGCTTATTTGTGGCTTCGATAAGCGATCCAATTACAATGTGCTTCTCTCACTCTATCCTGTCAGGCAATTCAAATCCTAGTTCATCTTAGACGAGTGAGACCTTAGCTCAGAGTAGACTAGCGAAACTTTAGCTCAGAGTAGACGATCGCAATTTAATTTAGTTCCTGTAGTAAGGCAAAGTTTTATTCAAACCCAATCCAATACAGCAGACAAAACTGTAAAACTCAAAATATAAATTCCAACTCTAATGGTACATAATAGTACATATTTCTGTATTGAATGGAAGCCTCGAGTAGAGATCCACTACGAGCATCTTACAAATTAACTCTATAATAATTTAATGAATTGTAATTGGCACCTCGAGAACTGAAGCATTAATGCTCTGTTTTGATAAAAACACCGTCTTCCACTTGAACTCCCTCGAAGTCCTTCTCCTGGCTAATGTTTGTGGAGAAAGAGGGGCTTTCCTTCGCGTTCAACGGCCTCTCTGATGTGCGCTCTTTTTTTAGCTTTTATTTCAACGGTTAGTGGACTCACACTAAAAAAATATTGTACCTGTCGGCTCCTGGCGTAATAGCACTTGATACACAGTCCCAGAGCGTACAGCTTGTCATGCGAGCAGTTCCAAGGCTTTTTATCTCTGCCAGAGTTGTGATAGCAGCTCACGCATTTCCCCTTGGCGTAATGCTCTCTGTCAGGATGACCGCATGTAGTTACTTTTTTAAACCTAGCAACTTATAAGGCGATGTTCAAGGGAAGAATACTTACAATGGAGCCTTTGTCTTGAGTACAGGGACATAGAACCCATCCAACTTTCTGTACGTTTCACCTTCTTCACAGGCGCCTTTGGGCTCTTCAATCGGTTTAAATTTATTAGCTGAGAACTTCTTTGACATCAAGTCCCAGAGATGCGCCGAGCCTTTACGTTTTCTTGGCTTGCTCGGTGCAGAGCGCTTGATGGGCGTCATGGTCGCAGTGGTGGTAGGCGCCTCAGTGTGATTCGCTGATGAATCCGAATTGGAGTCTTCTTTGTCGCTGCCCGAGGGTAGGCTTGGTTTCTGATTCGTGGTCAAGTTCAAAAGCATCATCTTCAGGTAGGTTTGAACATTTTGGAAAGCCATCACGTTCATCGCTTCGATGTAACTGATGGCGCCGAAGAGAGTTGGGATATTTCCAACAGAGTTCATTGCAAACTTGGACTTTTGGTGGGAAATATTGCTTGACTCTAAAGTTCGTCGTTTTTTATTATATAAAAGGAAGATACTTTGCGAGATAAGTAGTCGAGCTACCCGTTTATTTATTTAAAATCAGGATATAGAAATATCGTTTTCTTTTTCAACTGTTAGTCCTGAATTTAGCTCTTTTTTCAATTAATGATAACCGTATTAGTTTAAATTGGACCGTTTCGATTTGAGAATTAAACTAATCACACCTCCTATCAGCTCGCGCGCTAAATTTATCTCGAGAGGCATAAATATGTCTGGCGATTTCTGCTAGACTTCTGACTCTATTTCTTCGTCTCTCTTGAGCTAGAACAAAGGTCTGTTGGGATTCCCTTTATGCCTCTCAGAACGAAATGAGCATGCTGAGGCGGAATTAATAATTTTTAATAATGCGATCTTTCCGTTTATTTTGTTTAATTAATTAACTTTTCAACGTATACTTCAGTTTTTCTGGTTTTTTTTCTAATAGATACGTTGAAAGTCCAGCGAGAGAGCTCACCGTTTCGATTTAATTTGTTGTGAGACACGTAAGATAACTTTTTGAGATCGGAAGGTCGCGATAGCGCCTAGTGCTAATTTTAGCTCGCACTCATCCGTTTTCATATTCATGAAGCAATTAGCTTATATAATGATGTAAGGTCCCTTATAGTTTGCTAAGAGATGTTTCGAGTTGTTTAGGATTGTTAGAGCATCCATTTGATTTATCTCAAACTATTTCAAAGTTTAGACTTCAATCTCATCGGATCTCCTCTAACTTGCTATAATCAAGCCTTTTTCAAACTTTACAATAGCGAATTCTTCCTTAAACTATATTTATGTGTAGCTAGCTGATTACGAGCTTTTGTTCTATTATTTTCTTGCTTTTGTAACTTCTTGCAAGAATAACTGCGCTACTACTATTAAGAATGCCTTTATTCCTTGAATTATTTGCGAAGCAACTCTCATATTGAATTAAGCTGCTCGGATATCGAATTAAACAAATCTCATACCGAATTAAGCCGATTAAGTTGAATTAAGCAAATCTGAAATTGAAATGAGTCTTAAAAAGTCAGATAAATTTTTATTAAAACAATGAAGAAATTCATTTCACAGGACTATAGGAGACTCGAATTTAGGTGGGGTCATCTTCCCTCTTCAGTGCCTGGGTTTCTTCAATGACACTCGTAGTTCCTCTGAGAATTTTACGTCCATTTCTGCTTCTATAGTATTAATGTCCGCTTCAGAAGCTCGGTCATTGAAAGATTGAGCCTATGCAGTAGAGTTTATCTTTATTGACGTGTTCGACAATACCCGTCATTTCTATGTATGGAATCATAATTCTGATTTAAACTTGATTTGACGTCGTGGATATATGTTATAGATGAGGGTTTAAATCGTAAAACAAAAGATATGAAGGTGTATCCAATTCGCTTCAAAAGAAAATTTTAAATAATATAACTACAAAAAGTGGAAAAAGCTGTTCACTGCACTAGTAGACATCATTTCATTCCTTAACGGATCGAACGTACTGCCTTAAGTTATTAATCGAGTGCAGAAAATATGATGTGCGATATAAAATATCCTCGTTACTAAGCGTCGGTGATGAGATACCTGATGCTTGGAGTCTGGTTGTCTTAAAAGATGATGAGGCAACAGCTAAATAATGAGATTAGTCATGAGCTATTTGAATTATCTAATTGTCCGCTTACCTTCTTTTGAAAAATGATGACTCTGCTGAAGATCCAAACCGTTGTCTTTTTTCTTAAAAGCGCCGAATTCGTACGCCCGTAGGCTTGAAGCTGGACTGGCTATGCTCGCGATATTTTCTTGAGGTTGAGTCTTATGAATAACTTCAAGTCTTAGGTGTACAGGTGAAGTGATTTCCTTGGAGAGAACCATATTCGTGCTCTCGGTTTCTAAGGAAGACATTATTATTGTTCGTCAATCTCTATTCATTTACTCTTATAAGTCGATTCCATTGATGGATATTTCAATGAGTATCCATTATCAGGATAAACTCCAGGCTTTAGAGAGCCCGTAATATTGTTATTCAAGTAGCTTTTATCCTTACGAGCTTTGATATCAGGAGACTGTTCTGCAAACTGCAACGAATTCGTCAAGGATTGAAGTCTTGCGCGGTCATCTAAAGCATTGGTGTTTGAGAGATCCATTAAGTTTGTATCATTGATATCTCTAGATCTGTCTTGTAAGTATTGCAATTTGGCATCTATTTAGTTATATACCAATGGAAATATAGATTTTATTACCTCGGATTTTCTTCTTCATTTTGTTTATCTCCTTGAGCGCTTGATCATTCGTATTTTTTCTAGCAAGCACCTCTGGAAGGTCTGTGTTTAGGCCTCTGCCCATAAATTCTCGATTCATTCGACTAGATGGCAGATTTTTCTTCAATATCTCCGGTTTCAACCTCATTGCTTCCTGACTTTCCCTGAGATTACTAACATTCTTCTCCCTTGCACTGAAAAACTTATCATAGACTTTTTCCGCATTTTTGGCACTGTTTAGTTGCGATGCAGGCAAGTTATCTATCGAATACGAAGGACTTAAAGTCTCTGCCGCTGCACTCTGCCTTAAACCATCCAGACTTGCTAAATTTGCTGTTGTTCTTAATGCTCCTATCAGCGATGTCTCTCCTGTCGTTAAATTCCTCTGGTCAATGAGAGTATTTTCATCGGTTATGACTGGTTTCTCTGGCAATGAGTTTTCAGGCTGGTTTGACGTCGAAGACCGCCCATTCTTAATGGGAGTTGAAGTTTCATGATCAGAAGTTGGGCTTTTTTGAAGTGAGGAATATTTTTGATCCCTTGATGGAGGATTCGCCTTGATATCTATACTAGAAGCCTCTTCTTCATGTATATCAGGCAAAAAGGCTCTGTGAGCTTGGAGGGCTTTTTGAAGGGAGAGGGACTTATTTGAACTGTATTTGACCTCTCCATCGACCTGGTAAGTTTCATGAGAGCTGAGTTTTCTTGGATGTGGAGTGGTGTTGGGGTCACTTTGTTCAGTATGGAACCGAGTCTGAGGGGAAGTCTCATCGTATTTTATTTGTGATTCTTGCTTATTCGTGTTCATATCGTATTCATGATATCTCTCAGCTCCAGCTCCTGCTACCTTCCTCACTTGGAAGCCCTCGACTGATCGTTCTGGCGTTTTAACCTCTTCAGCAATTTCAGCATTTTTCTTTTCAGTTGCCTTGCCGCCTCGGAGGTTATATATAAGTTCCTTTAATTTTTCAAGGGTCGAAGCAGCTTTTATCATCGTATTTGATTTATCATTCCTGAGCAAACCTAACTCGTCGTCTATCGCCGCCATAATTCTCTCATACAAAGTATCGCTCTGCCCAACACCCGGTTTTGATGCCTCAGAATCCTTTTCGAAAGCTTCGTTAGTATGAGAAGATAGTGGAGTCAAGTTGCCGGCTCGTGATTGCTGCTTACTTTTCGAAAAATTGACTAAATTTTTCGAATATTCAGGATTAAGCGCTCCGAACTCCATGCCTTGATGCTTGGTCGCGCTTTCAAGCATCCTCTCTGAGGTGAAAAGTTTACCCTTAAGTTCAGCGATTGCTTCAAAAACAGCTTCAAGACCCGCCACAATTGAAGAATTCGATCTTTTGAAATACTTCAAGAAAACTTCTTTCAGTTTTTCAACGAGGCGCAGTTTATCGCTTAACGTTGATTCTAGTTTCAAGTTATTGAGCATCGAAAGTTCGTCGAATAACTCTTCTTTCTCGTTTAACTTTTCGGTGTAAGGAGTCTCGGTTTGTATGGCAGCTGATCTATTCGATTCAGGACTTTTCATTTTGCTGGCGACTTGTTCTTTTGGAATTTGAATACCGTGGATGGCAAGCTTCGCGTTCAGCTCGAGCCAATCTGTTCCTTGGTCAGACACGATTCGCGATGTCAGTTTCTTTAGTTTCTCATAGTTCGATTGCAGACTCTTCAGCTCTAACTCAATACTTTTCAATATAACTTCCTCATGGTCCTCTTCATCATAAGCCAACTGTAGCAAATCAGCAAGGCCTCTTATTTTTCTTTTCAGCCGCTGCCCTCGATCAATCACTTCTTTATTGCTTTCAAGACTTGCTCTCACATCACCTCCTTGCATTTGAGTAACTGCTTTCGGGTCCTTTCCCACTCTCAACCGCTCTTTTAGACTTTCATTTGTTTGGATAAGGGTTGAAACTTGCTGAATCAGATCATTGATGGTTTTGTCTCTGTTATCGGCTTCACTTTTCATCTTTTCTATAAATTCCTGCAGGTTTTCCGCTTTTCTCGTCAGCTCTTGGTTATTTAGCGACAATTCCTTCTTTTCTCGCTCAAGGCGTTTTAGTTCAGCATTCTTATCTTCGAGCGACCTTGTTAATTCCACAACTTTGTCCGAAATTTGGCGATTGTTTTCTATCAGCACTTTGACCTCGCTTATCACCTCATTATTGGTCCCTTCCCTCTGGATTTTTGAAAATCCTTGCAATGTACTCAAATCTGCAGACAATCTTTGCATCATGTTCCTCAATTCAGCGTTCTCTCTCGCAAGACTCTCATTTGAAGCCTTTAATGCATCGTTTTCTTTTTTAAACTTCTCAAACTGCTGCAACTCATCCATTTTCAAAAACTCTGAAAATTCAAGCCTTGTATTATCAATCTGCCGGTTTAAAAAGTCAATTTCCGCTTGTTGAGCCTTGAGCTTGTTCGTTATGCTTTCTAATGTCACCTCTAAGTATTCGTTTTCTTCCTGAAGACTCCTATAATGCTGCTTTAAGTCCTCATGTTGAGCGATAATGTTCCTTAGCTCCGTAAATTTCTGATTTACACTGAGATTTTTCACCTCTTCTTGCGTCAGCGTCACCTCTAACGTCCCGTCCAGCAACTCAAACACTTGAACCATCCTATCATTCTCATCGGCCCCACCTTTGAACACGATCGGCTCGCTAGAACGCCCTCTGCTCCTCATAAGTTCGCTCTTCTCGCTCTCTAAGTCATGGATTCTGCTCCTTAGACTCTCCGAGTAATTCACAAGCTCTTGAATGTCCTTGGTTTTCTCTTTAAGTATCGCTTGTAACTCAAAATTCTTCTCATGGATATCTCGAATCACTGCCTCATAATGCTCCTGGTCCTCTGGTGATTGCTGGGCCCGGAAAAGCAGCTGATCGATAAGATTCCTTAGTTTCTCGAGTTTTGTTTCGCCATTGGTTAAAATGTCTTGGATTACGTCCTCTTCAGTGTTTGTTCCCATGGCGTCCTCGAAAACTTTCCGTTCGATCAGCTCTTGATAAAATATAGTGAAAGATTCGATAAAGCCCGCTAGTCCTTGCGAGACTTTCGCAATAGCTTCAAGAATGCTTTCTTTTTCGTTGTCCTTCTGCAGCTGAGCGATCAATAGCGATTTCTCGATTTCTAACTTCGCGTTTCTTGCGTTGACTTCGTTCATAGATTTTATCAGTTCTTGTACCCACTTCTGATTGAAATTAATGCTTTCTTCATCTAGATTGACATCATTTGGCTTCGTTCTAGTCACATTGGGTTTAAATAATTTATCCCCTTCATTGGGGGCGGTGTGAAGCATGTTCTGGTTGTTATCAGGTCGGAATCCTGGGTTTTGAGTAATGATATCTCGGAAATTTTTCAGAATGTTTTCGTTGGAAGATAATCCGATATCCTGGGAAGTTCTGGCACCGGATTTGAGATTGTATTCTGTTGATAGGTTAGGTGACTGGGTAGGTGCTCTCTTTTCATATTCGGGTTGATTAGTATACAAGCCTTCCGTTTCTGACTTTAGTTGTTTGATTCTTTCTTCTTCCATGTTTATTTCAATTAACGGTTGATAATTAAATACTCCCTCGAAATTCCAAATCAAATTTATTGAAGATCGAGTGTGGTTTATTGTTGAACTTATTTACTCATATACTAAAACTTGCAGGGTGCTAAAGGCAACAGATGGAGGTAATCTAGTGCTTTGGTCTTGAGCTCCACTAGCAATCATATATAAAGGTCGTCATTTCTTTTTTTTTCTGATTTATTTCAATAAATACAAGGTTTCCATGATACAGCATAATACATCAATATTTCTATTATTCTTGAAAATTCAATGGAAACTTTCCTACTCATTGAAAATACGCACAAGCTAAATTTAGCAGACAAGTTTCAATAAATTAGCTTCAACACATCGACTCATTTGCCATTGCGAGACTCTTCTATTTGCGCTAACCTCTGGTTTATCAGACCAATCGTTACCCATATACTGTTAATCGATTCTAACAAAGCCAAATAACACCTCTGTTACAAAAACCAAATTACCTTGAGACGCTTGAAGTGACGAATTCATAGCGTTTTCCTGCTTGAGAAGCGAAATGTTAAAATTCGAAAGGTTTTTACTGATGTTCGCAAATCCGTTATCATAGCCCTATGTCATCTCATATCAGCCAAAGCTCAGGGAGAAAGAGCTCACCTTTAACTTTTCGTTGATTTTACTCAAAGAAACAATTGGATCTCCTTTCTCTTTGCTCTTCTCCCACCTAATCACATCACGTCATTACGTTACGAACAAGATTTTTGATCTGACTCGTTCTTGAACTCAGGCCCAAGTCTTTCTTCAATCGAAGCGATCTGTTTCGAGAGCAATTGCTGCATTGACTCTATCCGCTGCTCAATTTTTATCTTATGATTGACCCTGTATACATTATTCAATCACTTAGCGACCAAAAACTCAGAGCCTTACATCTCAGTCCTTAGCATCTCCATTTGAGAATCCACAGTCTTCGTTAGCACGCTTTGTAAACTATTGAATTTGGATTCCACCTTGCTGTCAATTTCCTTATCAAGCATTAGACACTAAATTCCCTCAAAGGTCACAAACCTGCTCCAAATCTGCGGTGTTGAACGTGAATCCATTGCTTACTCTCGTCGATGTGCTCATTGAAAACGCATTCAACTTTCCATTGCCGTCATTTACATTCGCATAAAGTGTATCGTAAACCGACGTTTTGGTGCTCTGGACTTCGCTTTTGATGTGATTGATTTGATCTTGGAAATTGTCTATCATGTTGTTGAGGGCTCCCCAGATCTTTTGGATTTCTTCCTTTAAAGAGGACTCAGACCCAAGGCTATCTTCATTTAACGCATCAAAGCTGTTCCTTCGAATAAGCCCTGTTTTGGACTTTCCCTTTGTCCTCTCTAAAAACTCCACACGATCCTGCAACTTTTTCATTTCCTCTTGAAAATCATGGATATCATATGCTATTGAATTATTTAAATTGGTAATTGCGAGTCCTTTACTTGAATTTGCAGTGGTTGGGAGAATGAGATGATCAGTGTCGCTTTTAATTCTCTTTTTCTCGTGTTTTGGTTGTGCGGCGTTCATCGCAGTTACGTCCTGAGACTGAGTGTGGCGTTTTGAAGGGGGTGGAGAGTTGGTTTGCTGGTTAATTAATTTTGCAACAGCGTCGCCTACAGCTTTGCCTATTGACTCTTGAAATAACTTGCTTTCGATGACTGTGGGAAATGATATGAGGGAAGAAAGGATCATATGCTCACCAACTGCAGCAATCATGTCGTAATCCAATTCAAGTGATTTTGGAGACTCGATTTTCTGAATTTTAAGCTCTGAAATGTCTGATTTTAGAGAAAATATGCTCTCTTTCAGCTCATCTACTGCTGATTTCAGCACCTGAGTAGCTCTTGTTAACTGAGAGTAATGTAATTTTACTTCCATATCGACGTTGGTGGATAAAAGCTTCTCTTCGAGGTCTTTTATTTCTTGATTGTCTGCCATTTTTTCCCTTTGTAAATGTAAATAAAAACTTAAGTTCAATAGGAAATTTTCCTTTCAAAAACGATTACCTTCGTGACAAAATAAATTAGATATTTCAATTTTTCTGTTTGCCAGGAAAATGCAATCATTTGCCATACAAGAAAAAAATTTGACAGATAAACAGCTATAGCTGTGTGTACACCAGAATTCTTATTTGAAAGTTGGAGAAGTGCATGGGGTCGCTGTGTTTAAATCCTGCATTATAACAACAAGCTCATTATTGTTCCATTAAGTTGGAAAGGCTACATCCACTTCAGAATTTAAATTTCCTTGTTTAATGAGGGTAATTAAGAAGCTGAGGATCCAAAAATGAATAATCTGGTACTTAGGAAAAACCAAAAACGAGCAGCTCAGTTAGTTATATTTGTAGGAGTCGCTATTGCAGAATCCATAGCAGGAAATAGGGAAACTTGTCAAAAGAAAACCTGAGAGAGCAAAAATAATCTGGATACAAATGCTTATTGCTGATCATCAGTATACAAAGGGTACCAAGGATGCATCTTATGGATGTAAACGAATTGAAGGTGTTCTAAATTCTACCTTCCTTTTTGATTATAATTTTCTGATGTATACCATTTTTTCTGTTCCGATGACAACAGAAAACCAAAATTGTTGGTGACTACTTCCTGAACTTTATTGAGCTTTTCAATAAATTGAACAGAGAAACGCCAGAACCAAGCGTCTGCTCCAGCACAGGGCTCTCCTTATCACATGATGTCAAGAGCCGACCTTGGATGCTCATAATAAACAGACGCAAACTATTAAAATTCAAAATACCTATAATTAAAGCATTAACACCCGTTTTTGTACTGACCGTTTGCTTGTTCTTTTGAACTTCTAGGCTGAGCTGGATAGTCCAGTTTAGAGGCTCAAGGGTGTCTCATCTTCCTCGTTTCTACTCTTGTAAGATCGAGCCATACTTTGAATTAGTTTGCTAATTCACTGATACCGATTAACCCTATTATAACGCTAATTCGAGCTGATTATACCCACTAAAGAGGCTTTCTTAAGAACTCTGATTCGTAATGTCCCACCACGGTTGGCTTTACCCTCCAAACCCAATATATCAAGTAGAAATCATACAATTTGCAAAACTTCTCCATATATTGCGTTTATCAGATCATCTTCTTTGAGTGACTTTAAGTCTCATTATCGTCTCATATCCCCTTAGAATTAGCTGACTATTCAATGTGCTAACCTCTTACTGTATTCATTAAGTATAATATATCAATCTACCTCGCAACAAGCAAGATGTGATATTTTCATCTAATGTATTGGTCATTGCTCTTCTCGCTGAACGCTCGCTCAGGAGCTCCAGGCTCACGAATCCGGATGCTGCCAATCTCTAGCCTAGCAAAATTTCTAATCATTATACAGTATCAATGTAACACCATTTTTGGGACCTAGATATTTATGCATCGATCAATTATTTATGCCGCTAATTCCGACTCAAAATCAATGATTTCAGAAAATGTTAAACAAAAACAATATACCAAGAGCCATCCTCCATAAATACCCTTCCATCGAGTACGCTGGTGAAGAAGGGAACTTCATTCTCGCAAAAGCAGCGAAAAATGGTTCCAATCCAGGTGTCATACTAAACATCCTCAATCTCGATGACCCAAAAGTCCAAAGAGACAAAGGAAAAATCATCACCGGGATGATTCTGAACGTTATTTGCAACTCAACAAACGTCCCTATGTACCTACGCTATCAATTCTACCATGAATATTCCACCTCTAAGACGTGTATTGTCTTTGAGGACCAAGAAACTCAAATTATCAGGGCAGTAAACCATCGTCCTACGATGAACGCACGTAGCAAATACAGAGGACTTGACGCTGAAACGCGTCAGTATACTCAATCAACGCAAAACCCAAGCGATTGCTTGAATGAGTCTTTACTCCAGGTTATGGAGAAGAAAGTTAACACGTATTTACAAAGCATCGAGGACAAGAAGCAGGAAGTGATTAAAAAGTCCAAGACAGTGTTAACCTTCGAAACCGTGGTGATGTTTAGAGATTTTGATGGAACAATAAAAAACAGCGTTCAGTTCATAACTAATCAGCCTCAAGTGGGAAATATCGAAGAAATAAATAAAAAACCTCAGGAAAATAAAATTGGTTCTTTGAAAAATAAAGGCAAGTCTTCCAAAGATATAAAGAAAACTTCAAGTCAAGTCTCCGAAACGAATTTATGCTCTTACCAAGCAGCAGATGATAATAATTATGGAAATGTACAAGTCGGAGACCTTGGAGACCTTGAACCAAAAAAAGAAAAGGAGACATCTTAAAACCTGGAGACATCATAAAACCTGGAGACAGAGCTCTGAGAGTGCCTTAGATTAGTTTAGAATATATGTATATAATCAAATATAACTTCCTATACCTACCGTTATTTATCAGAATATAATTCAAGTAATATACACTACTAACATTATCTGCTGATGATATCGGTCTATCAAGCTAAGTTAATTTCAATTCAGATTTACAGCTGCTTGGAATTTCAATTAATATCCCAATAAATAAACTTGTACATACTCATATATGCTCTCATTATTGATTTCTGCTTTGAAATAAAACAAGAATCTTGAGTGAAAATCATTGTAATTGGTAGTTGTATCGTTGTATTACATTCCGCATGACCGACTTCTAAGGCAACTCAATGCAAATACCATTAATATTACAAAAAAATAAATGTATGAACTCCTTATAAACAGACTACTGAAAATCGATTTGGTCATACATTTTTGGAAGCGTTGGTATGATCGAATACGGATTGAAGTTCACAATATCAGGATCGTCTTGGAAAGGCTGGAGATTTGGCGATTTCTCGAAGTCTGGTCCGAAATTGAATTTTACCCGCGCGTTCATATAAAGCGACGCTGATGCATAGTAAAACCCTTCGTGTAAATCTGTAAACGCGATTTTTTCGCATATTCCGTTCTTGAAAAATAGCAATTTGCTGCCTTCATTGATATCTGGCGTGTTAGGGTCTTTATTAGTATATAAATGAGATGGTTTCGGCGGCTTCATATGTAATAGCACGCCGATGACGTCTCCTGCCTGGTATTTCTCTCCATACTTTACTGGAATGCCATCGTTGATAATGCACCCGTCCTCGCCTTTGTACGCGTAGCTAAAGGGGTCGCTACCTAAAGAAGTCTCTTTATCGAATGTTTTGGTTGCAATACCGACCCTGACCTGGGGTGGCACGTCCGGGAAGGGCTGTGAGAGGATGGGACTTTCGACTTTGACCTCGAAGTAGTAGGTTCCTTCGATAATTCGATAGTTGGCTGAGATGGTCTGATAGCCTTTGAATCCAGAAACAGTGAGCGAGTCTTCTTCGACTTTCAAGGTCGGGAATGGGCATGTGTCGATGATTTTGACCTTTTTTTCGGTTTCGATGTCCATAGCATCCTGCTGAGGCTTCTTCTTGCTTCCAACTTTCGGCACTTTTTTCGGTTTAGTGGTAGCAGGTATCATTTTTAATTTTTTTATTTTTCTCTGAGAAATTTTTCGAATTTTGGTATTAAAGGCTGAGTTCATTGCACTGTTGTTTGTTCAGACTGTCGCACGTCTCTGTATCAGCAGTCTCTTGAGAATTACTGTAAATATTTTCATATTCAAAGGATTTTTGAGCAAGTCAATTACGAAAAAAAGCAATGTAATAATGATACTAGTAGTGTCAAGTGCTGAGTCATCATAGCAATAATAGATGAACTGAGCACTGCTCTCGATTTACCCGAGAAACGTATCTCTGAAGAAAAGCGATTACACTCGTCAAGCTCACCTTTTAGATGAATCTTACAGTTCTCAATTTATATTTCAACAAGATCGTTGACGATACAGCAGTTACTCAACAAGAACCCCACCTGAATGAATCTTAGAGAATTCAATTTATCCAGCAACGACATCTATGACGAGGGAGCAATTACAATCACCAAGAACAACCCCTGGACAAAGTTCAATACACTCGATTTAACCTCTAACCATATCAGTAAAGAGGGAGAAGCCACAATCTCACTATTTACATCTCAAGTGACGATGACAAATATTTGAGATAGCAAGAAGACCTCGAGCCTAAATAATTTGCTGAGAAGGTGAACCACTATATCCCATTTTTTCTCAGGGCTTTTAGCCTATCCTCTATATGAAAAGTAAATGCATAGATATATATATCTTCGGCGTCGCGATATGGATATCTCTAACAATCAAGATGAAAAACAGTTTGAGGCGTGAAGATTGATAATGCTGAAACGATGAAAAAAAATGATAAATAAAATCCGAGTTAGAGAAATTCAAAATCTCTGACATCATCAACATAGAGAAAGTAGTGTTTTAAGAGTACTATTAGTTATTCGATTATACACGACTTTGCTAAATTATACAACTAACAAAATTTAAGAGAAACAATAGATATTCTCTTTACTGTTACAATCCACTAATGGATGGTCGAATAAGAAAAAAAATTATTTGACCTTCAAAGTTAAAGAATACGCATGTCTCAGGTCCCATAAAAACGTTTATCTTTGAAAAATTTCGTCGTCATAAGATGGCAGGTGATCAAACTAACTTCATGGTCTGTTTTTAATGAGATATCAAGAACAGATTTAATTAGATGAAAATTAAATTTATGAGCAAGTGTCCGTTTTTTTTAACTCTATAATTCATAGAAAGTACAATACTTCCGAACACTTTCCAGGCTTTGGTAATCTTAAAGAATGAAACTAATTCACTTCCACTTCTCTTTTGTGTTTAATTTTGTCCCTTTTCAAAATATTTCGATTACTAAATGAACAGAAATTATAAAATAATGCCAAGAATGTATTGAAGTTCGCGATAGCATCGATTAAAAAAGGTTTTGTCGATGTTAGAAACTCAAGTCCATACTTTTTGAAAATTATGAAAGAATTAAGGATAACTAAGGCTTCTGCAACTTCGTGGGTAAGATTTGGTCATTGGGCTTTGGACCATCAAAGCAACAAGGAAGATTATCTTGTTTCCTCTGAGCCTCTTATTTTTCCCGGTTTGAGCAATATTGATTGGGAAGGCTTCTTTCTTCTACTCATAATAATGCTCCTTGTGATTCTCATCTCTTAGCACTCAATGAAGCTATCAACGGGAGTATTGTTGAAACATTGTAGATTATGTAGCCTCAACTAGATACAGTCTATCTGGTTTTTTGAACTGCTTGAATAAAAGTTTTACTTAAAGTTGAATCTGCGGAAGGTTTCCCAATAAAATGACATTTTTAGTTTGTATATTTTCGAATTCGAGTCTGATCACTGAAGTGATATCAAATAACCTGATCTAGAGAGCAGTTGTGGTGATTTCAAGTCGCCTCGTTTAGCTTTTTCAAACTCTAGAAGTCTTATTTGAACTCTTGTAACAAGGCTATAGCACTTAAGGAAAATTAAAAACTTATTTCTCAGAATTCGATAAGTTAATCAATTAATAAAAGATTAACTCAATTCGCAAGACAGCAAATCAATATTGATTTAGAAAAAAATCAGCTAATTACAGCCATCTGTTATAGTTAAC
>ENA-UOTX01000346-UOTX01000346.1-compost-metagenome-genome-assembly--contig:-NODE-346-length-51087-cov-17.474868_pt1 | contig 51087 bp, 31 predicted proteins | sample MGYA00238143_ERZ746982 | MGnify/ENA primary metagenome ERZ746982 (study PRJEB28758, sample SAMN06268862) | compost metagenome | isolation source: single cell | place: USA: California, Emeryville, Joint... | reverse complement strand
CAGCAGCATTCAATACCATAAGAAAACATTTTTTAGATTCATAGGGCTTTATTATTTATGAGGGTTATAACTCTTTTGCTTCATAAACAACGATTGTTAAATTGTTATGCGTTAAAAGTAAAAGTCTGATGCTTTACAAAAAAATATATCTCCAATTCAATGGAGGCTCTTCGTACACTCATATATATATATCAAAAAAAATTAAAATAACTCTCAAATAATTTGAACACTTTATTAATCAAACTCAGTAATCCCCTTCTCCTTCAGCTTCTTTTCGAGAAACGCGATTCTTTGATACAATTCATCAATCAAAGCTGAGTTTTCCGCTTTTTCGGTATCTACCTTGCTTTTTCTAGGAGTTATGGGACCTGGAAGGATCTTCTTCATATACTCATCATGCTTATTATCATACTTACTTCTCTTCTCACTTGTATTAATGCTGTCATTTAATCGCTCAGAATCGTTGAACAGTCTCTTTTGTGGGGTAAGAGGAGAGAACTTTCGGCTGAACTGATCGAATTCATCATTTTTCCTTTGGTATCTGGCTTCAAACGACTCGTTGTTATCTCTCCAAGATGAATTAAGGCTCTCGGAATAGAACGAATCGCTACTCTTTGGCGAGCTCAATTCTTTATCGTAGAACCTCTCTAACGGTGTTTCTTTAGTTCTTTCACGCGAGTTGCTCCGAACTCTGTGATCATAATTCCATCTATCGTTCCACCTATCAGTAGTCTTTCGGAATAACTCATCGTCAGCATAATCTGACAATTTTCTTACGCCTTCCGATGGTCGGAGGTAGTCTGCCTTGTATGAAGAGTTTCCAAAGCTAGACCATGTTTTTAAGAACTGGTCTTCGTTCGATTGCTTCCTTGGAGAATAATTCCAATCATTTTCAGGATACTCAAAAGCTCTGCTTTTCGGTCGTTCCTCATCAGGCTTCTTAAAGTAGTTTTCTGCTGAATTTACCGTTATCTCTAATGGACGGTCCCTGATATAGGTCTCTCCATGCCGAAGGTCTGAAATCGCACTACGATAAGATACATTTCTGGTTTTTTCATCGTATTGGGTTTTTGGTGGCAAAGGCACATCTCTTTCCTTAAGCTCTTTTTCGAGAATCGCAATAGGTCGCTCATTAGTCTCAAGCAGCTTTTCATTGTTGAAAAGGAGCTTCTGCTCTGCGCGATAGCTTGCTCTGCTTCGCGGACTGTATCCTATTTCTTCTCTCCTTGAAGCCCTTTGTAACGTCGAGGCAGCTTTGTGCGAATCGTCCTCCAAAGCTTCGGGGTTGACTGTCTTAACACATAGTTTTTCATGGGTTCTGCCGCCGTTGGTGTGGAATTCAACATGCCAGTGTTTAATCGGTCTTACGTCTGGGAGATCAGCCATATACTCCAAGAACGGAATGAGCTTTTTGAGCTCGTCGTCATTTCGACTACTTGCATAGAAGTCAATGATTTTGAGGCCATTGTCCTGCTGTAGTCGGAAATTCTCTTCGAGATTATCGATGAAAATGACTCCTTTCAAATCTTTTCCTAGAAGCAATAGATCCTTATCCAGTCCATAGACCGATTTAGGACAGTGATCTCTATGGAGCACATGTTTAATGCGCTTACCCAAATCGATTTTCTCGATTATCGCCGTCGCATACTCCTTCTCGGCAGCAGTATAGACAACCAGTTCGTAAATTCGCGACATTCTCTCCAGGAAATCGTCGAGACCAGGACGTTTAGCCACGTAAAACTTCGTTGAATCCCCCAATTTGATCACGAAGTCGTAATGACCGATTGGGTCCGGAGAAGCATGAACCAGCGTCTCATCTAAATCAAGCACTAAAGTCTTCTTTTCATGGTGCATTATGGACGGCTGCTTTCTCTCGACAAAAGTGCTTTGAGAAAGTTTATTATGCCTTGGCGAGCTCCCGTACCTGGGCGATTCTATCACTTCAAGGCGAGTATACATGTTTGATCGGCCGTAATCCTCTCTTCCTGAGAAAGTATGTGAAAGTTTACTCGTAGATACAGAGGATGTCATCTTGAAAGGTGAGCTGAGGTAATCCTCCGTCCGCTCGATCTCTGTGATCCTTTCTCGGTAAGGTTTAACCCCTATCTCGTCATATTTTTCACTGGAGGAAAATCGGTCTTTATATGTGGTGCCGTAGGTGATCGGGTCATTCTTTCGGCTGTTGCGGGGAGAGTTGTAGTAGGACTGAGTGGTGGCGCCGAGAATTTCTGAGAGGGGATTGTAAGACATGGTAAGAATAGGTAAATTCAGACTTGTGAAATTGAGAAATATAAAAGTCTCGCGGGGTTCCGAATTTCAATTGCGAACAGTAACTCTAAGTTGGAACAAAATATTGAACCGTTTTTTATTTCCGAACTAAATAGAATTTGGCCAAAAATTCCAATTTTAAAGGCAATTGTTCGATTGTGGCGCGACTACGTTCTTCGACTAGAATTCTGAGATCACCTTCGATCTGGTGATACGAGCTTAAACTCTAATAAGAGCGAAACTTACCCGAGTGTTGGTGATAAACGCACTGGTTTTAATCTTTAATCCGAGTTAGGTCTTTGACAATAGTAGTAGTATGAGGCATAATACTTTCAATCTGTACAATCCGTTCATTTGAGCATGTTTTTCACACTCGTATTTGCAATATACGTAAGAACCTCATTTATATGATAGTGGCTAAAAGAAATTAGATTTACCAGAACCTTAAAAGTTGTTAATTGGCTGTATTGTGAGTATAAAATGAAATCAGGAATAACAAGTTTAGAATTCAAAAAACTCGCTTTCTTCTGCTGTTGTTTAAGACATATTCCATGGGAAAAAACTCATATCGATGAGCTTAATCAATAAGCAGCTAAGTCATTTTGGTATTCTCAAAAATAAAAATATAATAACATTGAACGTTTAAGAGAGGATCACTGAATTGTCAGCACAAAAATAAGATGAAATTTTTTTAAAAACCCTATATCCATGAATCGAAAACCTCAGATCAGCCGCTAGGGCCTCTGAAATCTAATATTTATATTGATTTAGTATTGGAAAAAAAGTTGAACTTATAGTCCTTAACTCACCCCTCAGTTCTGATGCACCAAGAGTCTCATTCCATACTCCATCAGCTTCCTTGAATCACCAAATCGCTGTTCCTGTGTTGAGCAATTAAGCACGACGCAAATCAAGTGCTTATTTTCTCCTCTTTGCAGACTCGTCGCCAGACATGGACCCGCACTTGGAGTATTTCCTGTCTTTAACCCGTCATAGCCGTGATGGAGCAGTTTATTTGTATTCTCCCATGAGACTTGTCTTTTCACACGGTTTTGCTGTGTGACATAGCATAGATAAAATTTCTTTTTCACAATCAGTCTAAACTGAGGGTTTTTCATAGCAAACGCGCTTAGCTTTGCAATATCGCTCGCAGTGGATGTATTTTCTTTGTAGGTCAATCCATGCGGGTTCAAAAATCTAGTATCATTCATGCCTAGCTCTTTGGCTCGTTGGTTCATTTGATTAATAAAGCACCAAATCGGCGTCTTTGGGAGCTTTATCTGCGCATCAGGGTTCTGTTCGTTTTTCGCGCGAAGCTCGTCTAGCATGCACTTGCCAAGCGACTCTGCGACAGCAACAGCCGCGTCGTTTCCGCTGGGAAGCATCACTCCGTGAAGCAAGTCCAAAAGCGACAAGCAGTCGCCTTCTCTGAGTCTTGCAGTGGTTCCCATCATAAGCGGAGCTAAACTCGACACACGAACTATGTATTCTTCCAAATTTATCTTGTTTCTCTCAGCAAATTCCAGCGCAAGCACCGTAGTCATGATCTTAGTCAGACTCGCTATCTCTCGGACCTGATTAGGGTTTTTGCTTGAAATTATTTCGTCATTTTTAGTATCGTAAAGTACCCAACATTCAGCTGAAACTTTTGGTTGTGGTCTCTTAGGAAACAGCACCTTCGTGGTTTGTCTCCAGGGTTTCAACTCAATATTGGTGTCCATGCTTGAGTTCAAGTCGCTTTTTATGTTTTCAGCACTGTTTAGATCATCCGCAGGGTGACTACGAGAATTCGTTGATGCGGTGGTATCCTCAGCGAATTCTGAGTCACAATCGCCTGTTTTCGCGTCGTTCTTTCCAGCTAGATAAAGACCATCGTACTCTTTTGCAAGTTCAATTTCAGCTGGTTGCAAAACTGGTGGGTCTTCGATGAGCTGGCTTTCGACTATCTCAGTGCTGGCTTTCTCTTCGCAGGCTTTGCTGATTTGGACACATGGGCTCTTAACTAATAACGCTTGTTTAATCTCAACGTTTCTTGTGGTGATTCTAAATTTGTTTGACGTTTTTGGCGTCGTGTCGATTTTCTTCGGCGGCGCTCTCCTCGTAACCGTCGTTGTTTTGATTCGGACCGAAGAAATAAGAAGGTTATTGCCTGAGTCAGGGGTCGAAATGTTTTTCCTTTCGATCTCGTGATTCAGCAGATTTGGGATATTTCCATGAGGAGTCATGCTGATCCTGTGGGTATCTGCTTGAGGAAACTTCAGCTTAATGTCTTTCAAAGGCGTGGCCTTCACTGGAGTATGATTGCCTTGAGCGCGAGGGCTAGTAGCTTCGCTAAGTGCCCCGATTTTATGAATACTTTGGGAATAAAACATTTTCCTGGTTGTTTTCACCATAACAGCCTTGTTCTTTTGAGTCAGTGAAGTTACGGACTCAGGCCTTGGCGTCTCAGAATTGAATTGCGAAAAAATTGTGGCGAACTGTGAGTTCTCAGGAACTTCATCATTCTTGGGAGTCTTTTTCCCACGTATGACGATTCTTTTGGCAGATAGGCTTGTTTTCCGTCTTGTCGAATCGGCATTTCCTTGTGTTGTTCCTTTGCTACTTTCGTCTGCAAAGACAATTTGCACAGGCCTCGCAGATTGCATTTGATGTCACCTATCTCACAATTTTGAGTTGAGAACTTTACTTCCGAATAATATAAATTTTATTCTTCATGAACTTTGAATATATATCCTTTCAGAACATATTTTATTACTACTGGACTATGCGTTGCGATTTAAACGAATTTTAAGAATTCGTAAGACTCTGGGTTTTGTTCAGCGGTTCTTGAATGAATAATAAATTTTATTGCATTATCAGGCCAGATTAGGTTAGCGTTAATAATTATCCTTACGTCAGTCTATCAGTCTATCGTATCGCCAAAGTTAAAGCTGGAACATGCAGAGAGAAGAAGGTAAGGTTTCAAGAGGAAGAGTGGTGGCAGTTGATTAGAATTCGAATTTGGAGAGAAAGAAGACTGTTTAACCGTCACTGATTTATACTGAAATTTCGTTACCGGTTGTTTAAATTCTTAACGAGGTAGCTTCAAAGGAATGTTTTTTATGACGTGGTTCAGTTTAATAGAAAGTATCCATTCTCGAGCGAAACGAAAAGAAAAAAGAATTTGATTATGGAATTCGATTTATAGGAATTATTCTCCAGAGCAGTAATCGTTTAGGTTCAATCAATGGAAAAACTCGAATGGAAAAGCTAAAAATTGTAGCAAATGAGAGTCCATAACCAAGAGGAAACTGTTTAAATATTCAGAATACGCTAGCAGGATGAGCAGAAGAACGCATTAGTGTAAACAAAGAATTTGTTATTCCAAAAAATTTGGTTAATGGAATTCAAAAAGAAGAATATATGAGTCGTTACCCTTGATGGGAATGTGAAGACAAAGAGAACAGATATCATTAAGATTCGAAAAACTACGAGTGGACAGGAGTTTCTTAAATTTTTCACTTTAACACGAGAGAAAATGTCATACTTTCTGAAACTCAGTTGATTGCAGAGGAGAAAACAAAAGTGTAAATGAGCTGCTGTGTTCTGATTCGTTTATTATAGTGAATCAATTTCCGACCAGGCAACTCATTCGTGATTCGCAGATTTATTATAATAAAGCGAAAAGCCCTGATCTGATTTCTTAATAAGCGTTTGGGAAGCTTTTTTGAGACTTCAGCTAACAAACCGCTTTTCAGTCTTCCTCACAGGCTAATCTGGCGATCGTCTTTAATATATAAACTTGACATTCTCTCTGATCAATGCAAGCTTTGTCAGGCTTACTACGAATAAATACTTGCAGTTGATACAGTGGAATAAGCCAGCTGAAAGTTGTGATTATGAAGCTATACTATGAGTTCATTTCCCTTTAACCATATTAAGACACAAACTCTGACAGTTTGTATCGAATTCTTTTACGCATTTTTCGGTCAATAGACATCTTTGATTAGTTAGTATCTCGTACTCAAACCAGTGTTGTAGAGTTGTAATATGTCACGATAATTCTCCTACTTGACTACCGTAATCAAATATATAATATTCACAATTGCTGCATAATCGCAGCCTCATATTAGATAAAAAAGATACGAGTGCCCTACTACGAAATCCTAAATGAGTTCAAATGCAATTCATTTAATTGTCCTTCAATATATTCTTTCTTTATGAATTTATTCGCTTATTTGTTACTTGAAATATTTATAGACTTTCTTCGCTTTACAACCAAAATTCTTTCAAATACTCAACTCGATTCATTATTGCAAGTAGAACTTTATCAGTTTCAAACTACATAGTTGACTCTCCTCCTACAAATTCTTTCTTTTCATCCTGATCTTGATCTTTTGGCATCTCGCATACTTCAGCTGAAAAAATATTTAATTGTTTTTATCACTTAAAAGTGCTCCATACTTTTCTCCTCAGAGTCCACACTATGTTCATTTGCATCCTTTGCGATAGGAGAAACAGGCTGTTCCACGACCACATATCGATTATTTTTAATCTCAATTGCTGCATAGTTCTTCTTTAGCAGTTCCTTCGGATTTTTCGCTTCGCTGACGACAATTTCCTTGGCCTGCAATGACTTTAAATTATCTGAAGTTTGAAGCTTAGCAAATCCCGCTTTCTAGTAAGGAATCACAATTAGCAGGCCTAAAAATACTCTCTTACCTTGGAAACATTTAAGTATTTTTTGAGTGCTTGGAATCTCTCATCGTCTTCGTCATGCTCTTCTGCTTCTTGACGATGAGATGGTCTCTCTTTTGTTCTGTCTGTGCCAAGTTGGCCTGAGCTGTTTCTCTGTTCCTACATGAAGAAATTTCAGTTCTATCGTCCTAAACAAGAGCTACTACCTCTCCGTTACGGGCTGATAGCTGAGCGTCTTCGTTCTCTTCTTCTCTGATCACTCTGTGTTTATGAGTGTTTTGAGTAGAGGCAAAAATGCCACCAAAATCAACTTCTCTGTTGTTAAATAATAATAGGTTAACCAATAGCCATATAAACAAAGTTAGATACATAGGAGAAGAACCGTTGACTCTTTTGCCATACAACTCGGCATCTGTGAAATGTTCCTTACTATTCCTGAAAAAAAAGTCAAATTATTTGCTGTAACAATCGGAAGCAATTTACTCTTTGCTATATCCCGCAAAAGATCCATAGTCAGGACGATTACTTCCAGGACTTATCAGATTCACGAACCCATGGTCAGCAATGATGACAGCTGGACCTTGCGGCTGCTGCATTGAATGCATTGATTTAACTCTCGTCTTTTTGTATTTCTCCTTCTCCTTGTTGAATTCCTAGTAATGTAGTTATTAATTATTAAATTATTAGTGTTAGATAAATAACACTCGTACCTGCTTGATTTCTTGTTCAATTTTTTCTTGTTTGATAAGCGTCGCGCTTCTCTTATGTTTCAGCCATTCAACGCTCTTCGTATAAAATTCTTGTGGGTCCACTTTCTCTGGATGGCTCTTTACGTTAGTTCGAGGCTGGAAGGTACAATCCTTAACTTCCGTTTCTTCATTTTCTCTCTAACCAGCAAGAAATACTCACAACCTGCGCTTTAACTTCAATTTGAATTACCGCTCCGAGGATGATTTTTGCTTTCTTTTTAACCTCCCAAATCTTATTTCTCGTTTCAAAATCCATCTCATGACTATCGACACAAACTCATAAGAATAATGCAAAAAAAGCAGCTTGTTACTTCAGATCCATTTCAAGATATCTGATCTCTTCAGCTGTAAACTCAGGCTCACTCTTCTTGGCTTTTGGTCTGTCTGTGCTCATCTCACGATCAGTAGCTTTCGGACTCTTTAGGTTCTTCGTGCTCGCTGAGACTGGGATCTGTTTGTTCCCTCTTGGTGAAGCAAGCTCTTTAGTGTTCCCTTTTGGAGAAGCAAGTTCTTTAGTAGGTCCTGCTTTTGCTGATCCTGGTTTCTCTCCTTTCTTGGTCTTCGTCTCAGGCTCTTCTTTCGCTCCTTTCTTTGCTGGGGATTGAGGTCTCTCGGGCGATTTTTCAACCTGGGCTTTGCCGCCTTTTGATTTATTTGTGCTTTGCTCCTTGATAGTTAATTCTTCTTTTGCATTTGAAGTTCTAGAAAGAGGATTAGCATCGAAGGTGGCTTTTCATTGATTTACTTTTTATCAGCTGTGTTAGGTCGTGCAGATGAGCCTTTCTTGGTGCTTGCTTCAGCAGGTTTCTCTTTTTCCTTCGTTTTTCCAGTGTCTTTTGGTTTTTCTTCAGGCTTGTCCTTTGACTTTCCTCGTTGTTTGTCCTTAGGATCCGGTTTCGCTGGCTCCTTTGAAGCTGCTCTCTTCTTGCTATAAAGAGTCGTCAGTACCAAAAAAGTATTGAGACTTTACTCAGGTACTTCTGGACCTTTCTTGGTCGCTTTATTTTTATCAGCTCCTTTTTCATTTGGTTTCTTCAAACCCAATTTTTCAGCAAGATTTGAGTTTTTCGTCGAGGTTGGAGACTGCACGCTGTTTTTCGTGTTTTTTCCTGCAGGAGACTCCTCTCGAGGCTGCGACTTACCCCTTCCAGATTCCTCACCACGTTTCCTACTGCCTGGTCTTTCCTTTGTATCTTCTAATTCTATCTTCAGTCCCGCTTTTCCCTTCGGACTCTTCATTTTTTCAGCTTCTGAGCCTTTCGGTTCAGGACTCTTCCCTTTTCTTTTCGTATCCTCTTGCACAGGTTCAACGATAATGACTTTTCCCTTAGCTTGAGGACTGGTAGATGGTCCTAATGTCCAGAAATCACTATTTAATCCTGCTTTTTTCATGGGAAATTTACTGGTCGGCTTTGAACTCACCTCTTTAGCACCTCCTTTCTTTGTAGATTCAGAGCCCACCTTTTTTTCTTCTCTAGGGCTCTTCATCCCTTTTGCGTCTTGAGGCGTTTCTTTTCCTTTCTTGGAACTGCCCTCGACTTTTGTATCCTTTTTGTCGCTTTTATTTTTCGTCGCGCTTTCTGCCACCTAAAAGCGTGTGAGTATTTAGAAAAACAAAAACAAATTGCATACCCTCTCTTCGTCTTTTTTTGACTTGCTCTTTGATCTGCTATCAACTTCCTGAGCGACTTTGTCGTCCACTTTCTTGGTTTTAGATGCTGGTTGGGCCTATGAATTATGAATAAGCAAGAGAGCGTTGATATCATTGAGCTCACTTCATCCGTTGTTTTTTTTAACACTTTTTTCGGGTCGGCTTTGACAGCGGTTTCCTCTTTTCCCTTTTTACCAGACGCGGTTTCTGGTCTTGCATCAGTTTTGGGTACAGGATCAGCCTTTTTCGTCGTGTCGGCTTTTTTGCTCATTGCTTTAAGTTAAAATGATAAGAGATCTGGGTTATCTGGATTTGTTTGATAGTTGTTTAATTAAAAATAACACTGACTTCGGAATTATGATTCCGATTCGAAAAACCCCCTCGAGTAGCGCTAAACGCGAAGAATAAGTTTAATTTAAATTTGAAATTTAGGCAAAGGCCAATATCATGCTCTTCTGAGCTCCAAGAACTCTGATTAACTAATCAATGGATCTTCCTTATGATGAGACAGGGGGGAAGCCAGCGTTCTAGAATAACTTCTTTGCTTGGTTTCAGACATTATTTTACAGAATGTCCTCGACAACTTGCATGGTCATAATCAACTTTTAGTTCTTGCAGGTAGCTGCTTTGCTTTTTGATGGCTTGCAAACATGAGGTTGCTGTCATTGATACTTTCAAGGACTTAATTCCACAATCCGAACTTTAGGTGCTATGTACACAAAACTCAACAAACTGCGAATTCTGATTACTGGAATAGAAAGCGAGCTAGAGTTTTGTTTCAATTTTTTTGATGGCACATACACATTAAATGATATTCAAAAGCCTTACATAGATAAAATGCTTTAACAACTTTATCTTGACTAGTCATTTGGATTTGATACGATCGATAAGTCTCCTCTTGGTGTTTTTGCAGGCGATCGTCTCATGCCTTCAGAAGCGTTTGATAATTTCGTTTCATTTCTCTTGCGTCTATAAATCGTCTTGAAGAAGAATATAATGTAGATGGTCCAAGGCAAGTAGCCTGCAGCAAGCACCCAGTATCCATTATTTTTCAAAGCTGACAAATAAACGAAAATTGCATTAACTGCATCAAATGATAAGATTACCTTTCATTGTTGCTATTCTAGTGAACAGGGTAGCGACGACCTGTGCAGCTTCGAAATATACTCCAACAGATATCGAATCGGGATATGGGAAAGCTGTTTCCATTAACGATTCTATCATGAAAGGAGCGCAAGCGATTAAACCCAATCCTGTCATTCCGTTGGCAGCGATAGTCCATCCTAACTTCATTTCATCTTGCGCGCTCATTATAGATAACGTTATCTGATATCCTAAGGTTAGGTTTGAATTGATAGCTGATAATTACCAGTCCGCAGTAGCCAACGAACGTTAAAATTTTAATCATCAGATCATATTGAAAATCTTTCTTAAATTCAAGGAAAATGGAGGCAATGATTGCTCCCATACAGCCAATACCCAAGAACCCTGCTCCAATCCATGCTAAATCAACCTGTTCGCGAATTGCGAGTTGTTATGGTTAAATAAAAAACACAAAACGAATTAAATACAATGTCATAAGTGCCTTGTAATATATAGGCCGTTGTAGATGTCTGGGCCAGCGCGCTTCCAAAAGCTTTTTTAGAAAAGCAATTAACTTCGAAATTGAATTAATCTATAGTAGTACTGAAGGAGAATGTGACGACGTTTAGAAGGTATCTTTTGTTTTTAGAGAGGCCTCGAAGTGTCTCCATCATGCTGAATGCACTTCTATGTTTTTTCATAAACTTGACCAGATTACGCCACAAAATTTCCGAAGTAATAATACCTGAGCAAAACTTGGAGCCGTTGCTGGTCTTTCTCTCGTAAAGATAGCCAAGATAATTGTTGGGACGGTCACGACAATTGCCTGGATAAGATGCATTCTGGGGAAACCTTCCTGTTAAAGAATTGAAAACCTGAGCATGCTTTTGCAATCTTACTTGAGGAGTGTAGTTTTTCATATAAAGAGGTGACCAAACGTAACCAAATGCCCATCCGAGGTTATTAGCAACGTTGCCTATCACAATAGCCCATTGAGTCTCAGATGGCGTGAACCATCTTTCTGCCATTACTAAAAAGGACGTATGAGATTATTTCAAAACCGCAGTAAGAATGTACAAGGCAAAGTCACGTATAGTCCATTGCAAGAGAACCCGCCGAGTGCTGAACCAATGAGTGCGGCTGTATAGTTTGTCTTGGCAAAGAATCTCATCCATGCACACACTGTGTTGCACAGTGAGCCGAAGATAAGATGGAAGGCAAAGAATTTCTCGCCTGTGATCATTACCTATTCATTCGTTATCATGTAAGAAAGCTAAAAAGTTTCCATACTGGGATAATTCCAAATAGAATCATGTAAAAATAGATCTCGGTTAAGAGGATAGCGTCCTCGTCTTCCTTAAGATCATAATATTCTTTGGTCTGGCTCAGGAGAGGACTGTACAAGATCCAAACCCACGAATTTACAAATCTGATAGCGAACATAGATGAGTTTTGATGGAAAGGGAGTTATTGTATGGTACGAAAAGATTGTATATCCGATAAGAATACCCCATCGCTTCTTCTCAACATGAGGTCTAAACTCAGCGAGCCCGGAGGTTTCCTGTAATACTAAGAGAGACATGAATGAGATGCTAAGAGGATAACATACGTTGTTGGGAGAGTTCTTCCTCAATTTGGTCGACTTCTTCTTCTGTTTCTTGATGAGGTGGAAGCATGAATTTAAGTGTTAGAACTCTAAATTGGTTATTTTATTGATTTTTAAAAAATGATTGATTATTGTCGACAATGGGAATTTGCTAAATAAGCAATATTCGATAATTATCCTAGTTGAAGGCTAAGCTGCTAAAATTCTTTTTTTTTTTTGAAAAAGGAGCAGATTCTCTCATCAGCCGATCAGACAAGTTGAATGAAATCAAAGTTTCTTTGTGTTACGAAAATTCCAGCAAATAAGCTGGGTTTTTTCGAATGGAATAATATTCAATTTATGCGCAGTAAATGTAGTGATATCATATCGCCAAGAAAATGGAAAGAGCATGAAAATGAAGAAAGATCGATCTTCTCCATATATTGTCTGTTTGCTTTAAAGGCTGCGACAAAAAAAAAATAAATACAGAGAATCATAAAATCTCCCTATTATTGGACGAAAAATGGTAGTTCCTCTCACCAAAAAAAAGTTCTTGAAGATTGATCTGAACATGCCAAAGCTGGGAAGAGGTAGTAATACCTAAATTGCAACAATAAAAGAATAATGCCCCTTTGATTAATGAAAAAAAAAATGTACCAATTTATAGGAAAAAATATGAATTAATATCGACGTACTTTGTGAAGTCCTGAAATTAGTACTATTTATCTTGTGTATAAATAACCTCAGATTTGACTTCGATTTAACGCAATCCATTAAGACAACTGCAATTATGTAAACCCATCTTAGCTGAAGCACGAATAAAATCGTATCTGTTACATGTCACTTTCAAAAATGTTTTGTTCGTACATCTTCCTTTTTCCATCAACAGCCACTTCATTCTACTCTTTCTAAAGGGAAACAACTCAAAAACTCACAAAAAAATTCCCTCTTAAATGATTCCCTCTTGCAAAATTCTGTTAAATAAAATTTAATTTTCGCGAAAATTGATCTACCCCAGCTTCCAGCACAGAAGAACTTCTATTATTCAATAAACCCATGGAAATTCTTGAGGAAGGAGAGACTTATTTCATCGGCAACTACCACAAAGATGAATACTCATTCGACGACTTGAGAACCTTCAAAACAAAAAAATATTTCAAAATATCCCAAATTTCTCTCAACTGGAAAAATAACATCCTCGCAGGCATCCAAGTCGATTACCAAAACGTGCTGACTCGTGGATTCATCAGCACGGACTGGCATTGCACGCTGTTAAACGATTCCAAGACGAGTTTCAAGAAGGATAGCTTTTCGTTAGAACCTTACGAGTACATTGTGAGAATACAAGCTATAACTACACAGAAAGGGATATGCCTTCTTGGATTTTTAACATCCGAGAATAGAATACTGAGCTTTGGAGCGGTAGATGGTGTTTTAGATGCTACCGCAGAGTTCGTTGACCACGCGGCTCCAAAGGGATATCACTTTAATTATATCAGTGGCTCGCTTGGGCTGATCGAGCCGATTGTTCGAAATTTAAAGTTTGAAGTCGTGGAGATTCCGCAGGTAAAGATGGAATTCAAAGAAGAGATTTTCGATATTGCATGGGATCTTAACAACCTGATGATCAGAGGCTAAGAGGTGCTGAGCGCTTGAGTACCAGCTTAACGTCCTGCATCCATTTGAATACTAATTATAATATATGATTAGTGCTGTTTCCTACTACTTGATTGTTTGTTAATACTTCAGTTTATCATTAATGGATTATCAAACTATTAATGTTATATGTTAATTCTAGAAAATACATACAAAGCCCAACCTGTTCATTTAAGCATAGGAGCTGAAAACTATTTTATTGGACTATCGGTTACTCACAAGGGCTGTATAAAAACCAGTGTAGATATATCTATATATTGTAATGTTCATTGCTTCAAGCTTGAAAGCGATCCAAAGTTGTAAATGACACATTAATAAACAAAAGCAAAAAATTGAAAGTTAGCATTAAATCGATTAGACAGATCTTAATATTGCCTCTTCCCATATGTTTCCAATGAGCCTACAGTAACAAACGAACCTGTTGTTTGACGACTGACAATCTCTGACTTTTTTTCAACAGTTGATGCAATTGCAATTTTGCTATCAGGGTTCTCAGACTCCACTGAATATTCGCTCGCAGGCAAACTTATCGTCCTTTGCTTCCCTCGGTTTAAAAAGTTAATCGGCTGAGTCAATTCATAAAAAGAATCGATTTTTAGTGTCACAACAACGAGAAAAACAGCTATTGCACCCAAGACAGCACAAGTTATCGCGGAAACCTGAGAATCGCTTCCATTGAAGGCTCCTGACAACTGTAATCCAATCAAAGTTGCTTTCAACAGATTAAAAACAGCCAACGAACAGCCCAAAATAATTGGGATTTGAGTGAAGGCTTTGGCGGCTAAAATGCTTGTACTGCAAAAAAGGTTTATGGTTATACTGAAATATAACACTGTCACTACAATCACCAGACTGGAAATGATCCAGAAGTCGTCGACCGAGAAGGTGAGCAAAGTGCTCAGTCCTAGTAGAAGAAAATTTGAAAATATCATCAAATGAGTTCTTTTTCCGAATACATCCATCAATCTCCCCAATAACGGAGATGAGACAACAGCGATACATTTAGCGATTCCATTGGATAGTAAATAAGAGGTTTCCTTTTTATCTTGAATAAAAAGGGTTTCTAAGAAATAATAGGCGCCGAGACTGACGGCGTTGCATGCAATAAGCATTTTTGCTAGTTTTGAAATGCTCCAATCTTGATTACTTGAAGTATCACCGAAAATAGACTCGGAGAGCATGATTTTTTGATTGGCGTAAAATAAACTGCTCAGGAGAGAACACAAGCAAAGGAGGATCCCGAGAATATCTTCAGGCAGCTTGTTTTCAGGAAAGAAGTGAGACATCAATACTTGCTGAATCGCTTCCGGAAGGATCATCATAGAGCCAATAATACCGTAAAAGAACCCATATTGTTGGGAACTGACTTTAGCTGTTGCTAAGGCCAATGTGCAGAGTAAATTGGTTTGACCGAAACCGTAAATTGCCCTTGAGACCATGACTATCCAGTGAGACTCACTTTCTGAACTAAGTGCAAATAGAATTTGAGATAAAAGAACCATCAAACTGCTGTAAATGAGGATTTTTTTCGAGTTGGATCCATTATTAATAAATAACGAGGTGATCGCACCGATGATCCCTCCACTGCTTGAACAAAGCTCGCAAATACGAGGAAACTGGTTAAAGTTGCTAAATCTCTGATCGTTTTTTAAAGCAACTGGCAGATCATTCAAGAAGCCGACACCGAGGAGGATGCTGCCAAGAATAATAGCTTTGAACCATTTGGAACATGAGCAAATCTCGTCGATTCGTTGCTCAGAGTTGCGGATTCCTTCGGGAAGTGCCTGATAATCACTGTTCCCAGAACTCATGAAATCTTACTTCTTGATTTAATTTATATTTTCAAGATTTTCCAGATTCTCTACAAAAGGTTTAATTAAACTCTTGCTTATTACTCCTAGCCCTCATTATAACAGGTAAATTATTGTTTCCTGGCATTAGGAGTATGAACCCCTTATCTCCCCCTACTCAGCGTTTATATGGTTTAGTAATGAGCAGAATGATAATAGCTACATTTGTTTTGTTACGATGGTTTTTTATTACAATCATTGTGATTTCTCATTGATAAATACATCGAAAATGTAAAAAATGCATTAATTATCTCGTTTTAGTGTCCTCTGATCATCTTAATTCCAGTAAGAATCGCCAACCCTGCTTGCAAGAAGAAGCAGACTCCACTGGTCACTGCTCCTGCTTCTCTTTTGTTTGGACCTTCATCAGAAATGTAACCCAGCGTGTAGGCAACTCTTCCAGCAATATACCCAAAGCCGAGAGTGGCTGCTGGAATTGGATGATACCAGCCAGCAATCAATGTGGTGGGAATCACAATACCGACTTGCTCGACATAGTTTTGATGGCATCTTGCAGCGTTGTTGATCTCAAACCACTGCTTGTAGGTGAGCTTCTCAGAATATATTCCGCTACCACTGTCAGGGTATCCGAGTTTTGGCAGTGGCTTTCCGACTTCCTTTTGATGGATCTCACCAAAGTTGTCTTGCATGAACTGATCAGTGAAATATTTCTGTCTGGCTCTCATAGAAACTCCAAAACCGGTGAAAAAGCATTGCAGTCCGATTCCCATTGAAGCAAGGACAACGTAGCCGTATTGTTTTTTGAAATTGCTCATAGTGACGGGAAGATGATTGAGACCAAGATTTAAATTTCAATTGGAATTATTTTATCAAAGATTCACTCTCGACTCAAGATACGATTAAATTGCTCATAAAACTTTGACAAAGACGTTTCTGATAACTATCTTAAAATACTTTTTCTAGACTTAATTCCGGTAGAAAACACTTGAAGAGGATCAAAGTAAGGCGATAGCGTTAGTAGATGTTTCAAAGACATTTCTCAAAATCATTTTGATTTTTTTCATTGGGGTTAGCCCCAATATAAAGATGTTGGGAAATGAAGCTAATAATAAGAGTCCATTGAGAAAAAATATTACTATACTACAATAAGAGTATGTTGAAAGTAGATAATGATATTTTGTTTTGGTTGAAGCCAGTTTCTCACAATTTAGTTTGCGTCGAATTATCTTATTAATTAGAAATCTCATTAACAGTATGTTTACAACTGATATTTATCCTCAGTGCGTTCAACAATTCATCTTAAAGAGTTAAAGTAAGTATCATTTAACTAACATTAAGTTATAAGCTTTTCATTTAATTGGAAAGGACATTTTAATTCTAAAAATCATATCATTGCGTTTAATGTCCTCTTATCATCTTGATTCCTGTCAGAATACCCAGTCCAAATTGCAGGAGCCAGCAAACTCCGCTGATCTTCGCACCCATTTCTCTTCCATTCGCACCCTTCTCTGTCATGTATCCCATCGTGTAAGCAACCCTCCCCGTGATATAACCAAACCCGAGTACCGCTGCTGGAATTGGATAATACCAACCAGCGATCAGCGTCGCCGGGATCACAATACCCACATGTTCAACGTAATTTTGATGGCATCGTTGAGCATTATTAAGCTCAAACCATTGTTTATAGGTGAGCTTCTGAGAATATATCCCACTACCATTATCAGGATACCCGAGTTTTGGCATGGGTGTTCCTACTTCTCTTTGATGAATATCGCCAAAGTTCTCTTGCAGGTACTGATCATTGAAATATTTGTTACGCGCACGCATAGCAACTCCGTATCCAGTGAAAAAACACTGTATTCCGATTCCCATTGAAGCGAGAACAACGTAGCCATATTGCTTTTTAAAAGCGCTCGTTTGCATGGGAGGATTGGATTTAAATTTCGAATAGAATTATTTTTCGAAAGATTCACTTTAATTCAAGCAAAAGGTTTTTTTCCTTGATACACAGCAGTGTAATTACTTCGAATAGCTACCGTAAATAGTTGCTGGCTTGATTGTGTTAGAAAACGAAGCTTTAGAACACTGGCGAATAGCCATTGTTTACGTTTAGTAGATTACAGAGTTTTCACCTAAGATGCAACAATTGCAAGGGTCCGTACGACGAAAAACTCTAGTCTCAGCATAGAGACATCTTCTCAGTTCAACAAAGTTTAAATCATGTAAAATCTTGCGAAACTTGAGTTTTCTTTCAGATATGTTCAGGGTTATACGATAACTCGTTCGTCTTGGCTACAACGAGTGTTTTATGCTGAACTTGCATCGAATAATCTCTTTCAACTCTAAAATATTGAATGAAGTGTTCACTTTTTCAATTATTCATTATTTTGGAAATACACAATCATAATAAGTGGGCTTAGAAACCCTGAAGTAGCATTATTAAATAGCACACTTTTCTCATAAAATCATAGACTCTTCACATCAAAACATAACGTTAATTCCCTCTGAATATTAATGCAAGTGATAATAAAATATCAATTACCCTCACCTTTCTATTAGAAAATATTCGATAGGCATGGTGCTTTATTGTTCTTCCGAAAATAATTTGCCGTCTTAGAGTTATTTGACACCTCCGAGTAATAGCAATCAAGAGATGCATGCTCTTCCGTCTTTTTCAATGCTGGAGACATGATTTTTGTAGCTTCAGCAGTGCTGACTTCTTCAACCTCTTGACCTTCATTTCCTGAAATTCTAAAGAAATTTTTCAGACTTTAGCCCTCTAAACTTGTGTTACTGTGAAACTGAAAGCTTTTCTTGATTTACAGACAGAATGTCCTCACTCAAGACCGTCTCCAAATCATTAACCCTGAAATCTGAGTACTCAATTTCAAAGGGAGTAAGTTGTAACACATGCTAGAAATGATTATAGTCATCATATTAGGAGACGTAGATACCACGTATGACTCTGGATCCATTTTCTCCAAAGGGTTATGCCTCGATACGAATTTTGCTTTTGGACCTTACATAATTATTGTCAGGAAAAGCATACAGCGAACATAAATTACCAAAATCAATGAGTCTAGCTGGTTTTATTATCTTGTATCGGTAGGTACACTGAGTTCGCTGGGTACAAACCCTGTTTGATAGCACACTTGCAGCAGCGAGAAACTTGAAAAGAGAATAGTTTCCTGATGGGCAATTCTGGTCGGTTGGATCAGTAGTCGAGTAGAGATGTGGAAACAGAGGCTTTTTGAAGTGGTGGCTCTTGTTTAAGATCTTTTCAAATGCCTTTAGAGTGTACATGATGGGAACTGAAGGACTTCTTTAGAGAGAAACTATTTTATTTAATTAGGAATCACTGGATTAAGTTAATTTGAAGCACTCAACAACTGGGAGGTTTTTCCTAAAATAGAGCTGTAGATTCTTACTACTGGCCATTTTCGAAAATTATCGCTCGATTAGATGCAGCGATCATCAATATCAATCCCAAACGTTATTTCCTTAAGTGCCTTAGAAAAGATGTAAATTCCAAAGTTCTCTCTCAAAGATTATCGTATCATATAAGTTCACTCAAAACTTCATCGTGCCTGACTTGATAAATTCTGATGCGAGCACCCTGAAATTTATGCATGATCAATTTGTTTTACCACTCGAGTGACAAATTATGAATCAGATCAAAATATGAAACGAGATGTTTGCATTTATATTTACAGGCAATTACATTAAAGAGTACCCTCAATGAGATTTTGCATGTATGTTGTCATAAGTTCTTCATCCGTGCAATCATAATTCACGATGTTCTTCTTTCCTTTTCCCTATGAATACATGTATCAGTATCTAGCAATAATAGGTAAATAAATCTACTTGTTGCAGAAGCCAAATCGTCGGGATTTCCGTGGTTTTACAAACTTTATGGCTCCTCAGAGGATGCGAAGGATCCTTCCACCTATGGAAATGATAACACCTGCTTTAAACATTCAAAATACTCTTTTCTGTTGCCAACCTCTACAAAATAGACTGGGATTTGGTACTCTTCTGCTATCGGAACGATCGTCCTGTCAATATGCGGTTCAGATACAACGCATCCACTGCACCAATTCTTTCCAGTGGCCGCATCAATCGTTCCTTTAAAAACTAGTACAGTTTTATCATGCTTCAAGATTTCCGGCAGCTTCGCCTCAAATGTCTTGTAATCCAATGTCGGTTTCGAATTAGATTTATATCTCAAAGGGATCTTATAGAGTGAAAAGGCGCAGTTCTTAAAAGATTTAATCATTGAATCCTTTATTTTAATAATAGTGAAGACATACAAAACAGACTAAATAAACTTGTCTGATACTTCAGGAAGAAAACTGAGGTCATTTTTCAGCAATTTTCTAATGTTTATACAATAATTTTCTAATTCCTCAAGGCTGCTCCCTTGGGAGTGCCCGATGAACGTAAAGATGTACTCTGATTTCTATAGGAAATAAGATTAGATATTGCTAGATGTCGTTATTTTCAAAAATTACCTCGAGGTCAATGATAGATTCCTGTGGCTCGTTCATACTGTACATTTGATATCCTCGTTTGCTTTTCGGATCTTCAGTTGTCACTATGATCTTGAAATTGAAATTCGTAAACTGCTTTTCTATGACGATCACTTCTTGCTCGATGACCTCGTCCTTATTTACAGGCCTTTATTCATCAAAAACATTCATTTTTTGAGAAGAGGCAAAGCTGTACTTATAGCCGATAGCTAAGAAAAACTTCAATGGGTCGTCCATTGTCTTTGATAGTTCGTAGTTGCACATCAAGAGCTCGAAATCAAGTTTTCGGTCTTTGTCATAGCGAGATCGGGTTCCAATATGTTCGATCAGCCTAGATTGAAATAGATTAGGCATTGTGTGGATGTATCCAAGATTCGAACCAGTTAGGCGAGGGCTGTATGATGAGAGGATCCGCTTTTCCTTTGGGCTCGGTGAATAAAGAAAGCCGAAGCCCTGAACCAAACACGCTGCCGTAGGTTGTTGATTTGAGAAGAAATTTGCGCATTGCGAACTCTTTAGCCTTGGCTTCTGTGATTACTTGGAGTTTGTCTAAGATTTTTGTGAGCGTGCTTTTGTCACACTCGCTCTTAAAACCGATAAATAGAGCCTCTTGTGTCATGCGGGCTTCTTTAGTGGTGAAATACATTATAGCAAATTTTTATTTGTTTGTCTACTTTCCAAAGATTTGGAGGAAAATTTGCTTTTATATGTAAGTGAATGAAAACTTTATTGTTTTATTGTAAGGAAACAGAATATTGTGCCGTTTCGGACGATGATAGGAAGGTGTAGCGAAGGTAAATATTTATTATTCAAAATGCCGTTACAACATTCCCTGTCGACGTTCACTTAGCTGTTTGTTGGAGGTATATATGGATATTAAATTGAACCGAATGCTATCAGCTCTCAAACGGAATTGTCTAAAGTGTTCAAGCATATTGTTATCGTAATTTCAAGCACAAAAAAAATATATTGTTTTGTAATACCAACAGAGCAAAGCAAACAAAACATAATGCTATCAAATAAACTGCTTATTTGAACTGGATTTAAATAAATTTTTTGATTACTTCAATACCATCATAAGCTAACGCTAATGAATTCTTTACTCGAAAACCGTTGTTTCGAGCGGGTTATTTCGTATCCGATGCGCTGCATAGGCTTTATTGCCTGCATAATATTCTTTGGTATCGAGGCACTCATCATTTACTCGCTCTATCACCAATTACTGCCATACTATCTCGCTAAACCGACCTATTCAACATTTGCACTTGTAATTACAATTCCCGTGATCTCCCATGACACTATTCAATGTAGGTGATCCTTTTCATCGAAGTTTTTGTCGCACCCCTCGTCGTCTTCAATTATCTTATGGCCGCCTGCAGTTCGCCAGGTTATTCGGACGAATATCGAGTACTATTGCCTGCAATTCTTCCAATTCTAAAATTTTGAGAAGGACGCCATAACGACCCATTTCTCGAATTTCGTCGGCTCAGAAGATGTTAGATTCTGCAATTTATGTAACCTCGCGAAACCAGGCAACGTACATCATTGCTCTATCTGTCAGAAATGCGTAGTTAAGCTCGATCATCATTGCCGTAAGCATCAGCTCGTATTTTCCGAATGAACTAATTCAATCAAGCTTGGATAATGAACTGCGTTGGATACAAAAACACGAAATTTTTCCTATTGTTTTTATTCTATGGGTGGGTGGGATGCTTGTTCCATGCAATTATCGCTTTTACCCCATTTCAAGACCCTAATTTCAGCGTAAACTAACAGCCCTATATTATATGTAACTAAGGAATATGAAAATCAGAAACAAGAATATACAATCTTGATGATTTCTTTCTCGTTGAGCGCAAGCATCTCGATCATTCTGTTCTTCTTTAATTTATGGTCCTGGTAATCATATTCCTTCTGCGAAAAAGTTGTAATTTGTAATTCTCATCAGGGGAGTCGTACTCACTGATAATTCTGTTATCACCATGCTTCAAAGAGACGGAAGGGTTTCAATAGTATAACTTCCTTGAATTTTATAGGTGCTAAGGGTATTATGAATAGGGTGGCTTTGTTTCAAGATTTAATAAAGAGGTGATGCTTCAGAACCTGCAAATATTCTTTCAGACGAGAAATCCTTTGATTGCGATACTGCCGACTTGCAAGAAACCGACCCAGGATCCTTTTATAGATGAATATCCAAATTTACATTCGGATGAAAATCAAGTCGGCATCGAGATTCAAGATATTCAAGATACAGACAGCGGAATATAAGGAAATACTTGGCTAATCAATTTTTCTCAATATTTTTCGTTCTCTGTTTATAGTAGCTATGAAATCTACTTATTGAGAAGGAATTTTTATTATTGAATCTCAAAAGACTTGATGTTGCATGTTATTGGCTTCATATATCTCGGCTTAATGGTGTTGAGCACCGCGATTTAATTGCGCAAGAATTGAATTTTTTATCGCAATAGCAAGTAAATAGGCTACCTAACTAATTTCTTTCCCAAGAGATATGATGAACTAAAAAATCCATAAAATTAAAGGAGTCTGATGGGTTTAATTACTCTTCTGTAAAGCATAGCATAATCTGATTATTTGTTGAAGCTGACCATTGGAAGCCATAAATCTAAATTCAAATTATTTTCGAAGTTTAGCTTTTGATAAATCTTTTTGTGATATTATGAAGGAGTCTATACTTAAGATTTGACTTAAATTAAATATTTCTTAGATGTGTTATCATTTAATAGCAACAAAGTTTGCATACTTTGATGACTTTATTGAATATCGTTCCAATTTATCAAATATATATTATTTTCCCTTTTTAACTACCTTTTACCAAAAATCAACACAAGCAAAGTGAATTGACACATATCCATTCCAGAATTACCACATACTCAATTTATGAAACCATAATTTGAGGAATTATATTTGTTTTCAATTAAATTACCCATTTTTCTCAAAGACAGGAAATATCAATTTACAAATTCAGAATTAACATTTTATTATAGATTGAAAAAATTTGTGTCTTTTGAATGCTTTGAAATTACTCCAGCAAAGTAATTCAACTGCAATTAAACTATTAGAATACTAAAATTTATAAATACTTCTAAGTCTACAAATATCACGGCTGTTAGAAGTCTCTTATCCTCCCCCTAGCAGTCTACTCCCGTTACTATTTCTCTCAAAGTCTTCTCAAATGTTCCTCACCAAATACTACTGGATGTGTAGGGCAAATGAGTCTGTAAATTGAATTTTCGTTGTGTGATCGTTCACGAACAATTTTAAGATTCAAATAAAATATACAAAAACCTTGCTACCATATTTCCCTTCTGATTCTTTACGAAAATCAATTGCGTTCAATGGATTCTACAAGCAAAAGACCTAATTTTCACATAAACCTGAAAAGTTACAGCATTCTCAATAATAAGCTTCCCGCTTCAGACAAAACATTCAATACAACTTATTGGAAGTTTCAACCTCCTGACAAAAAAGCTTCGAGGCAACGAAGGGAAGGAAGCTCCATCGAAAACCAAAATCAGAGTGGCGAATATTATATAGGAGGGCCCAAAACGGATCGGATTCATACGGCTACACTAAAAGTCCCACCTCTTAGAACGAAAGGTTTCTTTTTTTCTAGTTGACGAACCGATTCATAATCATAACGGAACTATGTAGAGGCGATAGAAACTTCCATGAACCAGAGCTCCTTTGAAAAAAGCAGAGAGAGGATCAAACAGGAAGTCAGCAAAAAGGTTTAATGTCCTTTGCAAAATCTTTCTGAAAAGTTTTTTGGGAACAGTTCAAAATTGCCGAGTATATAACCAAGTTAAAAGAGTCAAGCGTCTTATCTCAAGCAAATTCGTCTACAGTTGTAGTACCAGAGAAATCTGATGTAATCAGAGCGCTGAAAAGCCTTGAAATCCTGGTTGAGTAATTGATATCAGTGAGTTCCTTTTGTGTGCTTATATTTTATGGGTTGTTAGAGAAGACGGCGAGTATACTGAATTAATGAAGTCTACAATAGCGATTTTAAAGAAGGGGCTGTTCGTCGAGCCTAGCTTATTATCAAAGCATCAGAAAGTCTTGCAAATAGCGATTTCTGATGGACTAAGTAAATCTCTTTATCTTCAGCAGCTCTAACCAGTGCGTGCAAAGAGCATCTTATTAATAACCTCGAAAATGGCAGTCGCGCTACTTATTATCAGTTGGCTATGATGCTGATTAAAGAGATTGAATTAAGCGAGTTCATTCGAACTAAGGAACTGGACGAGGCCAAAAAACTCAACGAAGGTCTGATTTGGAGATATTAGCTATGGATTTATCATATTTGTAGCCTTGAATGAAAAAGTAATAGATTATGAAACGCAAATGAAGCAAGCCGAAGAGAAACTCAGAGTGAAAATTGAAGCGAGATTTCAAGCAGCAAGAGCAAAGGAGAAGAAAGAGCTCATGGTGAAAGTAAGGAAAACCTATAGATTAGTTTAATATTCTGGTTACTAGATCGAAGAACTCGAAGGAGTATGCCATGAGCTGAGAGAAACGCAATCTTTGCTCCTAGCAGAGCAAGAGACCTTGAAAAAGTCCCTGGATGATCAAGTAACCGAAGCAATGAAACTAAAAAGGCGAATACTTGCGTTGGAAGAGGAAAAAAGGCTCCTATTGGATAATCAAGATAGGCTCAATAAGAACCTTCACGACATGCAGAATGTCTCGTCACATTTCAAAGAAACATTGGACGCGCTGCTTGTGAAGGTTTTCTCGCTTCAAGAAGTAATAAAGAAGCTTGAAGAGGAGAAATACCGTGCTGAATGCGAACGAGATGACCTTAAGATCAGAGCGGCCGTAGGCTTTGAAGAGCTGACCCCAAGACCGAATTTCAAGAAACTAATGGAAGACCATGCGCTTGACTTTAATTTGTTTAAAAACCCCTCAAAGAAATCAGGTATATCTCTCTCTCCTTCACTTATAAATTATATACCTTATTCGTCTTCAACGTCAGAGCTGAGAAATCCTGAGAAAAGTTACAGCACAAAGGGGATATTTGAAGGGTTGCTAACGCGGTACGTGGAACTTGTGAAAAAGTACGAAGCAGCTCAGCAATCTCGTTCAAGAGACTTTTCGAAACATCGTTCTCCTCTCGCAATGAGGCTAGCAAGTAAAAAAATCGCTGGTTTATTGGGAAAAACTCATAAAATACGCATTCAGAAAATCTAGCGCACGTACTTGAACTCCAAGATGTAAACCGAAGCGCCAGCCCTACGAGAAAGAATCGCAAGCCTGATTCAGACGGAACGAATGCTATCACCTCGACATCTCGGAGTTCAAATTCACCTGGACTGAAACCGGATAACATAAGCTATTTTGCAAATACTGAAGAGAAACAGCTCAGCATCTTTCACGATGACCGAGCGAGCAGTCAAAAGTCGTTGTCTAATCAAAAGGAGCTTCCTACGATTTTAGTTACGCCTGGCGGCGAGTCAAATCTAAAAAGAGTAGAAGGGATGCCTCAGGAAGAGAAATGGAATCCTCTCAATCTCAATTTGACTGAGATAGTTGCTCCGAAAAACGTTGCGCATAATCCATCGTCTTTTGCTAATATGACAACGGAATTGCTTGAAGCTGTGGCAAAAGCAAAAGATTTGTTACATCCAAACAAGAGAAAGATCACGCTATGATGTAGTTGTGAAAAACCCAAGACTTCAACTATATATAATTTTTTAAGCGAGAGCTTGCAGCTTTCAGAACAATTGGACGAGAAACATCATTAAATTAGACTTATAGTGGGTGTTTAGGCATTTCACACGTTTAACTAATCCGCTGCGCTGTGATAGAATACTTTGACGTTAATTTTTTTTATTTTTTGTAGCGTTGTCTCTCAATTAATGAGTTTTGAGAAATAATTGAGATACCTACTTTAGTTACTTTAGTCGGAATCCTATCAGAACGAGTCCTTTGAACACACATCCAACGCGACTATCGGAACCTTTCGATAGAAGGATAATTAAATTATTTTATAATATCCTTTCTGATCTTGAGAATTCAAGAGCTCTACTTGTTTCTGGAAAATGTGAATTTCGTTGCATTTTCGTAAATCTGAGACGACTGACTTCATAAAAAACGAGGCCAAACTAAGGAACCAATCTATTTGCCTCAATATATCCTCTTTTCAGAGAGTAGGAACTTAATTTTCCAGCTTATCCAGGGTTTTTCGAAGGCAAGTTAATGAATTAAAAAAAAAATAAGTGAAATTAAATTTTTTTAGAGAGCGCAAAATTAACTCGTGGGTGCTTTACGGAATAGCAGGATATTAATCGAGCAAGTCTGAGTCTGTTCTAAAAAATCGGTCAGAAGGAGTGGCATAATATGATCAAGCATTCACTCTGCATCCAACAATCCCATTCCTAAATTGAGGGCATAAACATGAGAAAAAGCCTATATTTTTCCTCAATGAAAACTGACCGTTGATATTTTAAAAAGGCTTTGCTAATTAATAGTCGTATTTCTTTGTAATTGTTTGAGAAAGAGCCATCAACTCTTTTCAGCGGAGGGTGCAAAATTGGCTAATTGATCCAATCCTGATTCATAAATTTATTCATCTTCCTAATTAGCAGCTTACTTGGAAAAGGTCTGTAAATTTTTTGTGTACTGATGCATTTTTCAGAAATTAAATTTCCTATAGTTCAGGGTTTTAATTGACTTACCAAACACTCTACTTTAATTTACGCGAAGCTTTCAGGATTAATTCTATAAATGGGATTTATCCGCTTTTTTTTTCTTTCCAAATTTTTAATCACTAAAATTTAGGATTGCCTTTCTTCTCGTGTAGATAACAGTTTCGGCGATAAATAGGAAATAGAAGGGAAAATCTCGTCCACTGGAGTGATTTCTTTTTTAGAATGAAAAAACTGCTACCATTTTCAATCCCCGAACATTATAGGCAAAGAGCTTAAAGTGGGGGTTTATCACCTTGAATGGGTTGAGACAGAAGCACAGGAGCGGAGTATTAAATTTTATTTAAACTTCTGAAGAACTACAAGCTAATAAAATATTGAAACTCGTTAAAAATTATTTACAGTGAATTTCGATCAAAACTATAATTTATTCGTCAAGAGCTGGGCTGCTCATCAATTTTACAATTGATTTCTCAAACTTTACTTTAAATCGACTGTTTACAAATGGAATCGGCTATCTCGTTTCAGGGACAAAATTTTACATCCACGAACTCTCAGTTCACACTACAATTGAATGGATTTCAACCGGAAGGAGGAGATCCATATAAATTTTCCGAGCAGGTCTATCACAGTCCACAGCGCAGTATCAACTTTTTTGAGAACCAAATGGCTCAGAAAACTATGTCTATGATGCCAATCGATCAAAATCAAGGCCAGCCAATGTGAGTTATTGCTATTAACGGCCTCTTAAGGCATTTTTAGGTCATTTCAAGATTTGAAGGCGATACTTGAGAAAAAAATTAACGATTTTCTCCAGAATAAAAACGAGAGACAAGTGCCGATTCCCAAGGGGAACTCGGCGTACAGCAAGGCAAAAAGAGCTGAATACATTGAGCGAAACTTGGACAAAGCAGTTAAATTTTACAAAATTTCCATCAAAAACAACGAGCGCGTTGACTCAGCCATCAAAGACTTAGCCACGGTGCTTCATCAGCAAGGTATGTTCACGGCTTGTCGGTATACTGACCTCAGATAGGCAAAACGGAGGAAGCTTGTAAGTTCCTTGAAAATTACCGACCACTTTATAAGGGCGATTTAAATAAATATGACAACCTCTGGAACAACCTTAGAAAACAGGTACTTACACTTTCCATGGCCAAGAACCTCATGGCCTTCAATTCGTTAACTCTTAAACTCAATTGAATTTTTTCTACTAGATCATCCCCTCAGGAAACTGCTTAAACAGAACGTTTGTGCTGCCGAACGTCGGCGCCTATGTGACCGAAAGCGAGATTAGAGGCCTTTTTGGAAACGATTCTCGTATTTAATTAACTTTGGGCTTAGAGGGGCTAATCTAATTTTTTATGTAGGAATTGTCGACATTTCATTCTGCCACACCTGGAAAGAGGAAGAGGTCGCAGCGCTTCCTCCTTTACAACCTGGAACAAAGCTCTGTCTCATCTCTTTCGTGAGCTACTCTGCAGCTAGGAAGACCTTTGAGACTGTGAAGGACCCCAACGCTCAAGATTTCTATTGGATGAATGTCCGAGGCGAGATCCTCTCAAAAGTTGCGAATGAGTCTCTGAATACCTCGAGATCATCCGAAGAGAAGGAATTCTTCACACCTAAAATCCCACTGACTACAGCTGCTGGCGAACCAATCCGAAGAAGCAGTTTCTTCTTGGAGCACAGCGCTAAGATGGCCAAGATGAACACTCCGACTAGCAATCCTGACGTCTCTCATTACGGCGGAGGCACTTTCCACCCTCACCTCTTCCCACTGATGCCAACACACACTCAGACCTGGTCCAATCCTGGGATGTATGGACAACAGTCATTTAATGTACCAAAAAATGACCGAGTGGTCAAGCGATTGAGCTTCTCCAGCCAACCCGTGAGCCACCCTCTCCAAAACATCGTAGCGAAGAAAAGATGGAGCGCTTGCACCATTCCAGTGCATGAAATCCCGTTGAAAACTTGGAACTGTGCTGTGTTTATGGACATGGGAAGTGATGACGAGAAGAGCAGTGCGAGCAGTTCAAGCAGCAGTAGCAATAGCAACAGTGATGACGAAGACGATGATGAATACGATGAGGAAGAGATGAAAGAATTAGAACTGAAAAAACTTAAAAAGGAACGCGCAAAGAGTCTCCGAGAGTGCGTTGTTCAAGAATTCACTGACAATCGGTTCCCACGCAGCCAAGACACACTATCGACATTGGATAGCCGCTCTGATCGGGGCCACATGCCACCTTCCCCGACGATGAAATACGACGTATTAGCCGAAATTCGAAAGAAGGAGGCGTTACTACAAAAGGAAAAGGATAGCGACCGAGCGAACTTCTTAAAAAATCTCATTTTGAAAAGAAATGAAGGCTTGTGCGAAGAACTACTGCTTATGAAAGACCCAAGAAAAGCAGGAGACCGAAGAACGAGCTTGCCTATCGGTCTTTTGCGAAGAGAGGAAAATCCTTGGGGCGAGAACGCAGAGGTCGCGAAATCCTTAAAACATCTTTACTAATGTCCTTGTGCAAAGTAAAAACTTTGGAACGAAAAGCAAACTTGCTTGGAAAGCCTGCATGAGGTCGAGAAAAGCGAGTGATTCTATAACTATATAATATCAAATATAAGCTTAAGCGTATTATTGATCACAGGAGCTGTGTAAAATAAACTTCCAATTGCGAAACTCCTTTTGAACCTCTTCTTACTAATTGGAAATGCCTTGCTGTCAAATTAGATGAGCTGTTTGGTTCTCTATTGGTTAGAGAAAATCGCTTAATATTCTCTCAGATTTTTGTTTTCTGCATGGTTCTTGTGAGAAATATGTCTAAATCTCTCGCATAAAGAAACTCATAGCCAAGGCTATATAAATGTAATTAGCATTATCCTCGCGATTTCAGAAATTTAAAGCTCTGAATTATTTGTTAAGATCAGTTATTTTCAAACGGAATATTAAGAATGCAGAAAACGAGCAAATACACACCTCATACGCCGATTACTGAAGAGCACGGTTCACAGTCTTCAATGCGAGAGTTCTCACAAACGAGAGATAGCGGGACATCTAAATTAGACAGTTTGTTATACGCGCAGCAAAACACGAATATCCTTTCTCTGACAGATCGATTCATTGGCGAAGCCGGAGCCGCTAAACTAGCGAAATACTTAACTGAGCACACGCATTTTGTCTCAATCGAGTTGAGAGGCAACAATTTGAACCCGCCCAGCTTTGCGAAAATCTGTGAGGGACTCAAAGAAAACACCGGTCTCAAGACTCTTCATCTAGAATGGAATGCCATTGGCGCCGGAGGGTCAGATGAAGGACTGCAGGCGCTTCTGTCAGTCATGCAGAATGCGAAAGGAATTACAATGATTGATCTGAGGAATAACTCGATATCAGCAGCAGCTGCTGGTACGCTAGTTGAAATTATCCGAAGAGCCGAGCAGCTACAGACTCTGGATCTTCGCTGGAACGACATTACCGATAGCGGCGGTGAGAGGATCTTGGAAGCGATTAAAGGGATAGATAGGAAACTGTTTATCGATCTCAGCGGGAACAGGATTCGTGAAGATCTGATCCTTCAGATAAATTCTCTCAACGCAAAGCAGATACAAAGTCATAGGGCAGAAGACCTCGCCTCCAACTATCTTTCTGAGAGAACCCAGTCAGCGCAGGAATCCAAAACGCTTCGAGCCCAAAATTATGCGAGTCCTATTGAGATTACGGAATATCCTTCACCAAAGCAGTATGAGATCCCTCCCACCCAAGGCTCTGGTGAAAAGACATCCCATAAGAAAGCGGATTTGTATTCACAGTATCAATTCCAAAGTTTCCCTCAAACTTATAGAACTTACGGCCCTCAAACCATCTCGGAAATGCGAAGTCCAGGCCTCTCTGAGTTCAAACCTGCGATTGATTCAGCGAAACTCATCGAGAGAGCATATCATTCTCTCAATGTCCCGAGCCAGGAAGAGGACAAGTGGGTGAGAGAGGTCAGCGAAAAATATAAGCGAGAGGAGGTTGAACGCAAGCTGCTGATCGCTAACGAAGAAATTCGGAGGAAAGATGTCCTTATTGCAGACCTCACAACAAGAGTACAGGTTCTTACTCAAGAATTGAAGAACAAGACCAGCGAAACCGATAAATTTTACGAAACGACAGTCCGAACCAGAAATGAATTCACGGACAAGGTCAGAGAGCTCGAGGTCCAAACTGAAGATAAGGTTTCCGAACTGGTAGGTCAGCTTGCAGCTCTACGCAATGAAATCGAGAAAATTTCTGCGAATCACGTCCAAGAGATCAAAACATTGGGTCAGGAATGGGAAGCCAAGTTGCAAGCTTCTGACCAGAAAGTCGCCGTCCTTACGAAAGAACTTGAGACTTATGAACAAGAAAACAAGATCCTTACCGAAACACTTGAACTCACGCGCAAAGAAATCGAAGAAAGAGTCAGAAGAGCCGATACTGAGGCTCGAGAAGCCGAAGCCAAGCGCCATGGAACCGCTATTCGAGTGCTTGAGGATAATCTGAGGTCCTCTGATATGCAAAGGGAGGAATTCTTAAGAAAAATTGATTTGCTGACCAGCGAGCTGCAAGGACTAGAAAGAAGGTACCATGAGGAGAAGAATCGACTGGAATTAGAGAAAAATAGAGTCAAATCAGACTATGATCGTGCGAGAGGCGATTTGAGTCTGTCGTTAACAGAAATTGAAAGACTGAAAAACGAGCTTTTTAGTAAAGATAACGCTTTGAGGAATTTGGAAAGGGACTATCTGAACCACCAAAGAGAGATGAAAAGATTGAAGGACGCGCAGCACGAGGAGATTGATAGATTGAAGATCGAGATGAACCAAGAACGAAGGAAACTGAACGATGAGATTAGATATTTTGAGAATTTGTGGAAAGAAAGTGATAAGCGCAATCGAGAAGTTGAGAACGATGCCTCAGCAAAATCTGCGAGATACAATATGGAAAGTCTCCTCACTGATAATATACAGAGAATCCTGGGGAGGGCTTTCAATGAAATCGACGCGAATCAATCTACAACAATAGGCAAATATTCTACATACTTGAGCACCTCGGGGAGAAAAGAGTATCCTTACAAGTAGATCTCTTGAAATTTTTTCCGTTTATTGATATTCAAAATGAACCGTTTACAATTTAAAAGAAATTTCTTAAGTCTTTGTTTATGTATACGCAGGCTTTAACAAATTAAGAAAATTGTAACAACGTGATCATTATTAAGAAAATAAAATGGCATCAATTAACACTAACACCTTTTCAGGCTATTATATGGATGCTTTAACGTTTTGTATTAATAGAACAGTTTAGAAAGTCATAGAAGGTAGGATCAGCATCATTATAACCTTTCGACGGAATACTGGTGAAACTCTCATTTTTTCCATTCTCTTCGATGAGGTTCGACACAAATCGATGTTTTTGTTTGCTTTGAGTTACCGTGATAAGGAGCAATATTGATTGGCTGCATCTCAAGAACCTCTATTTGGCAAACAACAAAATCAGCGATAAAGGAGTGATCGCTCTCAGAAAGAATGCCACATGGAAAAAACTGCTTTCGATTGATTTGGTTGGGACTGGAATTAGCTGGAAATGAGCAAGTATACTAACTCACAATGCGTGCTGGCCATAAAGTAAAGAGATTTGCTTGTCTGGGAGTAAGTACAAGTTAACTAAGGAGAAATTTTCTGTTCTCTATGCTTGCACTGTCGTCGTTTGCCCACTGGCTATCCAACTTTCTTGAAATAACCATTATATATGAGTAAAAGAAATTTCTGAAGTCTCGTGTTCTATACGCATACTCTGACAAATGGAACAAAATTGGGAAGTGAGATCTTTTTAGCTTAAAAAAATATGACGGCATGGCTTATGAATAACATTCTCTAGAGGTTTATAAGTAGATTCCTCTATTTTCTCAATAATAACATAGTGGAGGAGAAATTTGGCATCATCAGAGAATATTTATATGGAGTTTTGGCTGCAATAGCTCTTCAGTTTGAAACCGCTCCCTGGCCATCGAAAATGTATTCGCACGAAGTGAGATTATTATCTGTTTGAGGTGGATCTTTTCGGACCTTGGATGATTCTTTGCGAATAAATTTTATGCTTCCAGTGCTTTCCAGTAATTGTTTTAAGAATTCGGAAGTCAAAACTCATGAAAATTTCGGCTATATAAGGCCGCATGCAAAATGTTATTATCAATAACTCATCAAATAATAATACAACAATTTCTTCTCACACACTTATAACTTTCAATGGAAAAACCAGCATCTCTTGGTAAAGTCTGGGATAATTTCTGCAACGGCAGTCTCGAAATGGACAACAGACAGTTCGCAAAACTCGCAAGGGACACCGGCATCCTCGACAAAAAGCTCACAGCCGCAGACGTCGACTTGATCTTCAATAAAGTGAAAGCGAATCCTTCAATCAGAAAAATCCAGTTCTATCAGTTTGAAGAAGCCATTTCTCATTTTGCGAAAAAGAAGGGCTGCAAGGATGAAGATATCGTTGAAGCTCTCTTGAAAAAAGGTGTTCCTACCTCTTCAGGAACCAAAGCTGGCTTTGTGAAATTCCATGACGACAAGAGCACATACACCGGAGTTCATACGAAAGGCGGCCCAACTACTGTGGATAACGTGATAACTCTCTCAAACCTTGCTGATAGAACCAAGGCTGATGTAAGAGGAGTTAAATTGAGCAAATGAGCATCATATTATTAGGGTTAAACCAAAGCTTAGGAATCTAAACACAATATACTGAGATACTTCTATTAATCGAAAAATTTATGCTAGAACATGTACTCTTTTTTTCAACTCAATACTATTTTTTTGACTTACATAAAATACTTTTCAAAAACAAATAAGTAATCAAATCAAATACTATATTCACAATAGATTAATAGAAAATCTTCGTAGATATTCATGGAATGGTTGGGCGGAACGGCGTTCTTTTAGAGATGGGCTGTCGTTGCTAAACAGTAATTCTTCAAAGAGCAATCGATAAGAACTGGGTTTGAAAAGTCGATAATTGAATTGTATTATTGTTTATCATTTAGTAAAGTACATTCTTAGAATACAAAGCAGTGAAATTTTTATAAATAATTTAATTTTTCTATGTTCAAATATTCTGAGTTTGTAACATCATAAATTTGAAAATGAAAGTATTGTGTAAAACTCTGATATAGCTGATGCTTACAAAATTGACCTGGTAGATTCTTCCACTGAGAATATGAATTTTCACATACACTAATAACAACAGAATGAAATATATCTAGTAATATATGGCAACAAGAAATTGTATAAGGTAATACATCTAATAACTTAATGGGAATTTCTATCTATTAATCAACTTTCAAGTCTAACAGTCAAAAACTAATCATATTGAATCGCTTATAGCTGTTACATTCAAACATGTGCTTTTACGTTACACAGTAGTAAGACACATACTGAGAATCAATTTTTCTTCATATTCTCAGGCTATAATTTTAACACATTACTTGTTTGTACACATAGAAATGTGCCTGAAATGAGAGTCTTAAGGTAGCTATTGTCCAGCGTAAAATATTCCTCACATAATTTAGGAAGCTTTGTTTTGCTTCAAATTCTGCCATCTTGATCGCCTCATAATAGTAAGGAAATGATTTGAAGAGTCATTAAAGAAAGAAAGCTTTCAAATTCTCAGAAGATAGATTATTCCTCATGCATTAAATTTGAAAGGAATCTTATAAATAATAATTTTTATGAACATTTAAAATTCTCATTTTAGAAAGTGATAACGAAAAATCTGATCCCTGTCTCTATAATGAAAAAATGTTACTTTAGTATCGGTACTCGGTGAATAACTCGCCTCTTGTCTTTTCTTCTGATGAATACAACAAACAATAATATTTTTTCTTCAGGTTATTATCAAATCCATCTGAAAATTAAACAATGAAATTCGATAAAAGGTTCATGATAGGTAGAATTCTCGAGATAATAACAGTTCAAGGTGAGAACTGAATCCAAGTCAAACCAATAATTGTGGAAGGCAGAATACCATTTGAAGAGTCAATAGGTTTACTAATTATTTGCAAATAATACACTTTCTTGCTTTTGTACTCCTCTTTTCTTTTTAAACATTCCACTTTTCGAAAGACTCTCAATGTCATACCATTTTCTATACGAGTCCTACTATTCCGGAGTATACATATTAAATAATTACTATTTAAGAGTGACTCATAAATTCCCACTCTCATTTTATCAATGCGGTTTAAGACATGTCGATCATAGTTCTCATACAAATTCTTTTCCCATGAATTCCTGCTAAATTGATTCTAAACGAGGGAAAGAACAGTTAGGGTATTTTTTTTGTTGGTATAAGGCCAAATCTAAATTGATGTTTACCTCCTATGATGAGATCAAATCAAAAAAATTTATAAAAAAATAAAAAATGAACATTTCATTCATTTACTTTTTTTATAAAGGAGGGAAACCATTTTTGAAAACCATCCTTGAGAATTTTTTTCAACACGAATAGACTCATAATTTTCGCGTTCTTCTCCCCCTTTCTGAACACAAATCTCTCTGTAATTTGGTTATGATTCTTCAACAATTACTAATTATTTGAACACGAATAAAATCCAGGATAATGGCTTGTGCCTCTACAAAAGACCAATTCAGGTAATTGAGTATCCTAAATGTAAAGAGATAACCAGAAAAAAAAAGTGAATACATTAGAAAGATAGTTACACTATTGAAGTGATAAGCAGCTCTGAGTTTTCTAGAGCAGTATATTAAAAACTGATACACTTGATTAGGACTTTCCTTTCCGCTATTAGTCCCTTTATGAATTACATTGAAAATTCATCGAAATATACTACAACATAATGAATTGCTATTACATTAAACATCTAAAATCTAGTTTTCAAGCTTAATTCACAAAGGGCAAAATTACTAAAGAAAAGAATATATCTGGTTTATTTACTGTCAACTACCTTTCTTCAACAGAAGAGAGCTGATGCCTGTTTTCAAGGTTTCCTTCTTGAGATTCCATTCAAGCATCAACAAGAGCATTGTGCGGCCCAAAAAGACCCAAGAGGCCAAATTTTGTTCTATCTACTCGAGTAAACAAAATCCAATTCCTCTTATCGAATTTTGATGAGTTTTCGTTGGTATTCTTCTCTCCTCTCTTACAGGCAATCCATGACGCAGATTATAATTAGTACTTATTTATATTCAGATGTTATAATCCATACACGGAAGTAAGTACAAATGATGATAAGTAAATGAGTTCAGATTCTAATTAGTTTGAATACAAAATCTAGATATGTTTGAATCAACATTAACAAGATACATGTCTTCTCACATCTATCAGTCTAATCACATCCAAGACTATTCACTTCCTTCACCTCTATTAAGTATATCTGATCTTTCACACTGATTCCATACAGATTATGCAGATCTACTTCTTGGTCAGCTTTATATTTATTAATCGAAATCACTTTTGCGACCGGATTGGGGATCGGCATCCTATATTCAACAAGTTAGCACTCTTTCAACCTATAAATTTTACCCTTTATGCTGGAGCAATTTCCCATTCTGCGTCACGAAATAAACTGACGTTTTGCAATGTTTCGTATCAAGCACCGGGATATAATGAGAATACTCTGTTACTCCTAATAATATAGTGTCTCCTGGCTCCGGGTCAATTATTGTCAGTTTCTTCGAATTGATTTTTTCAATCCTATCTATCATACTTCTTATATTTTCAAGGTTTGCGCCTTTATCTAGATATTCGCAGTGCTCATCATTTGGCAGCAGCTTCAGCAAAGACACAAACGCTTCTTCCTGGATAATTTGTGATCGTTTGAAGTTATCTCGGGCTTCATCTAGCTCGCTCTTAAGGGAGACTTCTAGCTCTTTGAATTTATCTGCTTGCTCTTGAAGTTTTGATTCGCTGCTGGAAAGCCCTTTCTTCAATTGGTGTATTTCCTTGATTTTCTCGTCTTTCGACTTCTTATCTTCCAATTCCTTCGTAGCCTTGACCAATAGATCCATGGTCCTGACAAATTCTTGACTGAGGTGAGCATTTTTCTTTTGTTCCTCAGTCAGAAGCATTCTGTATTCGCTGATTTTCTCAACGCTCATTGAAACGAACTTTTGTATTTGAGTTTCAAGCTTCTCGATTTTTTCTTGGAGGTCGATGAAGGGGGCCTCAGCTTTCGGTCGAAAATGCGTATTAAATGATTGGTCGATGAGAGCGGGCAGCACTTGTCGATAAGACTCGAGAATTTTAGTAAAATCTGGAGGCTTGATAGTCCTCAGCAGTTTCTCGTTTTCCATTTTAAGATCAATTAGCTCCTTTTCCAAGCAACCGATTTTCGCGTCTTTCTTCTCTCTAAACCGAATCGAATGAGAATTCAATTATATAACGACGCATTACATTATATCTTGAAAGTCATGGAACGAAACCAAGTCCTCGTCCCCTTCATGCACATCGATCTTCATATCTTTCTGGAAAGCTGTATTTTCGCCACGTTAGTTCAAAGGAATTTTTCTTTGTAATTACGTGCTAAATCGATAGGCAAGTCAGATTCAACAACATTCTTAACCTGCTCGTTGTTTAGCATGGGGAACTTCTTTGTCAGGAACAAGCAAAATGTTCGAGGGAGGTACTCTCCATTTTCCTCGATAAATCTGAGGTAAGATTCATTAGCATATTTCAATGTAGAAATGAGATGTTGTACTCCTCTCGAGTTTTATTCTCATAGAAAGCATATTTTTCCAGCATATCAAGAATATCGAGGTAGCGGCGCTTAAATCCTGCTCTTCTTCTGATCTCTTGCAAGCTTCTTTCGTACACTTCAGGGAATTTTTCCAAGATCGACAAATAGTGCATGTCCTTGTAATATTTCGTGAGCCTAAAGGATTTTTCATCCAATGTATTTACTTTCTCATGTCGCTCGGTTAGAGCACTAAAGCTCTTCAGCTTATTTGATATTTTCTCCTTCAGTGCAATTTGAACTAACGAAACATCACCGATAAAATCTCGAAGCTTCCTTCCGTTGTTGATCTAGTATAACATCAGTCACATTACTGAGAAAGTCTAGACAAGAGAATTACCGTGACTGTTTCAATTTTTTGAGAGAGATCGTCAAGGGCTCGGATAATTGATTTTGCTTGAGTCTCGATAGGTCCGACATGCGCTTTCCCAAACTCATAAATATCTGATTTAGACATCTTAGAGCCCTTTTTCTCGAGTAGCATTTTGAACTCCTGGAAATCTAATGCAGAAAAAAGAGATAGATTCTTCAAAGCATGATTTCTGCTTACGAACATCGAAAATGTCGATAAAAAGCTGCTCTTGATGTTTAATCTCATCTTGGATTTCAGTCACACCGCGGTCGATATTCTCAGTTATATTATTGATTGAGGCATCATAATCTTGTATTTCCTTTGAGATTTCTTGAGATTTTTGTGATATTTTGTCTATAGACCAAAATAGCGTTTAATCTCCAAAAATTCAAGGTTTTTTTACCTTGATTCTGCTCACAGGCTGCTTTAAGTGCCTTAATCTTCTCCACATTAAAATAATCGAGCAGGTATCTCTTGCCTTCTTGCTGTAATGAGGTATGCACTTCAGTTTTCGCAAGCTAACAGCGAATATTAGCACATTTATTATTTAATTGTTGTTGTGTTATACATAAGCAAGTGTATCTTCAAACCTCTCGAGCGTTGGCTTGAATACGCTGATTTTCGAGTTAAGCTCTTTGATTTTCTCATCAAAAAGTTTCCTTTTCTCGTTATAGTATTTAACTAAATTTTTCTTTGCACATGTTTCTGCATCACGTTGGCGGTTTAGCCTCTGGCATTTTCCCAGTGCGCTTTTTATCTCAGATTTTATGTATGAAAATGCAGACTAAAAAGCGTTAAATCAGAAACGCTGAGGTGATTGAGTAGATTTATTACAATTATCCGATCAAAGGTGTCCCGACTTCTATCGTCGAGGTATTTTCGAATGTCCTCGCCTAAGTGGGCTTCATAGGTTCCATAGGTGAATAAAATCGATGATTCGCTCATTTCTTAGGGTGATTTATAGCAACTGCGAAGGAGAATGCGAATTTACGCTTTTGGAGGGACGGGTTATCTAGAACGAGTTGAAAGTCTTCGTTTGAGGGCTCTTCTCGATAGAATTCTCGGTTGAATATATACAAAGTCGTATCCTAGCTCACTGTGAGCAGGCAAAGAGAGAACAGGTTACGCTTTCTATCACTTCAGCGATTAAGTTTTTTGCTTCGAGTTGCTTTCCATCGCTTCTGAGGATAATTTGGTGAATTTTTGGAATGGAAAAATCATTTTCAATGGTTTGTTGTAGTTTCGCCACAGTTTGACCAAGGTAATCAGTTATAGGGTAGTCTTGACTGCTGCCATTTTCTGCGAGGACCAAGTGCATGACTTTGGGTTTTTCTTTTGCGATAATGGCAAAATCGAATCGATTCTTTTTGCCCGACATCATAACTAGCCTGTTATCAATAGAAAATTAGATTATTTTTATTTAAATTTTCTCTCAGAGCAAGCACCCTCTATCCTTAGCCCTTACTGCTAGAACGTAGTGAGGATGATCTCACAAACGTCTCTAGCCAAAAAAGACTAACAATTTAACTCTTTTTGATTGGCCTATTCAAGGAAGAGTCGTAAACTCGAGACTCCTTAAATTCATTTTTTTTTTCTTTCATCACTTCCCTTTGCTCTACTTCTCATTCCAGATAGTAATTATTCTATCTGAGTTGCTTCTCTTCGACTGGTTTGTTTATAACAAGCTTTTTCTGATGAAGACTTAAATTCCTTTGAAACTGATCCATTCGAATATTTCCATTAAAATAAAAAATTAACTTGGAGAAACTGCGAAATCAATGATTGCTTCACTAAAATCGTACGCTCAGTCTCTCACCAAGAACCTCTTGGGGTCTACGTCCGAGTCAAAGCAAAAAGCAATAAACTATAAGGACCTAGCATCTTATTATCCAGAGATTGAGAAGAGTGATTGGGGTGTGGTTATTTTTATAGGCAATGAAGATCCATGGACTGGAAGAAATTGGTGTCCGGACTGTGTGAGGGCTGAACCACATATAGAAAAGAAATTGATGCCTTTTTGCAAGGAGAAGAATATTCCAATTCATTTTGTTGAAGTTGGAGGGCGAGATGAGTATTAATCTAATTCTTTGAGATGTTGCAGAATTTTTTAGGTGGAAGGATAAGAAACATCCATTGAGATTACATAAGATGTGGCAAATTGTTTCGATTCCAACTATTGTTCTTTTGAATAAAGTGAGGAAATGAATGTTGCTAATTGAGTTTAAATTTTCTCAAATGTATATAGGGGAGACCGCAGAGGAAGATAAGTGATCATCACTGCGAGAATGATGAATATCTCGAATTGCTTTTGGAAGACCTCGAATAGAGAGAGAGATGCTGCTGGTGATCCAAACAGAAAACTCCGATCCTTTATTTTTCACATTGAGAGTTTGTATCACCCGGTTCCTCGAAGAATACATGGGAAGCTGTATGCATATTTTCTGTTACATTTTCTATCATAAGATATGAAAAACATCAGTAAATGAACTTCAGAGAGATACAAATACGTTGTAGAGCAAGATTACCAGATTACTCAATTTATTAATGTGACGCATATGCATTAAATTAGCGTGTACAAGAACTATGTTGTGCTTTAGAAGGATTTATATTATGAAGCCAAAGAAGATATTCAAACAAAATTCATATGAATTCAAAAGAAAAATCATTCAACACAGATTTTGAGGATTGAGATTGATAAAGGACCGATGAACTGAAGTGCTGCCCTTTACTTTCTCTCAAATGATAAAAGTTCTCAATTATATTATTGAGCATTCTTCTCTGCTTGCTCAATTCTCAACATGTATTTCACACCAAAAGATACTGTTTCTACAAAGAAATATATTTATTTTATAAAAAAAAAAATGCCTTTATTTGAAACAGGTTAAAGTTAGTAAAAAAGAAGAATTTGATAAATAAAGATTAATGTCATTTAAATTGCCAAACAGCTCTTGCAATTTAGAATCTGTGCTTTTTCTCATTCGTACTCAGGTTCGAACTTTCATTTATTTGTGTATCCATCGTCGAATGGTCACTTCCAATAAAACATAATTAGTTTCATATCTTTTGAAAAAATCTTACTATCCAATCAAATGAGCAAACTTTTCGTCTTCATACTCTGGTAGTGGGGTCCTCTTGCGATGAGTGTTAGTGTTTGTAGACAAGGACTCTTGACTCGACACAGTCTTTTGAGTTCCATACCGTACTTCAAACATCTAAAGACAGGATAAACATTCACCACCAAATTCAATTAGTAAAAACAATACCTGTCTCCAGTGAGCGTTTTCCTTTTGTAGAGAAGTCACGACCTCTGTTACATACCCTATTTGCTTGATAATTTCCTTTTGATTGTTCCTAACGGCTGTCACTTCGTTCTGCAGAGATTTCAGCACCGACAACAGCTCCGAAACTTCAGAACGCTCTTGCATTTGATTATTTTTGCTACTTTTCGGTGTTCGGTTGTTACTGATGGCACCATCAACAGAAATTTCAGTCTGATGCTTTGAGCCCGAATTCCTTGCTACCTCATCGAATACAAACACTTTAGGACTCGTTCTACCATTTTCTCCTTTCTTCTCCTTCATTGTCTTACTAGCCACCCGTGTATCCTCTTCACTGATTATTTTACTTGGTGTAATTTGATTCATGCTCTCGCAAACTGGAGTTCCTGGATGTTCTGATGTTTTACTTGAATTCAGCGAAGGTGATTGTCGTTGCTTATTGAGTAGTTTGAGAAAATTCTTGGCTTCTTCCGGCGAGATCTTTTTATTGATATTCAGTTTGCTTTTCACAGCGGTTTCTTTTATTTCTGGCTGAGGAGCTACCAACTTACTTTTCTGCAAAAGGCCTCCGCTCTTTGGGCTCGGAGTGACTCCATTACTACTACTAACCCTTGGAGAACATTTCGTTTCGATCTCATTTGGAGCATGAGTTCTTTTCCCATTATAATTCCTTGCACTAAATTGAAGCCCTTCGCCGAGACTGTTTGTGCGAGTATGCGTTTCTTTGGAGCTAACTGAGAGCTTATCGGATTTAAAATCTGAGCTTTCGATGGAATGATGCCTTTCATAGATGACATTGAGGCCAATTATAGAGCCAAGCATCTCTGGATCTATTTTTCGTTGAGGCTGTTTTTGAGGTAAATTTGTATTTGCACCCTCGGAGTACGATAAATTTCGCCGTTTGATGATCGAAAGAGGGTTTGAGTCGTTTTTAGGATATTTAGGAACTATATAGCCGGACGATTTAGGCACTTCTTCTATGTCTTCCACTATAACGTGCTTTTCTGCGACTATGGCATTAGAGGCCTCAACGGCTTTTTGGGTTCGTTCTGAGTTGATTATGTTGTAAGTATTGACCATGTCTTGCAATATCTCTTGTCTGTCCGATGAGGGGACGTTTAACAGACGAGCCATGTCGTAGACGGTGGACGATTGAGTGCGTCTATGCAGGTTTTTGTTCTTTTTGGTGGTAGGTTGTCCAGACTGCATAGGACCAAGGTACTTTCTTTAATTCAATTCAAATGTTAATTATTTGATGAGTGTAATGAAATTTTGGAATGATTGGAGAATCAGAGAGTGGATGTACCGAAAACGCATTTTATCCAAATAAAAGAAAAAATAAAAGTGGAAAATGCCGGGAAGGTTTCAACCAAATATGACAAGAAAAAGATATTATTAGCACGCCTTAGAGGTACTGAATCGCTCAAATGCTTAAAGAGTTGACGACATTCGCCACCATTTTCTCAGAAATAAAGCGCTGAAATTTCGTCAGATTAACAGGTTTCAACTTTTATCTTCGATGAAGCCTTCATTTCTCTTAGACTCTTTTGTTAGAGGCTGTGCTTATGGTTATGACGGTCCCACAAGTCATATTCCTAGAAAAAATGATTACTGTTGTGAGTCTTCGTTATGAGTGGATAATTCGAATGAGTCGTTATGCCAAATTACTATTTTTATCGAAGTAATTGAAATTGCAGATTAGTTGACTTTCAGCTCTAACAGCTGCTGTAATCACACTAAAATCTCATGAACTCTTTAAGAAATGAAGAGAATATTAGGGATGTAATATAGTTATTCTTTTATGTTATGACGACCATGATGCTTTGCAATTTGTGAATATCAGTCAGTCTTCTCTTTCATAGAATGAATAATAAGCAGTTTTCTATGCTAATTGCTAGCTAATTACTCAAAATTGCTGAGCATAAACGCGACCGTTTCCTTTCATGTTACAGAAAAATAAATTCTTTAGTTCCCTTCGAATGAATAAGATAACCAGAACCAAAAGTTGTATTGCGTTTCTCCTCTTGAATTCAGTGGGTTACAACTCAGAAGGTCAAAAGTGCAAGGATACTTTTTTTGAGAACTAAAGAACCATCAGTTTCCTTTAGCAACCAAATAACTAAGAAATTTCACTCATCTCACCTCGATTGCGTAACAAAACTAGCTAGTCCAACAGAAAACACACTGAAATTTTCACGATTTAGTAACCGGATCTTTGTTTAAAAAAATGCATAACTTTGAATGAAATAGAAAGAAATATAAATCCACAAATACAGTAAATCAGCTTAACTCAAATGATCAATCCAGTCTCTTCCTCCCTTGACCTTCTCTCTATCCATCTTAGTCGTCAAACTGTTGTTTCTCCACATTCCAGCATTGGCAAGGTGCTACAAAAAAAAGATTAGCACAATCATCAATATTTAGCGTATACATCAGTGAATTTGCCGTTCAATCCATAGCGAGTCTCTGCTTTGACTATTGAATTTCCAAACCGTCAGCAAAAACCAAGGTAAGCTATCATTACGCATAGTAGAACCCGATCCAATTGATCCTGTTGTTGTTTTGTAGAGTAAAGCTGCATGTTTTTTGAAAAATTCTAACACAACCAATTAGCTTCCGATTTTCAGTGATCGTTACCTTCATCTTCTGCAGAGTAAATCTTCTTCTTGGCTAATTGAGATGGAGAGGCGTCGAGATCCTCCATTTGAACTTTTTAATAATTTTTTTAGTCTGTTATAAAAAATTCCGAAAAACCTGTTCCTAATAACGCAATTAACTGATGATTAAACTCGTCGAAGCATAACAGTTTTTTTCTCTGAATAAATTCAGAAAGAGGAAGAACCCACTATAATCCGCTATCTCCTTAAAATTTAATTGAATTTTCAGCAGATCCTATGCTAATTCTCTCAATGCTATCATAAAAGACTGCAAACTGTTGTTAGGAAGCTAACGAGAGTTAATTGATTGCAATGTAGATCGCCTAAGATTGTTCTATCATACAACTTTTTAAAATATTATGTTGAAAAGAGTTTGCCTTTGTCACATATAGACCACAAGACAAGGATATAAGAGAAAAGGGGGTTAGTTATGCCTAAAAGCCTTCATCGAAGCCCAGTTTTTGTAGATAAAGATGTAAAAAACTGGGTATAAAAGTGGTAAAACCACGCAGTAGTGGTAGTCGGTTCTCATGAAGTCAATGACTGCATGTCCAGTCTCAGGAAGGAATTTGGACCCTATCATCCAGAAAGATAGGATCACAAAACCAACAAATGTCAGGAATATTGTGAGGTAGCCTGACATAATGGTGAGTTCAGGGTCCTGGTATTTCTGATGAGTCAAAAAATCAACACTCTTTTGAGTAGGAGCCTCAAGTCGTATAAGGTACTGAGGGTTGAATATATTGCAATTTTCTCCCTCAACCGTCTGTTTTTGTTTGAATTCATTGAGCTCTGGGAAGCTTTCGGAGCTGGAACGGCTGGCGGTAGAGCCGCTCGCGTTTTTGGATAGTTTTAGCTGGGTTTCGGCATCGAATTTGGTTTTCAATTCCGATTTTCCATGGGATTTGCCATCAGCGGTGCTGATGACGTTGAAAATGTTGGTATTATAGTTATTGATATTGATCACATTGAAGGTCTGCCCTGGTTTGAAGGCGTTTCCTTGAGTGTCGTAGCTCATTGAAGGCGGTTTTTTCTGGGATCAAATTTTCTTTTTTGGTAATTTATAGATCTTTGCTATCAGTTTTAATTATCAGCATATCCGTCAATTCAAAATACGTTACCTTTAACATACTTCTCAAGTATGAGCGCTAATTAACAAAATTACGATCTGAATCACGATACTAATTTTAGAGCAGAATATCTGAGAATTCGTTTAAATTAGAGATCGAAAAATTCATTTGTCATTAAATCCGTGTATTCCATGCACTTCATGCTAAATACTACACTCAATTGAAAAAGAATATAACAAAATACACCGATCCATACTTTGGTGGAACAGCGAACTAGAAATAAGAAAACCCCACATTTATGGTGGTAGTTTCGATCATTGTTAGGTTAGCGCTTATACAGTACTAAGCGGAGTGATTCAGAATGAAATACTCGCCAAGAAAAAAATTAGAGTTAACAATATAACTAAGCTAATACTACTGAATCCTTGCTTACAGTTCAACGAATTCCAGTTAGAATAATTCTGTTGAACATTTAGATTCAAAATACAGCATTGAGGTAGTATAGGCCAGATATGGCCACAGACCGCTAGTTGCTCGAATAAATTGGTGAGAGAGTCTGCCGCAATGGCTTAGAAAAAAATTCCTATTCGCAGATTGAGAGCTCTTAGCAAGTGTTATGCAGATAGTGTCATAGCTTTGAGAGTGTGATTATTTTGGAGATAGTTCAAAAATATTTGCTTGAATAAGTAACCCTTAATCTCTGTTTTGCATCTCATTGTTTTAAAATTCATCTGACTAAAACCTCTAGAGAGAGGCCAACCTATTGTCCGAAAAATTAAATGATAATTGGTTGACTGGCTGCTTTATGAAAGAGCGTGAAGAGATCTGCATCTAATATCTTTTGTTAAGAATGTGGACCGTTCATTTCATCATGTCGAGAGTTGATTTTAGTGATTGTCGATTCCAATTTAGAGTAATTGGGGTTAAAGCGCTTTTTGAGAATATAATAGCCAATGCCGGCCACTGCATTGGAAAAGTGGGCGAACTGAGCTAAAGTATGCATCGAGTTCTTGACCCATTGTTTTTTCTGCACACATTACAGGAGTTAAAACCATAAATACTATTTGCGAAATCACGAAATTTTGATTAAATTAATGAAGTTAACTATTTCAGATAAGATCAGATTTTAAATATTATGCACTCTTTTCCATGACTCAGGTGCAAAGCCCTAATAGATCTGCAAAACCAAAGCTAGGCGTTTTTTTTTTTGTAGATCAACGGTGGACTCGAAAGTATATCTGATAAACCAAGAACAAAAAAGCTTTCCAAAATCTGCTGAGTAAGAATTTTCATGAAAAGGATTTTCCGTTCTGACAAACCACGAATTACATTCAACTTTCTTTTCCCTTTGAATTCATTCTTCTGACACAATAATATTGAAATCTCTTCTCCTTAAATGCCTCAAAGCAGAATTAAAATCTTTTAAAATTTGCTTTAAACTCATAGTATAGTTAATTTTTTTCTCAAAATGCCAACTGGTTTGGCTTTTCTTTATCTCCTCGGAATCAAGTAGTAATGCAGATCCTGTACTGTCAATAGTTCGCATCGAACGTAAGAAATTTAAAATTCCATTTCTTTTCCGGATTAATTTTCTTATATATATAAGTAAGTCGCTTTATATCTACGGTTTCATATATTATGTGTTACAAATCAGAAATCATCAAGATATTGATCGAATGAGCTTTTCTGATTGGTTAAATTTACGCTTGTTTTACATCAAAAAAGTAGAACTCTTCGTATTAAATATAAATATTATGGAAAATAATTCATTTGCATCGACAACTTGCTCTTCTCTTCAAAACGATTCTGTGAAGAAGAGCATTAAGAACGACAGTGTCCGGTACAAAAGAAAAGGTATAATTTCTTAACAAACAACTGTTTTGCATTAACACGCACATCAATCCAAGGATATGGCCTGATCATTGCTATTCTGGCAGCATTGGGGTACTTTACCATCTTCCCAAAGTTTCTCAATCACATTTATCCAAGCCTCGTTGCTGGATGGGACCGTACTAAGCTCTCTTTCTTTCAACATTTACATTGACAATATAACAGATAGATGGTTTTTCCTCTTAACTGCTGGTGCTGTGCATTTTCTCGCTCATGTCACCTGCTACATTTTTAGTTATTTCATCTACTCTGCAAAGTTGCCTTTCTTTGAAAGATATAAAGCCAATGACGTAATTTTCTCTTTTTTTGATAAGTCACTAAATCCTCTATCAAGTCTCCTTGGCCTTGGGACGCTGACCCAAAAGAGTGGAGAAAACTCTTGAAAAAATCATTTCTGCTCTTCTTGGTTAACAGCTTGATAATTGGTCCCCTAATTACCTATGCTGATATATTAACCAGCGGGGTTTTTGTTCGAATGTCTGTTGAAACCCTCCCTAGCCTGTATCTGATTGTTCTTGATGAATGAATTGATTATACTAATAATAATGCTTTAGTAAGGATACTATCCTGCAAGTCTCGTTCTGCATGATCATAGAAGACTTCTGCTTCTATTGGGGTCACAGGCTTCTCCACCATCCTCTCCTCTATCCATACGTTCACAAAATCCATCACGAGCATGTGCAAACGATCTCTATCGCTAATGAGTATGTTCATCCAATCGAATTCTTACTTGCTGGTCTGGTAACCCTTGTGACCTTTATTAAACCCCCAGCTAATAACGTTCGAAATTAGCTGCCTTCTTCAATAGGACCTAAGTTGCTGGGGAAACAAATGCATATTGTAACGTTATGGATCTGGTTGGCACTTAGAAGTGGAGAATCTGTGGAAGGCCACTGCGGATATGATTTCTCTTGGAGCCCCTTTAGACTGCTACCATTGAGCGGGTCTGGTACCTACCACGCATACCATCACTCAGCAAATGTCGGAAATTATGGCTCGTTGTTCACGTTTTGGGATACTGTTTTCAAAACGAACAAAGACTATTGGAGATGGTTGTCAAAGCGCGAAAAGGTATTCATTTAATGGTCTAGTAAAAAGTATTCTGAGTGTTTTGGTTTTTACGCTGTAGGAATCAAAGCTGAATGAGATAAGAAGCTCGTTAAACAAGATGCAATCTAAGCCCAAAGTAGACTCAGACTATATAGCGTCCAAGCTTGATGGAAAGGTTAAGGAAGGGGAGAATCAAGAAGCGAGCAGCCATCAAAAGAGAAAATAGTTGGGATCTTCTGAAATTAGTCATCAGACACATCTTAAGATATTTAATAACAGATCCCGTAGTCATTTATACATAAATACTCGGGACTTTTTATATGAAAATCAATGAACCTATCAAATAATGTTGATCTATTCTGTACTTTACAGTGGCAAAAATAAACCAAAAGAATAAGAAACAAACATGTGAAATCTCATTTACAAAATTTAAGTCTCTTGTTTGGTTGACATTAAGTCGAACTCATTATCGAAAGATTAATAACTCGGTTCCAGAAACGGCCTCAAGGTCTTCAATGACAACAAGAAAAGACAACAAAGAAGATCTGAGGACAAGCAATGTACAGCGAGAGCAAAAGGAAGGAGACACCGTTCAAGCTACCGACCTCAAGAAGGAAGAAAAGTCTTATGAAGACACAAACTTGTAAAGGGACATTTACAGTTAAATAAAAAGACTTAATTCATAATTCTTTTTTAGTTGTATGAACTCTTTAAACTCACAAAGACCTCTCAACGAAAATTACTGTATACTCTCATTGCGGCTGAGCAATCCTAATTTAAAACTAAACTGAAAAGATTGGAGTAAAGAACTGAGGTTTCTGGAGGTTATAGAGACGAGATTGCTGATAATCTATCGTACTGCCTCATTTGTAAGAAAATGAGTGTCCCAATAGATGGTATTGCACTTGAATCCGGCAAACCTTGGTAAATGGACAGATGATGAAGAACTTTTTACGTTAAGCAAGTCGAATCTGGTCAGATTAATAGCTTTCACTTTCTTTTGGTTAATTTCACTAGAAAAGTTTACTTCAAACTCACGAAAAATTCTTTTAAGATCCTTTAAAGCGCTTTCTGCCACTCAAAAACCACTTCTCCACACCACAGAGTGAGCGCCACAGAGAAGATTTGTTATAATTTATTGAGTAAGTTGCGCTTCAACAAGGGTATTTATTTGCATTGCCATGTTTCAAAAAGGACCTTATTTAATTGTATTGCAGCTATTCAGTGTGAAACAACTAGAGTTTTGAGTGAGTAGATATTAAATTGAGAGTGAAGTGCAGAAAATATCTAAATAAATTTACAAGAATAAATTCAAGAAATGGTGGAACCAGCAGCTGAGTGTGAAAAATTTAAAATCATTAAGACACTAGGTGAAGGAGGCAATGGAGTGTAACTAACCTGTTGTCTTATGATTGATATTGATAATTTCTCACTAGAGCGAAGCTCGCTTTGAAGATAGATACCAAAGAACTAGTGGTTCTCAAAATTCTGAAAAAGGATGTCTGCAAAGAGGACGAAAAAGAAATTAAGATGCTCAAAAAGCTCGACCATGACAATATCACTAAGTTTCTCGATTTTATCCCAGGAGCTAGATATAAAAAGAAGACAGGAAAAGAAATAGTCAAAAATATCATCGTGATGGAGTTTGCGAGTCGAGGTGACTTCTTCAATCTCATCATTGCAAGTGCAACAAGACGAGGAACAGGCCTTTCTGAGGCAACTACCAGAGCTTTTTTCAAACAAATGGTCGAAACCGTTGAATATTGCCATGACCAAGGAGTTGTCCATCGGGATATAAAGCCAGAGAATATTCTGTTAGATGCTGACTATAATGTGAAGCTCGCAGATTTTGGTTGGGCAACAATATTAGACTCAAAAAAGCATAATACAAAAGCAGGAACTGAGAGGTGACTACTATAATCTGTTGGAATATAACTAGTTATGAAATAGATATCGGGCTCCAGAGATGTTTCTGTTCCAATCTTACGAGCTTACTCCCATAGACATCTTTTCTCTTGGAATTATCCTGTTCATGATGAGAATTGGAAACCTTCCTTTTGACGGGGCAATAGCTAGCGATACCTATTATCAATACTTTTTCAAAAACAAACCCGAAGTTTACTGGGAAGCAGTCTCAAAAAACAAAATCAACGAAGAGGGCCTCCTCACTGAAGAATTTAAGGAACTTATAGAAGGGATGCTTAGACGTGATCCTGAGCAACGATACACAATTCAGGATATAAAAAATTCAAAATGGTATCAAGGTGAAATAGCTGATAAAGGGGCTATTGAAGAAGAGTTCGAGCTCTTAAGAAAGACTTTGAAGAGAATCTATAAAGAAGAAATGATAGACCTAAAAAATGAAAGGAAAACCAAAGTGGCAAAACCACTAATGACAACCGAGGAAGAAAATACAATAACATTGGAAGAAGCAGAAGAAACCAAAAAGGAAAAAAATGCCAAGGTCTATCTGAGACCATACAGAAGTGTATATTTTTTTTTTATTTAACTAAGTGATTAATTGTCTATTCACTTAAAGCTGGAATCACCCGATGATCTGGAGGCATTCTTGGATGAGCGGCTATCAGAGCTGGAGATTGATCTCTCTAAGGATACTTCGAGAAAAATCAAGACCCAACCTGATGAGCTGAACGATGCTTGCACTATGGCTTTCAACCTAGACTTGCAGCTACTTTTCAAGAGTCTAGTGTACGTTTCGAAGACCCTCTTCCTTGATTCTGAGATCTCCACAAAAGCTTATGCAGTACGAGGATTAGTCTCATAGCACCATATGACCATGTGTATTTCTTTTTAGATCAGCAAAGGAGTCTTCCAGATTAGCAAAGAAAACCCTGAGTGGGCCGAGGTAAAAATTAGCATTTACCAAGTTGGTAAAGAAGGAGAGTATGTCGTAGAATGCATGAAAAAGAAGGTATGTCATGTCTTTCCTCTGTTATGAAGGCTGATGTCAATAATATTCTCTAGGGTGATTACTATGCTTTCAGTGAGTTCGTTGATGAAAAGTTTTTCCCAGCTCTTGTGGATCTCGTTAAATCGTCTTCTTAACGATTGCTTATAACAATTATTCCTAACAAATTTCATAAGCTTATATGAGCGTTATGAAATCTCAAAGAAACGATAGTTGCATACACAAACTCGTTTTTCATTGAATATTGATGATAACAATTGGCAATTCTGCGACTTTCAGAATTAAAGCACATTGTTGTAAATTGAATGCGATTTCAAAATCAAAATAGGAGTGAGCACCTAAAATGACGATAGGAGTTAGTAGTTATGATCCGAATAACACATTCCTTCGCTATTTCGACTGAACT
>ENA-UOTX01000345-UOTX01000345.1-compost-metagenome-genome-assembly--contig:-NODE-345-length-51280-cov-12.898424_pt1 | contig 51280 bp, 44 predicted proteins | sample MGYA00238143_ERZ746982 | MGnify/ENA primary metagenome ERZ746982 (study PRJEB28758, sample SAMN06268862) | compost metagenome | isolation source: single cell | place: USA: California, Emeryville, Joint... | reverse complement strand
CTGAAAAACAAAACAGAATTGGTTAAGGAAAACTAAACATTCACATAACAAGCAGACAATGATAGTTTCTTAAGTCTAATGTTTGCTTTATCGCAAAATGCGAACCCAACTTTTCAATTATTAGTGAACACTTATTACATAAGAAACATTAATTTTGGCCGAGCTGAGACTCGGGTGTCAAAATCAATACTGTTAACAAAAGAACGAAAAAATCGATCACCAAAAAAGCAGGAGCACTGAAATCAGATGCGTTCGGTTCTTTAAAAATTCTTGAGATTTTGGAACCCTTAGACTGATCAGATTCCTTTAAACTCATCATTACAGCCTATGAATAGATTAGATATCTTGGATATTACTAAGATGAAACTAGTTTTCAAATCTGCTGTCGTTTTAGATGAACAGGATGAGCATTATTGGCATTTAGGAAACATATTGGATTGATAGTCATAAAGAACGAGCCTACTTGGTTCATGCGGATTTGATACTGCGAAAGTTGTATGCAAAGGAGCCACTTCTGATGCTGACAGGGTGAGATCTGTCTGTTTTCTCTGGGATTTCTCTTGTTATCGAGATAATAACAAATTAACTCGTAAACAATCAAGTATTAAACTTGTTCGTACTGAACCCTGATAATACCACATGAAATCTTGAACTGATAATATGTAATTTGAGAATTAGGAGGTGCAAATGAACGAATGCTCTGACTAATACTTAATCTTTCGTTTCATTCCGCATATACTAAAATCTTAGTATATTGCTGAATAAACAAATATATTTATTGGCACGTGAAAATTTCCATGGTGGAAAGACATCAAAAAGATAGTACTGCTGACTCTATGGTGTCAACCTCCTCACTAGTAATGATGAGGCCGCGATTGTCTAGACTCACTGACTCTCACAAAAGAAGATTGTCTTTTGTTCCTTAGATTCGAATCTCATTACCATATGATGTACAACAACATAAGAAGATTACTTTTACCGGAGCCAAAGGCACTCCCTGTTGCAACTGGAGTCATGTCAAAGAGATTCCAGGAACAAACTATCTGTTCTGATATCTTTATATCATAATTCTTCTACGGAAGCAAGTTACGAAATTTATGACCTCAGCAAAATGGAAAAACATAAGTTGTTCACTGAACAGCAGAAAGGTAAAGTGGGATTTGGAGACGTCTCAGTTTGTCAAAAAAAGAATCTGGTTACAATGATTCCATGCTTTGAAAGCAAAATTTCATACCATTTGGTTGATTATAATAACATGAGAGTGTGTAGAAGAGCAGCATGGCATAAACAGCTAAAAGGCAATGCAATCGATGACTTCGATGTGAATCCAGAAGAAAATATCTAGATGATTGATGACAATGGAATTTGCTTGGCTGCTGAACTTTCAACAAATAAATGCTTGTTTTTGTTTGATGGGCTTCATCATCAGAGATTCAAGTTGAATCGATGCAGATGGAGTCCTGTCATCGGCGATGCATCAGTGTTTATCAAGTATAATTAGAATAAACTCAATGTCCTTGACACTACTAAAATGGAGTTGGTTTTCAAATCACCAATAGAATTAGACACGAAAATTCAATATGGTTCAGCGGAAACCTACTGGATTGATTGTCATAAGGACGGAAATCTCCTCGCACCAGGAGGATACGATAACGCAATCAAAATTTTCGATCGGAGAGAAGGAAAAACTGTTAAAGAATTAAATCTACATGCAAAATAGATAGATTGTGTGAGATGGAATTTAGACGGTGTCCATATTGCAACTGCTTCGCAAGACCGCACTACAAAAGTAGTAGACCTTCGAGCTGAGGAAGCTGTATGGGTAGGAATGAATAAAGAATGTTTCGAATCAATATTTCCTGTTTGCTTCCTTTGAAAAAGCTTAGAATTGCTTGTACCAAGAAGTGAAACTCATCATCTTAACACTATACAAAACTATACAACCGAGAAGATTAACTAGTTATTCAATATGTTAATTCACATTCATATTCATCGCCGCAAAAATTAATCATGAAAATCCTTTTTTTCTAGATATGTGTATTAATTCGACTCTCTCTATGTTGAACAATATATAACTCCAAAATATCAAAATGTCTCCTATCTTACAATAATATAGAGGATAATCGAAAAGTTATAACAACTGCAGAATAACGAAGAATTAGTACTCTTCTTCAACAGGAATAATCGTTCGAGGCCATTTTGCTTTCACTGCGCTCGCTCCTCGGTTACCAATAGAATTCCATGATAAATTGAGGGTTTTCAGGTTCATCCACGTGGTATTCTTGCTAAGTACACTTGCTCCTTCGTCACTAATAGAGTTCCATGATAAATTGAAAGTGACAAGGTTGGTCCAGGTGATGTTCTTGCTTACCGCGCTTGCTCCCTCGTCGCCGATATGGTTATAGGATAAATCGAGAGTGGTGAGATTCATCCAGCTGGCGTTCGTGCTGATTGCACTAGCTCCATTGTCACCGATAGAGTTGTCTGATAAATTGAGAGTGGTGAGGTTCGTCCAGGCAGTGTTCTTGCTGATTGCGGTTGCTCCCTCTGCACTAATAGAGTTTCCTTGTAAGTAAAGTGTAGCAAGGTGCCTCCAGATGATGTTCATGCTCAATGCAATTGCTCCTTCGTCACCAATAGAGTTATCTAGGAAATAAAGAGAGGTAAGGTTCGTCCAGGTTGTGTTCCTGCTAATTGCGCTTGCTCCTTTTGCGCCTATCTTGTTAGAGGATAAATTTAGGATTTTCAGGTTTGTCCAGCTATTGTTCTCGCTGATTGCACATGCTCCTTCGTCGCCAATAAAGTTGACTGCTAAATTGAGAGTGATAAGGTTCATCCAGACGGTGTTCTTGCTGATCGCGATTGCTCCCTCCACACCGATAGAGTTCCCTTGTAAATAAAGATAGGTAAGATTCGCCCAGGCGGCGTTTTTGCTTATTGCCCATGCTCCCTTTGCACGAATCTCCTTGTTGTTTAAATTAAGAGTGGTAAGGGTTTCTCTTTGCCTAAAATACGGCTCTAGTAAGTTGAATAACTCTGATTCGACTTCCTCCTCGGTCAACAGATAATTGTTAGCTTTTCGTACAATAGTTTCTTTGTTTTCTTCATCATCTGGGTTGCGCATCAGTTGTTGAACCTTCTCGATAGCGACTTTCGAGTTAGTCGGTTTCTTCGTCACTTCAGATTCTTCTTGCTGACGTATTTCATAGGCCAGTTGCATGCGATCTTTGCAGTTTTATGGTTCTTCGTTTAATGATTCAAGCAAGATTTAATTTTATTTCACAAAACAGGTGTCCACCGCTTGATTAAATAAGAATCTAAGTTTAATATACAGAATCAGAGACAATAAGTTTTGTCCAAAAAAAAGAGAGTCAAAGTCAAAGAAAATTCACTTCAATATCAAGGCGTAGAAATAAAAAAGAATGAATCTCTTATGATGCCGCGCGAGAAAATCTAGAGAGGAGGCTTGATGATACTTAGCATTAGTAATAGGTCATTTCTTAGTGTGAATGCTAAGCCACTTCAAGGATAGAGAAATATAATGGTGTATAGTGTAAAGAGTTGAAAAATTACATAGCGGTCCCTCACGGTATTTATGAGTTAAACTCGAATCTGTCATATATTCATAGAAAGTAAGAAATTATTATGTGAAATGAGCGAGCAATTTGTGTAGACAAATCAAGCAAGGTGTGTTGTTGCTGGTTATGATGCTCTGATCGGTGTTGATATTTCTGAGCTTATGCTAAGTAAGTCATTTTTTATGAGACTCTCATCGAAAAATAAAAAATTAACTGCTGAAATGTTCAACAACAAAAAGAAAAATCTCAAAGTAATAGGTCATTAATATACAAAAATCTAAGGACTGAGAAGGTTAAACTATCAAACGGCTGATTTGGCAAAGTTTATTTCGATAATGAGATACAAACAATTTCAGAGTCCAAATTAGGCATTCCAACGTCAATTCCAAGTGATTGCTTTTCTTTGTCAAGGTCCTGCTTATATGAGACTAAAGCCAATTGATGTTCAGCTACATCATTTTCAACAAATTCATAACCTCAGACGCAAAATCCAACGGCATTTCACCCTCAACTTCTACATTTCATCTCAGAAAGAAAATTAATACATTGCTTCTCAGCACATAGAGCAAATCAAAACCCAACTTAATATCCAGCATAAATTGCTCAACACTGACTAAGAAGGAAATGTCTTCACTTTAAAGGAATTTTTCATGAAACCAATGCAAAATAACAAATTCTTCTTTGCTGATTTTGAATCAAAAGAGAAAAAATTCGTAAAAGCCAAAGATCTGGGTTTGCTTTTTATTGTTTGGAAGTTTTTGGTAGAAGAAAATCTTGTTTTGTTCATGTTAAAAGAAATTTTGCTCCTAATGGCTTCCTTTCGAACTCTTGCTTGAGGGAAGAAATTGTTGAAAAGTCAGAAGCTGGAACATTTTCCAAAATTTGTTAACCACTTAGCGGACTGTTTTGCGACATTTTTAGCATCTGGAAAGAGCAATGAGAATCAACTTTCCTGGACAAATTCACAAAAGCTTACAATAGGGAATCAACTTGCTGATGAAGGAGTCCGGCAATCACAGGATTCTTGCCTGAAGAATCTCGAAAGAATATTGGTGTCTCGAAGAAGCTGAAATGGCTCAAATTATCATCAAATGACATAAGCAATGAAGATACAATATCGGTCGTAAGCAGCAAAATGTGACTTGAGCTGAGGCACACAGATTTCACCTGTAATGAACTCGTAATGAAAGTCGATTACTGCCGCTTTGAGGATTTGTTTTGGACGGAAGAGCTATCCATTAACTTGCTGATAGTCAAAAAAATGACGAGGAAAAGGGAGAAATTAACAATTATATTCTTAAATTCTATATCGCTCGCTGGGATCTATCAATAGCAATTTGAGCTTTTATTTTTTGTTTTTCACTGTGGATTTGACATCGATTCTCATTTCTCTGAATCAGTTAAGAAAATTGAGGAGTCCGCAATTTTAATAATACAATAATTAATCTCGAATGATCGCACTAAGTAATCAAATTCGGAATTGAGAATATCGATTTGTCGGATAAATAAGAAAAAATATCAGGTTATATTTTTGCTACTTCCTTTCAAGGCAAGAGTCTTAGAAAGTTAATATGTGTAGGAGCCACCTTTGAAGAGTAGACCCAGTACGGACTCTTCAGATGGCCAATTCTCAACAATATCAGTTGAGTATGTTGCTGTAATTGTTCTGATCTTGAAAATGTAGACTGAAAGACCATTCCACATACATATATACAATATTTAAGAACTTTACAGTCTCTTTCAGAAATATATTGCAAACTTACTTCATTAAATGGAGGATTCTAATCTAAAAATGCTGACAGAATATAGCGGGTTAAACCACATTAATCGAATTACTGTAAGATATCAAGCATAGCAAGATTCGTAATGAAGAAAATAGGACCTTTCATTGTAAACGAAATAAGTAAGATTCACATGATTGAGAATGTGATTTTTATCAGTCTTGAAAGCTCACTCTTAGATGATAGTGGCTCTACTTACATTGCGCAGATATTTAATATGATATCTCCTCGAAAAATGCTAATCCATTATGGAAAATATCCGTTTATTCGAACTTCTCCACTCAGAGTGACTTTCTTTTTGCTTGTACAGGAGGAAATTCCTTGAAACCAAATGAAATGGTCACTAAAAGCCAGCGAGAATCCACCCAAGATGACTTTAGATCTCATACTTAATCTTGAATAATTTATCGGAACGACTTTTTGACTCGGTATGTGAGCATGGCAAGTCAGGCTTACCAAGGAACCAACCATATCAGCTTCGAAATACATAAATATTAAACTAGTCAAGTGAATTCTAATCTATTCGACGCTAATAGCAAAAAAAAAAAGTTCTCACTACGCTTAAGGAAGTATATGGTAGATTGTCACAAAATACAACATGAGAACCGATAGACTTAACTTCTATCTTCTCTATTCCCACTAATTTCCTAATCTTCTGCCAGTTATGGGTATTGGATTCTCTGCTGATACACACTGTCATTTTCTACTGCATAATGGAAGAAGTATTCGCTTTAGAAGCCCAACAAATTCGATTTTGTTCTTGCATACTCATAAAATTCTTTTGTTAAGGGCGAATTATTCGTAAAAGAGCACTGAACCAGCTCTGAGTTATGCATGAGCATTACAAAACGTCTTTATTCGGTTAGAAAGCTCATTTAGGATTCATACTATCGCTTAATTAAACTCTAAGCAAACGCGGCTCATTCGACAAAAACTCAAAATCAATCAAAAACGGTAACAATTAAATTCTTTTCTTTAATTTTATTTCGGTGGCAAATCTACAAAAATGAAACCGCGGTGAGTGCCTAATCTCTGTCTCTGTCGACGAGAAGCAATACCGCTGAGATTCACACTCAATTCCATTTTCCTTGAGTGATTCGAGAATATACAATTTGCTGGTTCTTATCAGAGTATTAGTGGTTATCGCGAGATACGTTGAAATAATTAAAGGGCAAACAACCGAATTAATTAGACACTCGAATTAATTTAAAGGAAGTTTTTGCATTAAGAACAATTCATGAGAAATTTCACGTTGCGGAGTTAATGATTAAATCAAAACGGCTCGGAAGAAAATTAGACGCCAAAAAAATTCAAATTGAAAAAAGTAACGAAACTTTATGTTGCACGTTCAAATGAGAACGGCTACCCGTAGTGGTACATAAATCGTAAATCGCGTTTAATAATCATTACGTTTATCTTTTTTATTGAATTTATTGCATTTCTTCCAAAAACCATGAATATTACTGGAACCAGCCCTATCCTGCCCAATGCAATCAATCCTATGCAAGCAGTCAACCTAATGGCCATGCAAAACATACAAAACTACCTGAAATTGTTCGTTTTTAATATAAACGTCGCGCAACAAGGCCAATCAAGTACGATTCTCCAGCCGGATGAAACGGGACTTACGATGACTCCGTTGGTTCAAATGACCACGAGTACAACACCTGAAACAAAATATATCTCGTTGTCTGAGAAGATAGACCGAATTCCTCTCAAAACAACTCGCATGAGGACTCAAAAGAGCTCAGGACTGCTTTGGAATCTCATGGCTAACAAATATTCAAAAAAACTCAAATCAGCTGATGAGGAAATTGATCCAAAAGAATGTCAGGAAGACGGAGAAACTTTCAGGAAAGTCAACGGAGTCTATGTGCCTGTGCTCAAGAACCTGGTGCCAACGTAAAATTAAATTATTTGATGTTTGTTTAAATTTTTATCTTAGGGTAAAAAGGCAAAATACCTGCGGTCACCCCGAGAAAAATCACTACGCGAGGGGTTTATGCAGTGCTTGCTACCACCGAGTCGGCCGAGGGAAAAAGCCATGGAACTGCAACCATGAGAAATTGTACGCTCTTGGGCTCTGCCATAAATGCTATACAGCGAAGAATAGACAGGTATTTAATCCTTCGTTGACTTCTTTAACTTTCATTCAATTAGATGAGAAAAAATCAAATCAAAGGCATGAATCCAGATCAAGTGAAGCAAGAAAATGGTGAATCTGATAACGAGGGGGAAATGGAAGTAGAAGTGAAGGAAGAATTCTAAAATATTTTGACGAGTCTCGAAGCTAATAAATCTTATATTTCTAACCGCTGTACGAAAGTAAGGTCAATAAGTTTAATCTCTATGAGGTGTATTAATAATTTTGCTGTTACAAGTGAGATGTAGAACAAACGTGTTCTGTTTTACTTTATTCGTATTTCATACTCCAATAGATTTTCATACTGCTATTGGAATTTACAACTTTTGATACAAAATTATGTTTCTTTCTTTGTTTGTTTGAGTCTCCTTCTTATGTGAACTTTCTTAAAGCGGCGTTGCCCCCATTAAACCTCATTGTATTGCTTTAAAGAGAAAATATAGCCTTGCTTCTGAGTGCAATTGTGTAAAAAACTGGCATTTTATTGCTTTTGGTTTTGCTAATTTCCGACAATTAAATTAGCGAAGATATAAAATAATTAAATACAAGTGTAGTACCGGACTCAGTTGATAGGGGTTTGATGAACTGTTTGAGGGCAACTTGCGAAAAAATGAGAGGATGTTTCGGCGGCTGGCTTGGAGGTCCCGGTGCAGAGGCTGATGATTATGAAATAGACCCAAGAAATCGCTTAAACTCTCTCAGCAAAGCGTCTATGGAGCTAACGTCTCACTATCATCGCAATTCTATTGTCAATAAGCTTCCTGACTCGCTCAACTCATCTGTGGTGAGCTCTGTGTATCCCAGTTTATCCAATGTGAGCGAAGAATCGACAGCACATCAAGAAGAACAGCAGCAAACCGATTAAATCACAAACAAGGCCTAGTGTTGAAAAGACCTTTGAAGAGAAGTGTCAATTGAAACATAGGATAGTCTTTTAATCTGCTTTTTTGTTTTCTGAAAGAAAGCTCCACGGTCTCGACTGCGAGAGGCTCATTTTTGATGTTTGATATGGATTGTTTGATGTTGTTATTATATGGCTGAGTCGCTGGTTATGCGTGAGAATTGAATGTGTTTGAAATGCAACTTTCCATTATTGAAACCTCTTTTTACCGTTCTTAAATTTATAAACATTTTTTCTTTGCTATGGGAACATAAACTAAAATCTTCATGTGCTTCACAATGAAGTCTTAAGTGATGTCGGAAAAAAGAGTTCATGCCCTCAGTAAAGAGTGAGAAGAACTGTCAAAAGTAGGAGAGAGCGGCTTAATATTCAACTAACGGCATCAAAATGTACTATCTGTTTAAATAAATCTTGGCTAACTATCTTGAAAATTAACTCCTCCTGAGGCGAGTGTATCTGTAAAAATATATTTAACATTTTTCAAAGGAAAATGATAATTGTTTTCGCTCTGACAAGCCTTCTCTTCTCTGTTTCTCATGCAAAACTCAATCCTTACAATCCAAACATTGCCTATAACGAGTCTCAGCTCGTCGATACGAAAGCATTAGGTAACTAGCAACTTCTATCTCAATAATTTCCGAACTCATCAACCTTATCTCATTCTAGGCGTTCCTTTTCAAGGAGAAATGTATACAGGGTATATTACAACCAATAACGCGACTCAATCTAAGCTTTACTATACCCTCTACTCCTTCAACGGAGCAGAAAATCCAGCCGCATCAATCAATGATGATGCTCCATTGATCCTTTGGCTCCAAGGAGGACCCGGCTGCAGCGTTCAGCAAGGCGATCACACAGAAATCGGACCATTCCAGATTGTAATCGACGGAGATAAAGTGCTCACGCTACCACGAAATATGACCTGGAACAAGAAAGCTCATCTCCTTTTCCCTGAAGACATTCTCGGTGTTGGATTTTCCGTCGTTGGTGATGAGAACATAACCTCTTCAACCCAAGTCGCCGAGTACTTCCACGTATTTCTCGCGCGATTCTACCAGCTGTACCCTAGTCTCTTAAAGCAGGACTTATATATCGTTGGAGAATCATATGGCGGGCACTTCGCGCCTGCTGTGGCCGCGAAAATCGTCTCTAATATCACGCAGAATCAGATTAAATTAGCTGGAGTGGCTATCGGTGATGGGCTTGTTGATACGATCGGACAAATCGGCTGGTGGGCGCAGTACTCTTATGCTGCCGGATTAATCGACGCGGTCACGAGAGATCAATACAAAGCCTTGCAGAATCAAATGTATATGTACATATCAAATGATCAATATGACCTTGCCAGCGATGCGATGGATGAAATATTAGGTGGGCTAATTACTGAGGGAGGAGGCTTTATGGCAATTAATTTTAGACTCTATGAAGGAACGTCTGAGCTCTATGACCTGAGCGTGTGGCTTGCTAACCAAACCTTGAAGGCGTTGCTTCATGTAGATCCGACAGCGGAATATAACGGCTGCGAATCTGGTGTGTCTTCAGCGTTTACAAGAGATCTGATCTCGAGTTTTGCAGAGAACCTCACTTATGTAATGAACTATCAAGGAGGGGCGATAAAGACGCTGATTTACCAAGGACAGGACGATATGCTGATAAATACCCCTGGAGCAATGAGTTATATCCAAAGGTTATCCGACTGGATTGGTTTGCCCAGTTATAACTCAGCGAAAAGAGTCACTTGGACAGCAATTGATGACCCAACACAGATCTATGGCACGTACAAGCATTTTGGAAGTTTTACATACGCCACCGTCAACAAAGCAGGACACATGGTGCCGGAATATCAACCTGAGAGTTGCTTTGATATGATAACTAGGTTTATTACCAATAATTGGTAGCTCTCTTAAGTTGAATCCACATTGGCGCGTTTAGAACTAATATTTACAGAACGATATATTTCAACATGAATGATCTTAACATCATTATTATTAATTTTACATTAGAAAATTGCCTTCAATGATAGCAAAGTGAAACAGAGTTTTTTCTTTTCTTTCGATTATCCATTGCATATGCGAACCAGTTTCAAAAAACAAATTCGAACAATGAATGGGTATATAAGCGCGCAAGACACTTTTCACAAGTCTCCTCGCTCTTCTGAGGTAATTATTCAAAAAATATTATTTGTGGAGAGTACAAATAAAATAGAACCATTTTCTAATGATTTCGCCTTAACTTAGCAGCATACTCTCGAGTCCTTGGGCCTGGTTTTGCTTACCAACTGTTTGCCGTCTTTCAGCTCAGGTTCACCCATCTTCTCTTTCTCTGACAGTCTCTCTTTAATCGTTTTTGCTAACCAGAGGAAAGTTTCCTCAATGTTCGTGCCCTCCTTGGCGCTGGTTTCAAAAAATGGTATTCCATACTCATCCGCTACGCTTTTTCCTTCCTCATAACTCACTGTTCGATCAATTACATCGCATTTATTCCCAACCAGGACTCTGATGATGTCAGGCGGCGCGTGCGTAGAGGTCTGCCGCACCCAATTATCAATATGAAGCAGAGAGTCTTTATCATCACATGAATAAGTCAAGATAATGCCATGGGCTCCTTTAAAATAGCTTTGAGTGATTGTTTTAAATCTTTCCTGGCCTGCAGTGTCCCAGATCTGCATTTTTATTCTCAAGTCGTCGATTTCAAGTTTTTTGATTTTAAAATCGATGCCGATGGTGGGTAAGTGGCTCATGGAGAAACGATCATCGCAGTACCGAAGCAGCATACATGTTTTTCCGACGGCGGAGTCTCCAACGATGAGGATTTTTATGAGGACTTCAAAGTTCTGTGAGGCCAGTGCCATTATTTATTATTTTTTTTAGTTTTGTTTAGACTGTATTGAGTTTAGAGTTTTTTATCAGAGCAATTAGATAGATAAACGATATGTTAGATGATGGATCATCGAGGATCATTTCTGGTAGAACGAATCAAATGACAAAAAAACTTCAGAAGTTTATGTTAGTATCCAATGGCTTTCTCTCTCTCGTTTCAATTAAACTAAACAAGATTAGTCGAATTTGAAGGAGCATCATTTGATAACTTGAGCATTGTGAAATTAGAGTACAGCTCAGAGCCCATTGCAGTATGGAGATTGGGATTGTATGTAAAATTGATGAAATCAGTGTCTTCTGTTGAGAAAGTTTAAATTATAGAGTAAACTAGTAAAGACTAAAGTTCAAGGATTAAATTGTATTGATTAAAATGGTTCAAATTGGAGCCAAAGACAGTGAAATAGCGTTGACATAGACTGTGTTTTAGGATACATGAACTATATAGCCAATCTATTCAATTCAAGTAGCGATATCATCCTTACATTTCAGAATATTGTTAAGATTGTGAGGTTTTAATCGAAATGAGCTGAAAGTTGTTGGATAATTGCATGTATTGCTTTCAGTTATGAAAATTCCAGTTCTGTTATTTGGTAAGCCCAGGTTTGGGCCTGATTTGGGCGACAATGATGGCCCCTTATTCTCATGGTAGGGCTATGCTGCTCGAAAAATAGTAAAGAATGCTATTGAGGAGAAAATCGATAAAACATTCGAATTTTGTTGATAATCTTATATTTCAGAAGTTGGGAATTATCCTTTACCTGAATAATAAGGAGAAAATAATTTATCCTAAAAGTTAATACTATATTCATCTGATAACTATCAGTATCAAAAGCAATTAGCCTCTTTGATTTGCATCAGCAGAAACGAATAATAGACCATTATCCAGGCTTTCCAGAGAAAGAAGTAAAGGATTGGTCTGATAATTGCAACATAACAGAAATTGAAGGAACAACTCATTTATCAATAAATCTTCAACAAAAGAGATTTTGAGCTTCCATTCCAAAATCAATTCACGCGATTTCTCTAAGAATATCCATTTGCTCTTCTGAAACTTTCTCGCACTCGCGACTGACGCTTGTGTAGATTTTTTGTTATTTCCATATTATGATAGTTCATGAAGAAAAAAATTTAATATTTCCCTCTACTTTTCTTTTTTGATCCCTTCTTGTTCTTATTCTCTCAAGCATGTTCCAAAACCCTTCAAAATAATTTCTACATTACTCTCTTTATCTTATGTTTATACAGTGGAACTTTTTCCGTTTTTCTAATATCCAAATAATTAATTCATAAATTTTCAAAAAATTTAACAGAACTGAATTTCATATTTTATTGAAGGAACATGATAACCAACAAACATATCACCCCAGTTTTAGAAGAATCAGATCTAGGCCGCGCTTCCAAGAAGGAAGACTTCGGCGACAAATACCAAGAATCGAAAAAATTAACTGCCGTCATGGATTCCCAGCGCTCATCACACACATTAAACCTCGCAGATCAATTCATCGGCGACGAAGGCGCACCACTCGTCGCTGAATTCCTCAGCCGTTACTCTCATTTCACAATCGTCGAACTCAGAGGCAATAATCTCTCTTCTGAAGGGTTTTCATTGATATGCCAAGTCCTGAAAGACAATACAAAATTAATAGCAATTTTAGCCGAATGGAACCTCATCGGAAACAATGTTGCCGGGTTTGATGCTTTACACGAGCTGGTTAAGACGTCCCGCTCGCTTGCTACGCTCGATTTCAGGAACAACCGCATAAAGCCTAACGCTGCGCCGATTATCGCTTCGATTATTCGAGATTCTCAATCATTGGAATTCTTTGACCTGCGATGGAACGATCTCGGCAATGAAGGCGCGAAACAAATCCTTGATGCGCTCAGGTCGCAAAACCGTAGAATCCGCGTCGATTTGAGCGGAAACAAGGTCAGTGAAGACCTCTTAGCCGCTATTCAGGAGATAACTGAAGGTGTTACGAAACCAACAACAGAGCAGCCGAGATATAAAGCCTCAACTATCGAAACGACGAAAAAAGAGCCTCTTGCTACGATTGACACAAATCAGCCAATAGTTCAGTCTCCTCCTCAGCAGCAAACGGAAATCCAAGGCCAAACTACTTCACCAATGAGGAAGTCACCTCCAAGAACGGTTACATTCTCCGAGTTAAAGAACTCGAAGTATCTGAACGAATACATGACGACAGGTCCTCCAAAGGATATCTATTATAATGTAAAAACTGTTGTGAATCCAAGCCCTCCTCGAATCAAAGGACAACCAACCGAAACCGCAGAATACGTTCGAAGGTACATCTACGAAGGTGTCGCTGACGTCAAAGACGACATTAAAGAGCCTGCGTCCTATAGCTACTCAAACCCCATTCTAGCCACCCCAATGCAAAAAACTCAACCTCCGCCAGTCGTAAGCACAAACAAAGACGCTGGCCTAAGCTCAAACAAAGATATAGGCCTTTTCTCAAACTACAAAACCTATACTGAAAACAAGCCGACCACGACGACCGGCCTCGCAGCGACTAGCTACCAGCCCGGCCTGTCTACATATCAGCCTGGAGCTTCTACCTATCAACCAGGAGCTTCTACCTATCAACCAGGAGCCTCCACATACCAGCCTCCAAACTTTTCGATGTTCTCTCAAACCTCGCCTGACCTAAGAGGCTCGCAACTCCGTGCGTCAGCCATAAAGCCTCCATCCTATCAACCTGAAATGGATTTGAAGAAGATCCAATCGCTGTATGAGCAGGAAGCGAAAGAGATACAGCAGAAATACCAAACATTCATCGACACGCACGCGAAGATGGCACAGACGCTCCAGGATCTCGAAGCGCAATTGAATGAAGAAAGGGAGAGAGCAAATCAGCTTGAAGCGAATTTCCGGACAGCAGCTAAAGAAGCAGAAGGCGAGAAGCGCGTGAGGGAGCAATTAGAAGAGAAGTGTCTTGAAATCGGGGAAGAGCTGCGACAGAAGGACATTCTCTGCTCTGATCTAGCTCTGAGATGTGAGATGCTTACCCAAGACGCTCAGCATTTGCGAGCAGATAACCAGAAGCTCAATGATGAACTGAGAAGAGTCGATGAGCAGTGTAATAGCAAGATTCGAGACATCGAGGCACAGCATATGAACCAAGTCGGAGAATTATCCGTTCAGCTCGAGGGTATGAGAAGAGAGTTCGAGAGAATGGCCCAAGCACATTCAACTCAATTAAAAGATTTGACTCGAGATTGGGAAACGAAGATCCAACGACAAGAAGAGCAACTCAGAGACTCGAAAAGAGCTCTCACTGAGCAGGAAAATCAGATTAAAGCCTTCAATGAATATGTCCAGAAGCTCCAAGCGACTCACCAGGAAGATTTGAAAAGAGTCGAAGGCCAAATCCGCAATGAAGAAGGACAGAAGTTGCAGCAAACGATAAGAGCAGCCGAGACTGAGATTAAGAGAATTGCTGATGAAAGGGACGACGTAGCGAAGAAATTCGATGGGTTGATTCGCGAAGTGCAAGGGGTAGAAAGAAAAATGAATGACGAAAGGGCTGCATGGCAAAATGAAGAGCGCCGGTTACGAGAAGAAATCGAAAGGTTGAAGGTCGGAATGAGCAAGTTTGATGAAGAGAGGAACCGATGGAGGCAGGAAGTGCAAAGCAGAGATGAAGCGATCGCTCGCATGGCAGGAGACGTTGAGAATTTCAAGAGAGGACAGGAGAGGCTTCTTCAAGAGCATAATGCTGAGAAAAAGAAGATGACTGATGCTTTGAGGGATGCTGAGAATAAGCATAGGGAACTGGAGCGGGTATTGAGGATCGCAGAGGAAGACGTCGCGAGATCGAGGGAAGAATATGACAAAATGAAGGAAGTGTTACAAGGAAACATTAATAAGTTGATATCGCAGACTTTCTTTGAGCACAGCGCGAGAGTTTCGCAAAAACCTTTTTAAACGAGGAATTTTCATATTATATTTTTTATAACTAGAAGCTGAGAATGCATTTTAAAATCTTGTTTAGGAGATCCGTTAAGTGCTGGACCGTTGTTTAGTGCATATGTCAAATTCATGATCTCGCAATAGCATATCTAGAAAATATCAAATTTGTACTATTCTTTAATTAGTTGAGATTATGCATTTAATGAGAGGAATAGAAACAACATCATTTGCGCTATTAGCGAGAGTTATATTTATTAGTCAATAAGTTTCGTCGGTCAGTAATTGATTTTTTTTTGGTTCCTCTCTCTCTCCAAACTCCCGAAAAAAATTAGCCTGAGCTCTAAAAACACTTGGCTCGAATCATGGATTAAAAAATTAAAATGTCTCAACAGATGAGTTAGATATCAGAAGCGCAGTCTGTGTTATTGTCATTAAGAATAAAACAATCATAACCTGATCTTCTTATTACTGAATAAACCGAACAATTAACTGCTGATGAATCTTTCTCCAACAAGCAAAGAATTTTCCTTTGCCATATTTACTCGGCATGCTAACTAACAGTGATTTCATGTCGAAACGAGTGGTTAGACCGAGAAACCTAGTAATAGCATCTCTTGAGAATGAATATGGTGCCCAAACTATTAAAATACGCATATCCAAGAGATATCGATTTTACCGAAAAATTTCCCACAAAGAAGCGCTTCTATAACAAAATCTGAAACTTAGCGACAAACAATTAAATGCTATGGACTTCACATGGATAATTCTAATAGAAAAAAAAATTCAGTCGCTAATTTCACCTTTAAAAAGATTCCTTTAGAACAGAAATCAAGGATTTAAAAGAGACGCATCACATTAAATCTATAATAGATTGAAAAGCATTAGCAATTACCATAATTTACAACAAATGATAACATCAAGAGGATACAAAGAATATCTCGTCATTTTAGTGGTTTTCCTCCTATTGGACGCCGTTTTCATAGGAACAACGATGCCAATCTTCGAATCACTCTTTAAAGAAGTGCAAGGAAAATTCAAAGTCGCTAGATTGGTCCCTGCACTGCTCGTATATTTCTTGCTGACGTTTGCGCTGCAAACATTCGTTTCGCCGAGAATTCAAGGCTACCGATACAAGCAAATTATCAAAGAAGCTCTCTTCTACGGAGGACTTTTTGGAGCGACCGCCTTTGGAACGTATGATTTCACGAACCTAGCGACTCTAGAAAAATGGAAATGGTCAGTATCAGCGATGGATATTACCTGGGGTGCGTTCGTATGCGCAGCGAGCACAGGTATCGCGAGAATGATCTTCACTCGCGATTTGAGAAGAAGAGTGGCGTAATTATTTGAGATCTATAAGCAATACTCGTTAGATATGGTTAATCGGTAATGATGGACTTTTGATGCATGTTCTTCTATGTAAATAACATTTATGAGTCGTTTGAATATTATGATAATTAACATTGCAATGACGACAATTCGATAATTCTCCTCTTAAAAACAAATTGCATCGCAATTTTTCATATTAATTGATATGCTAAACAAGTGTAAGTGTATGGAATCAAATTTGGGGACTTGATGTAATTTTGACTGATAAATTGATAAATGTTAATGTTAAGAAAAATTGGGGTGAAGTGAACATATTCAATGTTTGAATAGTTCTCCTCTTCGTTAATGTTAATGAAAGATATTAATAATTGCTGGCCCTTTCAAAGCAGCAATAATAAAATTGTATAATGATGCTAATAGCTTATATCCCCAATTTTCAAAATGCTCATGAGAGCTGCAACTGATTTTGCAAAAGATCGTCTAATATGGCTTTCGCTTCGTTCAGCTTCTTGCCCATGCCTTCCGAAACACTCGCAATTTTGCCCCCTAAGGAATTGGCGTTCTCAACTCCTTGCTCGAAAGTGCTTAGACTCTGAGCAGGCTCTTCGAACTCCACGGTACTTTTCCGAGATATTACAGACTCACCACCAACTGTATTTAGCACCTTTAGGAATCCTTCTTGTGATTTTGTAGTATCATTGCCTCCCATGGGGCTATCAGCCTCATTATCAGCGAGAAGTTCGATTTTTAGCGGAGCTAGTAGCGGGCGATTTATTTCTCTCCTTTTAAAGAGACTCGCGCCTCCGATAGTGGGGCTGAGAGTCTTCGCATTGATCGGAGATTCTAATTTGTCTATTTCACGAAGACTCTCGGACTCGGCTTCCTTATGTTCGACATCCACTTTACTTTCTGTCTCAGGCTCTTCTGAGTCTTGCTTTGGCTTCGCATATGCTGCCATTGTGCTCAATTTCCTTGTCCTTGTGCCAGTGTGTGCCGCGATTTCATTTTGGCTGAATCCGAATTTCGACGCTTGATTTTTCGAAGGGCTGAGCCTAGGGCTTGCAGCTTCGATCCCAGAGTTTCGTTTGTGATACGTAGATCCTCTTCGCAACATGGCGGAGCCAACCTCAGGAGGACCACCATGTCCTTGCAGCGCTGTGAAATATTTCGTGATAAGCGTTTCAGCAAACTTTTTAGTTGAGATTTTCCCGAGTCCTTGTGTCATAAACCAATCAGATCAAAGGAGTTTGAATACAAATTACCTTTCCAAAAAGGATCATCTTTAACATTTAACTCTATTCGCTTTTCCGCCATTAAACGCTTCCAAGCCGGCCGCGGAGTGAGCTCGCCCACGTTGGGACCGAGCAGAGACTTGTATTTCTCACATTCTGCGAAAAGAGTGTCTCTTTCTTGCTTGAGAGAGTCTGCTAGTTCTCTAATACTGTCCAATTGCGCGAAGGCAGCTTGGACAATGTCGTTAATGTCTTGGACTTGCTTCTTCATAAAGAATCTCTTCTCATTAGAGGTGTTGTATATACGCTCTTTTTGCTTCATTTTGTCGAGCAGCTCATGAATTCTCTCTTCTTTCTCACTCTTGAGGGTTTTCATCTCTTCTAATTCATGTTGCACAGCTTTTTTCTCAAGCATTTGATTCGATAGCTTCAATTCAAGCTCTTCAACGTTCATTTTGAGTTTATCAATCTATTATATTTCAGACATGGAATTCTGTGCTATGAATATCCAATTACCTCTGAGAGCAGAGTTTCTCTTTCAACTCGATGCTCCTCGTTACATTTATCCAAGATGGCTTTAGTCTCTTGCTCAGCCTTTATTTTAAGATTATCTTGAAGCTCTTCGTAGTAGAATTTTTGATCTAAAGTCACATGAATTCAAACCAAATTCGGCAAATAGAATCAATTACCATTAAGAGTATTCTCATATTTATCTTTCTGCATTTGGATTTGAAGGTCTCTTTTATTCAACTCCTTCAGTAACATCACCGTAACTGTGTAATACGGGATTCTAACTGGCCCGCTTGTCTGATTTAATCTTTCTATTTTGCGAAATTCAGCACTCAAATAAACTCATTGTGATACTCAAATCCTCGGCGTTGAATTTCTCCCAAAGATCAGGATTCTGGTTCATAATATCCTTGTTAAAGTACAGCCCAAGTTTTACGATGCTGACGATATTCTTCATGAGGTCCAGATAAGGACTCTCTTCACTATAACATTGATATTGGTGCATAATCCGAAAAATGAAACTCACTTTGAAATCATCTCAAGCGCATGAATTGCTTTCGCTAGATCCTTTTTCTCTGGGATAATCAGCTCCTTTTGTTGATTTTTCGGGTTCAATGATTCTCTCAAGTCAGTGATAAACGGCACTATCTTTATCTAACAAGCGTTTAGTATGATCCCAAAGCCACAAGCTTACTCTTTCATCGATATGCTCTTTGCTCTGCTTTTCGCGAACATCTGAAGGGACCTTGACGATTTTAAATGCTGAATTTTTCAAATCTGAGAGGGTGTGAGTATCAAAAGATAGTTCTGAGGGTTATTACTCAAATGAGGGAGATGCATGACCGGCCGATCTGTGAGAGTGCCTCCATCGAACTCTGGTATGTAGGTTCTTTTGACAGTTTTGACGGAATCAGTGTTATTTTCAGTGAAAACACGCGAAGAAGGATTGAGATATGGCGAATTATTTTGTGACCGGGCTGATTGAAGGCCAGTTAAAGGGCTCTCGGAGAGGACGCCAAGTTTCCCGAGATCTAAGCTGAGCTTGTTTCTTGTGAGAGTCTTCTTAGGTTGCATTGGATTACTGGAATTTTATTAAATTACCACTGGGAAGTTTGTTTGATTAATAGCCACGAAAGTTCAGGATCTTGAAGTGGAATTAACAACGATAAGAAATTAATTCTCGTCAAAAATTTCCAGTGTCGACTCATTATAAAAATCCTTAGGCGGTTCAGATAAAAATGCGTTGAACGTTAGATGGAATCACGATTGACCTACAATGATGGAGTTCTCTACTGAGGCTAGCATTTTCGATTTTGAATCTTGTTTTTGAGCTGATTTGAGTTATAAGACAAATCAAATAAACCCCAGTGATAACCCAAAAAAAAAAAATGAGGGAAAATCGATGCTTAGAATTTTTGCTTTCAATAGGCTCTTACAGTCTAATTTGAGATCGTCACTCAAATTCTCAGAGAGTGTAGCTTGTTGAGTTAGAAGCCTTATTGCTATGACATTATCGACTAAAAAACGGCTGTAAGTATGGTGGAAAAAATTGTGTTTGGAGACTATAAAAGCTTTATACATGGAAAAGATGGTAATACGTTTTAACTGCTCTTATTTTGACTAAAGTAGCTTCCGATATTTATTTTTGAAAGTATCGAGTTATTCAGGGCAAAAGTACCCAATTAGTGGGATTTTTGTGAAGGTGGCTCTAAATCAGAAATTCTATCTATCTATCAATTCTATGATCAAAGAACCACAAGCCATCATTCCGGGAGTACAATTTCCTACTATCGGGATGTCGCTAGCGTATAAACTGTTTTCCAAGAGAGTAGGTACAAATCTCTGGAATACGTTAAAAAAAATGATTAAAAATCAGAAATTAGAATTTTAGAATCAAGATTTTTAATTAAAGTTTTAAAAGTTTTAGATACCATTACTTGAATTTTTCTTACAAAGTAATTCTTGTCTCTCTCTCTCAAGGCGACCAATATTACTGCGAAGAAGCACTTTATGATAGATAAGTACTTGCAAGTAATATATTCCGGGTTCTTGGCGGATTACTCTTGGACCATTATCTCTTCTCAGAAGCGATTTCAAATTTGACAGTCTGATTAATTAATTCAATTAGAACCAAATAAAAGTTATCTGAGAGAATCGCTTTAAATAAACTTTTCTTCTCTCAGAAAGCTCAATTATATCATTGACACAGTCGCCTTCAAACCATTTCTACCCCATATTTGCGAGTTTTCATCTTTTGTAATCGGTTATTTAATACAATTGAAAAATCATTGTAACTACATGAAGCTTGAAAGGTCACTTTTGATTGAGCTACAGATAAAAATTGAATATATCTGGTGGTTACCTTTGGAAAGTCAACCAGAGCGTTTCCTCTCGTTTCTTCTCTAAGATTTATTATGTATTTGCTGGTTCTGACATATTGGAAGTACTCTTTCTTGATAATATGGATTTCGATATTATGCTTATTGAATTTTCAAAATTTTCTTTCAAGAAAACTAATTTCCATTCAAGAAACAATACCAATACCATTGACATTAGAAACATAGTCCATCTGTAATCTCATGAACTCATAAAATAAATTACTGTCATGAGCATCACTTCTTCATAACCGAAATTGAAGATTTCTGCATATTGTGTAATACATTTCATGAAATACACGTGTATTTCTGGAAAAATAGAGATTATCAAACTTAAAAATTAAGCCAAGCTGCAACATATATTTGCTTTATACATCCATCTATCACTGGCAATTTATCCACAATGAATTAAAGAAAGTCACAACTCAAACATATCCATCACGAAAATGACAATGCCTTACAATCAAAGTAATGATCTTCCATAGTTTCATAGTTTTCCCCTCTCAACTGATCATTCCAATAATTGAGATAACTTGATCTGCGAAGCCGGTTTCCCGAAAGTTTTTCTACTTTCAGTCAAACTCGCAAAGAGATTTCGTATTTTCGCCTCCTGATTCGGCTTCTTTTCTCCTGAACTCTTCGCAGTCTGTTGCACAGTACCTGAAACTTCACCCTTCTCTTTCACTTTCTGCGGTGTATGAATAATTTCTGTATTCCCAGCATTCCCAGTTTCTCCCCGCAACTTTGACGACTTCAGAGCATCCGTCATCGCATTTCTCTTCTCCTCCAATAGAGCCCTCGTAGAGTTGTTTCGAAAATTTATTCTGATTGGTTCAAAGAGGCCACCAGTTGTTAGTCTACTCACTTTCTCCATATCACTTGAAACTTTCAACATCCTATGCTTCTTCGTATTATTATTGCGCTGTTCACTCTCTTTTCGAAGACCTAGCGAATGCTGTGCTCCTAATACCAACCTTCTGGGTCGAAGATTCGCTATAGTTTCTCTCGAGCTCCTTTGTTCGTCACTCGTATTCAGAGAGTTTATCGAGCCTTTTGAGCCTGGGGAGGAAGGCCCTCCCATTGCTTGCAGTGCTTTGTTAAGCATTTTTTCTATCTGAATTTTGTTATAAACCACGCCGCTTTGCTTGTAACACTCCTTCGTCGAACTGTTAAACTCATTGATCGAGGTAAGGCTTGACCCTCTGCTCAATGCTCTTGGCAGGTTGGCGTCCATTTTGGGGTTAAAAAAAGGTCCCGAATTGGGTTTTGTTCGATATTGATCAAACACTTTTAACAGTTCCTCTGACGTCATTACTGATACTTTCTTTTGCGAAACGCTGTCTTGGAGCTTGGAATTTTGAGGAGACTGCATATTCTGCAAGCCAGCCAAGAGATTACTTTTATTATTTTCCAAACTTGCCTTTGGATTTGGATCCAGATTCGCGTCATTTGCTCTTTGCCGAAGGTAAAGTGACGCTAATCGAGAGTTTTCAGGTCGCTGTGGAGGGTTGAAATTAGTCGAATTAAAGTACGACATTTTGACGGCTTCTGTGTTTTTTGCTGAATGCTGAGCATCTGATCCTTTCCTGCTCTGGCCCTCAAGATCTGGTTTTTCTGCCAACATCTCAAGACTTAATTGTCTCCTCTCTTTAATTTTTACGGGTTTCCTAGGAGAGAGCATTTCTATAAGTTTCTCATCTTGATTAAGACTTTTCAATCCATGAGTCTCGGCTACATTAGGTTCTGTTTGAATGGACCTGCTTATTTCAGATTGGCTTGACCTACTTATCTCGCCCAGAGTTGATCTGCTTATTTCTGTCTTTGTTGCAGTCGACATGGAATCTCGTGTTCCTGATCGAGTTCTAATTCGTTCGCGAGATTTAGGGACGGCGGATTTAGTGCTGTTAGGCTCGATAATTGGTGGTGTGGGTTTCACGGATTCTAAGTTGGCGAGAGAAGAGGAGGTGTTGATTCTTTGGCTATTTCGTGGGTTCGTCTCGGTGAGTGGCTGGTGGTTAGAGACTGTCCATACTTCTTCAAATTCAGCCGGCTCGGTATGCCATGGAGTGAGTTCATTCGGAGTCGCGATTTCGAGTTTTCGTCCTCTGTGAAATTTGGTCGAAAGTGGTCTTTTGTTTTGCATGGAAAGAGAGAATAATGGAACTTAAAATGAGCTCATTTAAATGTGGAAATTATCCAAATAAATTAAATTAAAGAAGTGGATCTGTCAGAGTAGAGGTGAGAGAGAGATAGAGAGGTTAATTATTTGAACCGTTCAGAACCGAGAAAGTATGATCGCTTTGATTAATCCAGCATTCGGAAAAGGCGGCGAAACTTTTGATTCTTAAGTGCTTATGCTCATTTATATTTATGAAATAAAATGAGTCAATTATCGATTGGTTAGACACCTATGCTGGAAGGAATCCAATTTAAGCAAATCATAATCGCTATCGACTATCTTATGAGATCTTTTGAGACTGATTCATTAGCACTATGGTACTTTCCTGTGACGGCTTTTTGGGGTTCGTATTCTTCCCAAATCATTATCGTTTCTTGCAGTTGCTTCTATATTGACCAGATATAGACTATTATTACTCTCTTTCCGCAGCGCCAAGTCACATCGAGAGCTTTAATGAAAATAAGACAATAAAGTAGCACATACTTTTTAATGATTTACAAAAATTTAGCAGATGCCTACTTAATATTACTAAGACCCAGAGGGTGTTTGTCCCAGCTGAGCTGCTGATCCATAGTATTTGAATGTCGAAATGAATCATCATTGCTTTCGTGAAAGCTAAAATTTCACTAAGCTGAAGTAATTTAGTATACAAATTACAAGGAGTCATTTAAATATTAGAAGAAATTTTTGCTAATAATTAATTTTTGAATTTATGAAATAAATAGTTGCAAGCTTTTAGAAGAAGATGACTACAATTTGAGTAAACAATTTTCGAGGTGATCGGTAAATAGGCAGAAAGATATTGGGTACGGTAGATTTTTGTCTAAATCTATTCAACCAAAGGCAGGAAAATTTGTATTGGTTAAGTTTGGAATGATTTTCTGGTTTTAGGTATATAGGACAACGAGTAATTGTAATCATCTATCCTAACAAACAATAATTTTTAGTTTTACGTCAACATTCACGGTAATAATAATAAAGAACCTCGTTAACTAATCTAGTTTTATTGAATTGAGACGGATTTAGAATCCGAAGTTACACAACTGCCTATCTGAATTTAATCACACTTTCATTCAGCGATTAAACGAATCACAATGAAAGGATAATTTGCATCTCACGAACTCATGGCAATATTGTCAACTACTAAAACGATAACATGGCAATGGAGTCAAATTCTACTCGAAGAAGCTTTATTGAATCATGTAATTTGGACGTCTCTCATTGATAAACAAAGAGAATTAGCAATATCACCTAACCTGATGATGTTCATGTGGATATTACTTGTCACTACAAATTTTATATTCCTCAATAACATTTTATGATCAATGACCCATTCCTACTCTTCAATTTTTTTATGATTTTTCATTATCGGTTCTTAAAGATCGGATGTAATGGATGCAAATGGGCATTACTATAGAGATTTGATAATTTTTTGAATATGCTCTTATGAGAGGAACTTAAATGTGTGAATCCTTTCTAGCATGCTGTTTTGATTCCGTAATACACTGTGTGATCACCCATCGAAGAGTGAGCCATGTCGTACTGGGCCGCACATTTTGGATCTTCATTAGTGCAAAGTGCATAATTTCTCATTGTCATCTTCTCGTCCTTATAATACACCTCTTTGCCGACGTGCCAAGGGAACCAGAAGATATTTCCAATGCCACTTTGAACGCATCTCTTCGTGATAGGGTTGACAATACAAGGAGGAATTCTTGGCACTATGTCCTTGTAATGGATGACTCTATAAGTCTCTGGCAATTGAGCATCGTAGTATTTCGCAAAGTCAGCGTTTCCGACTCTTGGACAGCCATAATTGTAGACAATGTGATTTCTTCCAGCCAAGAGTCCTGACAATTTTGCGTCTAAAGCACTCAAAACTGACATTGCTCCACCCAAACTGTGTCCTGTGAAGAGGAAAGTAGTGTCTGCTGGGAGTGTTGCTCTAGCCTTTCGGATGTTTTCAAGGAGATCCTTTCTGAAAACATTTTTGTAAGTGTCATAGAAGAAGGCTTGAACTAAAGGATTTCCTGGAATATTATGGAGATCGTATTTTTTGCCGTAGGTCTTAAGGATTTCGACTGTCAATTGAGTGGCTCCTACGGTTCCTCTGAATGCAGTTGCGAATAATTTTTTGGATGGATTATGGAACATAGAGAAAGAGTATGTCATTCCAAGAGGTCCCTTGTAGGTTCTAGTGAAGAATGTTCTATAGTTTCTGTTGCGGAGGTAATCGCAGTAAGGTCCACATTGAAGTTTGGCAACTTTGTCTGTTGGGCAAAGAGATGCCGCAGTCACACGCATATATTCCACTGAAAGGTCCTCATGGAAGGAGGCAAGACTTACGGAAGCGATAGAGCAGATGAAGAGAGCAATTAGGAGCTTTTTCATACTTTTTTCAAGTTTAATTGTTACAATAGTTTTAGATTTTGTGCATTTAATTTAGAAAGTGCCTCAGGAGCATTTTTTCTTATAATTTGAGTTGTAGCTTTTGCGAAGAGGCTCTTCGCCTGGTTTACTCTTTTTGATTTGTCATCACTATCTGGAAACAGTTGCTATCCAATTATCTTTGAATTTGATTGGAGATGCCCAGCACCTTCTCATGCATTGGGGCGTAGTGTTCAACTAATAGTCATAATTTCGCTCTTTACTTCGAATAACGTTGGTTACTGTTGTATGATGTCACGATGAATACCCTTTACTTAGCTACATAAAAATCTGGCAATAAATCTTGATTTCTTGTAAAATCCGACATTTTGGCCCTTGGAAATCGACCCATTGTTCATTAATATCAAGACATCTACTCATTGGCGTGTCGGAGAGAAATGGATACGAAGTTTCCACATTAAATTGACGCTTATGCTGCACTTGCTTTACATTTTCAGGTGTCTTCGTGGGCTACTTCAAGAAAGCGACTTAAAATGAAATTTGAAATCTGAAAGGAAGAAGAAATAAAACAAAATTAAGTATGAAAGGCACGTCTACGGTCCTCGCTCCAGGGGGCTTTTCACCAGGTTCAATGGGATAATGTGATAATACCTTCGATAATTATGACGATGATGAGTAAGTTTTACATATCTTTGAGGAAATATAAGGAAATCCTCAGTTCTTCCTGCAAATTTGTTTTGGGAAGCTTGAAAGATAGAAATGCTCAGTGAGCGAAAGGTAAGACAAAAAACAACCAAAAACATAATTATTCGAGACTTTTAGATCAAGTTCAGCATATATTTCAAGAATCATTATTGAGGTTGATATTTGAAGATCTTTTTTATGCAACTTATCTTTATGAATCAATGCAATATTTTGTATGGCTAAATTTATGTAGTAGATATATAAGCATTAAGCCATAGATCACAACTGCTTCTATAATTAGCTTTATTTAGGATTTGAATAATTTGAAGCGATGTTATGTACGAAGTGATCTATCGATGATGACTTTCATATGTTTAACGAATTGAGCAATTCTACAGACTTGTCGGGTCTTCCGGACCATTAAGGATAATTCAATGATGCCTTTAATTTAGTATTTGGATTTAATTAAACCACTTGCAGAAGAGACGCTACTCACTGCAGGAAATACATAAGATGATTGTTCTACATACAGTATATTAAGCATGCACGCAACCAGAAACTATAAAATTTGTCATGCACCGAGTTTCTTTTAAATTGTTAGTGTTTTCAAAGCACTTTCGTTCGAATGTAATGAGAGAAATTCGCTGCCTTAGTTAATTCCTTGAAGAAATGAGAGCCTTAACAAGTAGCAAAGAGAACAATAAATTGTTTTTGGAGATCAGTCTTCTAAGATTAAGCACATGAACTGGAAAAAAGCATCTCCGATTCGTAGGATGCTTTTTCCATTAAGTATTAATCAAAGCTCAAATTTTTAGATGAGTCCCTTTGATCTTTTTGTATCATATCAGATAGGAATGGCTCATTGCGATTAAAGAATCGCTTTGAACATCTTTTCAATTTCATAAGTTTGTAATGGAGCAGCAAAAACATAATTGCTGCTTAATGAGCACTGTAAGTTTCAATTGTGGCATACTGGACGACTTCTCTTTGAGCAAGAGTATATCTGCATCTAATTCCACATGAATTGTTTCAAGAAATTCATATTATTACTTATGCACCCATTATGAAAGAGTCGCCACCCATTCAGTCCCTGGATTCAATTTTATGAAACTACTACAGAGGATATTTCAGCTACATGTTCTGCGAGACTTTAGGGAGAAAGGGGTTTTGATTAGGATTATATTTTGCAAGTTGCCCTTTGAATTATTGCTGAAAAACAATATTCTCTCAAAAATTTGAAGCATTTTTTGGTATTAAATTGTTAGCAAGCCGAGACCTTTCAAATGATGATTTTTAATTTCACTCTCTAACTCGAGTTTTTTCGTTTTCCTTTCAAGAATCATTGGAATCGAGACGATATCAAATCAAATCTAAAAAATTATTGCAAATGAGATTTTAGATCAGATTCCAGCATGGATCTAGAAGAAAAATATCTCATTCTCAAAGAGCTGGTCTACAATATTTTGCTTCGTCTCGAAGAGCTCGAAGAACGAACCACCGAGCACCGGAACAACATTTTCGATTCAAATCTCCGCAAGTTCCATGAAGCCTACCAGCGTCTCAAAGACATCAGTCCCAGCCACTTTTCAGAACCAGAAAACCTCCAAGACAACCTCTTCGATATCGAAAAAACACTCAATTACTTCTCAAGCTACCTCTCCAAATTCCAAAACTCAACTCCAAGCACTAAGCTCCTCCACTATTTCCCTCATACTATGAAAAGACAGCGCGCATTACACACGAACCTTCAAATCCGCCTCTCCGCTTTCGATGTGAGCCACCGACGCAATCTTCTATTTATCGCTGGTAACGAAATCGCTACTGGATTGACCTATCTCACCGTATGGCACGCTCGGAAGCTAATACCCCTGAAGCGCTTCATTGCCAATTACGATCAAATATACAAGCTCCTAGTAATTGAGGACCATAACGTCCTTATCAGCTGCAGCAAAGACCAATCAGTGAAGGTTTGGAACCTCACTACGAGCCTTGACTGTCTGCATTCGTATTATAACGAAGGGATTGTCTTCTCCTTCGAATGGACGAATAAGGATGAGATAGTATGCTGTGGTGATTTCCCTTACCTGAAGGTGTGGAACTATAAGAAAGGCTTCAAAGACCGAGGTGAGCAGTTTTTCTTAGGCGGGTATTCGATCCTTGCAATCAAGTATATCGAAGACAAGGACTGGCTCGTAGCTTCCAATCGAGAGGACTCGACGGTTTGGATCGTGGAGTGGAGCGCTCGAACCATTTCGATCAAGCTCAGAGGCTTTGAGGATAATTATCATATTACTTACATTGCTTACTGCCCGAAAACTGTAACGTTGATCCTTGTTGACCTGGAAAGGGTCGCAACGTTTTGGAATATAAAAGACGTGTGCTACCCGCAGCTGCTTCATTCGGTAAATAAAGGGCATATTGTCGGAGTCGTTTCGAATGAGAGCTACCAGGCGGTTCTTTCTGTGAAATCTGATAGGTATATCGAGATGTTTGAAGTGAAAAATGACACGAAAATCGGTAGTTTTGAGTGTTTTAATGAAGCGTTTTTCAGCGATTTAATGAGTTTTAGTGACTCGATGATTTTCACCTGTGATTATTCGAGCGGAAAGCTCGTTCTACTTTGTTGATGTTCGTTACTTTATCTTATACTCTTTAATAAAGAGGTCCTTAATCATTCTTAATCACTAAAAAAGAGCGCTTTTGCATCTATCGTTTAAGGGTTTATACCTTAGCTATATCAATGATAAACTTAATGGCCGACGATGTAATAGGCGGTTCTAAATAATAATTACTACCAAAGATGTATTGAATAGAGGATTGGACTCTACAAACTATGCAAGAGCAACTTCCGTCATTTCGACGTTCTTGACGACAGAGCCAGCAGGGCTAGTGCTGGGATGCTCTACTAGCATCGAGAACGGAACGTCCAAATGGGCTGATTGCTGCTGTTTCAGTCTCTTCATTCTCTCAAGCGAAATTCCCACACCGTTTACGACGAATGTTTCAAAGAAGTACATCAGCACGCTAGTGATGACACCGATAATAAGCACCCAGATCCTGAATCCTTCACCAAGTGATTCAGGAATGCCCAAAAGACTTTCGCTGATGCTGATAATAATGAAAAATAAGGCTAATACCGCAGTGCAAACGATAATCACAATCGTGAAAGGAATATTTGTGCACCATGGCTTTCTGAAAGGCTTTCCGATACTAAACGCGATGATTATGGCTATCATAAGGAAACTTGAGTAGGCGAAGAGCGATCCGTTTTCTTGGCTTTCAATGTTGAATTCTTCAGGCGGTCTGGAGAGCTCAGCAGGGACGAAGAAATCTTGCTGTTTCAGGATCAACAGCAGCACGAATTGTCCGAGGAATTGGATGATTATCTGCCCGAAGACTGAAAGGAAGCAGGTCAATGAGAAGAGACTGTCAGGCGGCATGTCAATGCTGAGTTCGTCGCATGGACCGGTGTAGCTCATCGTTACGAAAATAGGAACAATGATGAATAAATCTTGCCAAAGGAACTGCCAGTCGTTGAGATTCGAGAGCTGAGTGTAAAGGATTGAGACGGCAGTAAACTGAATGATACTGTACAACGCCATGAACTTAAAACACTGGAAATTCGTTGCGAGGGTGCAGCGGCCTTCCTTCAAAACTTCAACAAGACTCGAGATATTCAAAATTTTGGAGTTGAACGGAGCTGAAATCGACGCTTCTGCCTCACTCAACGCGAGCCCTACATCCGCAGCTCTCAGAGCACCAACATCATTAGCACCATCACCCACCATCGCTACGAGTCTACCGGCCTTCTGGAGTATTTCGATGAGTTTTATCTTATGATTCGGCTGCATTCTCGCGAAAATTTTGCTTCTAAACACACTATCCAGGACCTTTTTAGCATACTCAGCGTTATCAGTGAATTCTCTCGCTGATAGCAAGAACCCAAAAGCTCTTCCCGTGAAGGCGATCTCGTTACCGGAGGGTTTCGGCAGCGTTTTAATAAACTCTGCAAGAGTCGCATTCAAACCCTGCAATTGCACCTTGGTCATCTCGCTCTTTTTCATAGTAAGCTCCATACGAGGGATTGGAATGAGGACTTCTGGCTCTGGAGAATCAGAGATGAGGTTGACGACTTGGAGGTAGCTGTCCTCGCCTCTTTCGACGAGGTCGTAGATGAATACGTTCGCATTTGCGGAAATCATAGAAACTTCTTTCGCGACACTGGCTGCGGTGATTGGGTTATCACCAGTGGACATTTTGCTTGAGATTTGAGCGCGGTTGAGGATTTGGATAGTGGGTTTGCTCTCAGGCTTAGACTTGTTTTGGAAAACAGCGAATCCAACGAAATGCAGCTTGGTTTCTGTAACCACTCGGTCGAGATCGTCGAGAGGAATGTTGCACTCGGCTTCATCTAGTTCTCTGTAAGCAAGACCCAGGACTCTGTAGCCGTTGATGGTATAATCATTTAAAGTTGCGTCGAAATTGGATGGTAATGTGGCTGAATTGCTCAGGTTTTTAAGGACTTCAGGTGCGCCTTTACAGAAGAGGAATTTGTGCTTTGGCTCGTTTTCAGGAGAGGCGATAACGCTCATACGTTGTACATTTGAATTGAACTCGAATTTCTTAAGAACGTTGAAATTCCCGCTAGCCGACTGCATCGCAAACAACACCTCTCCTCCTCCGCCACCAGCTTTGTAAGTGAACTCAGAGAAATGCACGAGCTTCACTTCCATTGGATCTCCGACCATGTGATTATGCATTAGAACAACATTATGACAGGTGCCCATGATTCTATTCGCGTTCAGAAGCGTCTCGGACGTGATTTCTGCGAGTACTGCTTCGCTTTGCCTTTCAATGAAATTCTTAAAATTCAGACCATCGGAAAGCCTCACGCCCTTCAAGTCCATCTCATCGAACGTAATCGTACCAGTTTTATCAAAGCAAACCGTGTCGATTCTTCCTGCGACCACGGTTCTTGGAGGACTAATGCAGAAAATGTTCTTTTTTCGCAGTCTCGACAACGCGAATGACACTCCTACGGTCAATGCGGCTGGAAGCGATGGAGGAACAGTAATAGTCACGAGATCGAGGATTCTCAGCGCGATTGCTCCAGCGGAAACCTTGCCGATGATCGTAGGAAGCGTGAAACAAGTACCAGCTAGTGTGAAGGCAGCCAGGATGAGAAGGAAGAGATATGCTTCTCTGTCAAATTTGAAATGGTGCGGCTTTGGGTAGAGAATTGCTCTGATTAACTGACCTCTAATGGAAGAGAATCCAGTGCGAATTACAAGCGCTTTGACCTCTCCATGCTCTTCGTTAGTCTGAAGGACCTCAGTTCCCTCGTAAACCGTGAAGTTCTTATGGAAATTCGGATCATAGACTTCCTTGTTTTGCCCAATGGCGAATTTTGTAACCGGGATAGATTCTCCTGTAAGGGAACACTCGTTAAGCAGCGCCTGGCCTTGTAATATCACGCAGTCACAAGGAATTTTCATCTCGTTGGTGAGGGTGATAACGTCTCCAGGGACAAGCTCAGAAGAAGTCATACCAGCGATCTTAACCTCTTCACCGTTCTTTTTCCTTCTGTAGACATCAACATACGTGACGTAAAAGGCCATGCTACGGATTTTCATGAGGTTGGTTTTAATGTCTTTCAAGTTCAGGACGGCTGATAGCAACGTGATGAAAGCGATTACCCCAGCGTAGAAGTAATATTGTTCTACAACCCATAGAATGACGCTGAAACCTTGGAAAATAAAGAACGGATGGAGGATTTCGTTCAAGAAAAGCGCAAAATAGTCCGGAACTTCGAAATCAATGAGGCATGATCCATAGGTACTCTGCAGGACGCTGGCAAGGTCATGATTGATGCCTGCAGAGTGTTTCTGGCGGATCTCGTCGAAAGGTTTCCAGATAGGCATCTCGATAGCAGTGCAAGTGCCGTCGTCATCGTAGATGACGTAGTTTAGGTGTCTGTTTGTGAAAATTGTATGAGCGCGGGTCTCTTCGAAGCGATCATCCCAAATTGTGCCTCGAGTCTTTGGAACGATCTCATTGATGTTATCCCAATTTTCGAGGAGAAGGTGGGTGGCTGAGTTGAGGTCCTGTACAAAGTCATACATCATTTTTATTTTGAGGTTGAGTATCCATCGGCAGAGTAAATACATTGCTCCGCAAGTGATTACACATGAGATGTAGTAGCAGAGCAGTTTTGAGCGGTTGAGTTGCAAGTATCTGACCTTTTTGAGGTGCTGGTCACTCTCAATGAATTTCGGAATGACCTTGCATTGGCTTGGTAAGTCCATTTTTGAGTTTCAGAATAACTGAATATTGTTTAATTGAAAAGTACTCAAGTTAATAAAAAAATTGAGCCGTGCTGAGTTTTAGGATAATTCGTAAATTTCGGAGTTGTTCCAACCCTTTGGAAGTTGTTACGCAAAAAAAAATTAGAATATTTCTGTAATTTATGTAATATTAGAGAAGAAGCTAACTGGAAGAATGTGTTACTTGGCTAATGGCTTCAAACAAAGTTTGACCGTTTCAACACTCTAATTTTTACTCCATTCTTTACGTTTATTGTATGAAAGTGATGTAATGTTTTTCAAGAAGATAGAGAATTTCTCATTCATTAATGAATCGACATTTGTGACCTTATCTTGTCACATAAAGAGCAGCTACGAAGTATCGAATGAGCTGCTACTAGTGGAACTTACAGGATTGGATTTTCATGCGTTGATTTAGGAAAGAGAAAAAACTCGAGGATAAGGTCTAATATCTGTAACTTAGTGTGTTTTCGGAAGAGAGTTCAAAGAGATTGATAATAACCAGATGCTTAAGAGCTTTGTCCAGAAATTTTCAGCTTCTTGAGTGAAATGATATTTTAATTTAGCTTAATATTCGAATTTCAAGATACAAAACTAATTTAATTTGTAAAAGAGATGCTCCTAAAATAGTCTCTTAGCAAATGAGTAGACAACCGAGAGCTTTCGGCAAAGTTGAGGGAAAAGAAAGGTGAACGTCCCATCAGCAACGGTTTTTTTTGGTTTGAGATTTTTTTTTTGAAATAGAAGGGAGGGCAAAGCCCAGCTTTGAAATTAATCATCGAGTGCTTTTAGAGCATGAAGGAACAAGAAATGACAACACTCTACAGAGAAAATAACTTAGATAGAATCGTACAATACCAATCCAAAACGTGAATTTCAGCCGAATTTATTAACTCGAAATTAAATCGAATTTCCTTGAGAAATCCTCTCTATTATATCGTAGTTAGAAACCTATTTTTCAACAAAATAATGGATGGAACTACTGTGAAAAAGAGTAGAAAGGAGCGAAAATCATAACGATAAGAAAGGATCTTTTTCCTTGAGAATTCTCAATTAATAATTATTCATCGTATGGATATCGAGCATACTCCACCTTCACTCCTAAATTCTAAATTCTCATTGATTAATGGATCAAAGCAAACTAATTGAGTTTTCAAACAATCTGTCTTTAATGTATACACCCGCAATATTATTTACTTCATAATTCCTCATAACTTGAATATATTTTCTTTGCGAATGCATTCCACACTCGCCACATAACTCTCTAAGAGACTTCACCAAATTAATATCTGCTGATACCGTCGAAGCCCACTCCACTTTAAGTGATTCAAGGTGATTCACTCTGGAAAGTCAATTTTCAAGTATTTATTCCAAAACTGGGATTCCTACCGCAAATTAAAGTCTAATAAAAACCAAAATGCTAAACATCTTCAAGCGTCTCAAACCTCAGTCCAAAAACATCAGTTTATGGAACAAACCTCACTGCAATTTCTCCATTAAGGCTGTTCCTCGAGGAAGCCAGGAGCCTTACGCAATCAAAGAGCAAGATCTCATCCATGGCTTCAAAGTACTCAAAATCGAAGATGCCCCTCTCTTCTCAGCCAAGGTCTTCACATTAGAACACGAGGTCACAAAAGCCAAATACTTCCATTTGCACTTCCCTGATAAAAACAACACCTTCGCTGTTATTTTCCGCACCTCGCCACTCAACGACAAAGGCTCAGCCCATATTCTTGAGCATCTCGTCCTTTGCGGCAGCCAGACCTACCCAGTCCGAGATCCCTTCATGAACATGCTCAAGCGATCCTTGAATACCTATATGAACGCATGGACAGGTGCTGACTACACCTGCTATCCTTTCAGCTCACAGAACGAGAAGGATATCCAAAACTTGATGCATGTCTACCTTGATACAGTGTTCAGACCTAACCTCGACTACTTGGATTTCTTGCAGGAAGGCTGGAGATACGAGTTCGCGAATCCAGAGGACCCATCAAGCAATCTCATTTACAAAGGCGTCGTTTTCAATGAAATGAAAGGCGTGTTCCAATCACCCGACACCAACTTCCTTGAGGGCCTTAACAAAAACATGTTTAAAGACAATGCTTACCATTTCTGTGCCGGTGGTATCCCGAAAGACATCGTCTCGTTGCCCTACGAGGAGCTCGTCGACTTCTATAAAAAATACTACCACCCATCGAACGCGAAGTTCTTCTCATACGGTGACATGGACTTCAGAAAGCACCTTGAAATTATCAATGAGAAGTTTTTAAAGGGCCAAAATTACTTAGAAGTGAAGAGCGAAATCCCTCTGCAGAACAAGTTCTCCAGCCCTGTTCAAGTGGAAATCAAATCGCCTCCTGAAGCCGTCGCCATGGACCCAGAAAAGCAAACTCGCTTCGGTATCTCTTACCTCTGCAATGAGGTCGTCAGTGACCCTTTCACTGCGATTTCGCTGAATATTCTGTCCTATATGCTATTCGAAACTCCAAATTCTCCTTTCTATAAGAGCTTATTGGAGGCAGGTATCGCCCCAGGTTTCTGCCCTGGATACGGCTATGAGATGGGCATGAAACAAGGCACTTTCACGATCGGTGTGAGCAATATTAAGAACGACACAAAGACTTTCAACCACATTGAGAAAATAATCAATGAGACTTTAGAAGAGGTCGTTAAAACCGGATTTGATGAAGAATTCGTTGAATCAGTGTTGCATCAAATCGAAGTGCAATCTAAGGTCCCTAAGGGCGATTTCGGTATCGGCTTGCTGCAATCTACGCTGCCGTTCATTAACCACGGTGGCTCGCCTTTGGAGCTGCTCCGCGTTAATGAAAATATCAACAAAATCAGAATTCAGGTGAAGAAAGGAAATTACTTCGGTGGTCTCGTCCAGAAATACCTGCTTAATAACCCACATAGAGTTAAGATCGTAATGAACCCAGACCTCGATCTGATTGCCGATGAAGATAAGGAAGAAAAGCGCTTCTTGAAGGCCATTCAAGACAAGCTCACCGAGTCCCAGAAGAACAAAATCATCGAAGATGTAAGTCAAATGTTATCATTAACTAAGTACTCATTGCTTATAATTCATAGAGTATTAAATTGAAGCAATACCAAGAAAAAATCCAAGACACAAGCATCTTGCCAACCCTCGAGATCGAGGACATCCCAAAAACCGTCGAGCCAACGAATTTCGAGAAGAAGACCATCATGGACATCCCTGTCTATTTCTCAGAGCAGCCAACGAACGGATTGACCTTCTTTAGAATGAAGATTGATATTAAGAACTGCCCTAACTACATCAGACCCTACCTTCATTTTTACTCGCTTATTTTCCCAAAATGCGGATCAAAGACTCTCAAGCACAACGTGATGGACCAGAAATTGGACCTCTATACTTATAACTTCGAAGTTCAGAGAGTCACAACACCGTAATAAGCGTTTTCGATGAAGTTTTTATTAATTATCACTATTTATTTCATTATAGAAACCCAAATAACACCGATGACTATGAAGACTATCTTATTTTTTCAGTTGGATGTCTCGATAAGAACATCGAAAGGATGTTTGATTTGATTACCGATCTCTTCGTGAGTAAGAAAATTGTAATTGAGTTTGATTGGCTAACTTGTTGATATTCGCAGACATTGATTTCAAAGATTATACAAACGTCAGTCAACTCCTCAAGATCTTTTCGTCTGAAGCGGCAAATAGCTTCGTCGAGAACTCTTTGGACTACGCCTCGAGCTACGCCAGCGCTGGGCTGAGAAAATCAGCTTTTATTAACGAGAAACTTGCTAAGGTAATCAAGTCACAGGATGAGCTCAGTTAAATTTGATATATTCCTCTCTAGAGCCGTCATTTATGCCTGCTGGGTGCAAACATTCTAAAAACAACCTACCCTAGAATATACTTAGATGACTTTGAATTCCATCTTTCAAGCATTAACGAGCATCTTTTCAACAAAGTAAACGCGCATTTTCTACTCAGGGGTTGATTTAACGATATTAATTAGAACCTTATGAGCATCGTTGTTCATTCCAACAAAGATGTCCAGGAAGTCCTTGAAAGAAGAATCGAGCTGATGCTCTTTACTCTTAAAAACGACAAGAGAAGTAAATGATTAATCGTCGTGGCAGCATTATAACCTTTAAATCATCCCATAAGATTTCCTCACAGGACTTTCAAACCTGTCAGAGCTTGTCAATGACAATCCAGAAGAAACCCGGGACGAAGGACGCGACCCATACAAATTCAAGAAAAGCCTTTTCAAGACTCATTTCACCCTCCCAATGCAAGTCAATTACGTCGTTGAGTCTTTCGCGACTCCGCATTACACCAACCCAGACACTCCTAAGCTCCAGATCTTAGGTACTCTTCCTCTGATAACAGATTTTTTCATCTCTCCCCTCCAGCTCAACTCATGTCTTCGACTGTGTTGCATCAAGAAATTCGAGAGAAAGGAGGTGCATACGGCGCCGGCGCTACCCTCAAGAACGAAGGAACTATGAATCTCTGGTCTTATAGAGACCCCCATGTTTTGGAGACTTATCAAGCTTTTGAAAAAGCCATTCAGTGGGCTTCCAAAGGCGAAATGACGTATTTTTGCGAGACAATTTCATTGATTTTGATTGATTTGGATGATTAGTGAGGGAGACATCAAAGACGCGAAGATGGGAGTGTTTGCTAGAATTGACAAGGTCGTTGAGCCTCAGAACAAAGGCATGTTTGAGCTTCTTCATGGAGTGACAACTGAGATGAGACAGGAATTCAGAGAGAGACTCCTTGCTGTCACTCATAAAGTAATTATCATTATTGTATGAAAGATTTACCGAGCTCAATGCTGCTTAGGATGTTAAGGAGGTCGCAGAAAAGTACTTACTCGAAGCAATCAAGAACGCTGAAACCTCTCAAGTTATCTTTGGTTCACAAAATAACAATTTGGAAGGACTCGTGTCGAGAGGTAGAAATTCTTGAAATTGCGTCAAAATTGATCTTAATTGTGAATAGGTTGGAAGATTGAGCAGCCTGTTGAGGGACTTTCTGTCCAAGAAAGCAGCTACGAGCAGAATAAGAAGCCTGATCACGAAGAACCACCAAAACTGACTTAAAATTGAGCTAAATATAAAACGAAATATTTTTTCATAGAGTATTTTTGTTAAGATATATCTGCTGTTTCGTCGTCAAATTGTAATACGAAAAAGATTAGTGAAATCAATTCGAAAGCGCTTTCATTTAACGTACTAACCCATAATAGTATGGAAGAGAGGAAGAAGCGCGGTGAGAGATAATTTTGAAAGAGATATATGCCTTTGACCATGCGATAGCAACAAAATTAATGTGTGTTTTTGGTTAGTTTAAATTTTATTTGCGTTCGCTCCTAAATTTTATTTTTCGAACCTCAAAGCAGTAAATGCATCGATTCTCATCGCTCAAAAGAAGAACGACTGCCTGCTTGGCAAAGAGATAGCTTAGAGACTCTAACATTAAGTATTGAGGTCATTGGCAAGGAAGAATACCATGAAGTTGCTAAAACGCTGGATATTTGGTGGAATATTAATTCTCGAAAAGCCTCGAAAATGAACTAATAAACAATTAACTAATAAATCCAGACAAAGGAGTTTTGCAAAATATAAAATATTTAAAGATCTCTCACATCACATGAGCTTCGGCGACCACAAACTTAAGGATGATCTCAATGAAATCGTCGAGATCGTCATTCAACGCGAAGACCAACTCTTCAAAGTGCTAGATGTCCTTTCAAAGCTCCAGAGCAGAGAAGCAACGTTGGAAATGATCGATAATAGCCTCAATGACACTGTTGCAAAAACAGAACCAATTCGAAGCAGCAAAGAAGATAAAATCGTAAATAGATATTCAAAATACAGTGCTACTAAGCTCGAGGATCAAAGGTAACACCACTCTAACTAGTTTATGTTAAAAGCGTCTATTTCCTAGGATTGTGAGGAATTTTATCGAGAAAGTGATCGAGTTTTACCACTCACTTGATGTAAAATACACCAAGCAGAACCTCCAACTCGTCGGCAAAGACGTGAGTCGCTCTTGTCGCTCACTGATCGAAACGCTTAGAAACATCCTTTCGCGACCGGTTATTGAATTCGAAATCGCTCTGTTGTCGGTTGTGCGGCAATCTCGTTCAAGGCTGGTGAAGGAGCTCGACCGTTTGAAACATTTCGCGGTCAATATTAAGTCAGAGCTCATAACTTCTGCCAAAATCGGCGAGGTCAAAAGCCTCAAGCTAAGTCCGCGGAAACTGAAATTGCCAAGCGAGAGCAAAATCGTTGAAAATGCCAGTCCAAGAGCCGATTCTCAGAGAAATTTGAAGGAAATAGCCACCAAGTCGACACCTAATCTCAACGGCAGCCATCGACTGCAGAAGATACTTCGGGCGAGTGGCTCGAAGGCTTCTGTACAGGACTCGAAAAACATCAACTCGATTGTGGAAAACGCCGCCTCTGAATTCAAGGATCAAACCTTAAACTCCAATGAAATGCTTATAACTCCACACAAGAGGAATACGAGTCTGTTTTTCAATAGTAGTCAATTGAATGAAGCTTCTTCGATGAAACCTGGCGGCACTGCGGCAGTGGGGTCGTTAGAGAAGCTTGATCAGCCTTATGAGCACATGGGAATTGATTTATTCCAGCTGAAATCAACTTATAAGGGAACAAAGCAAATTGATAAATATTTTAGCGAGATAGATGAATTGATTGAAAGAGCGAACAAAGGAACCACTAACAGTAACTACTTTAGGCAAAACAGCTTGGCGGAGGGCCTACGAAAGGAGAATAAGACTCGAAAGAGCTCCAGCCCTGAGGTGAGGCTGAATTTCCTTTATGATAATCTCTCGAGGAGGAAAACTATTAATGAGCAGGCTAGAAAATTCGAGGGATTAACTCCTACGCAACAGATTCAAGCATTGTCGCACCGAAATATCAAGAGCGTCGTTGACCCAAATAAGGCCGGGGATGCTTACCAGTTTATTGGTAAAGATGAGCTGATCCCATCGTCTAGAACCCCTAAAATGCTTTTTGGAGGGCAGAATATAGCTTCACCTCGACTTCCATCATTAAATTTATTTAATAAACTGCCTATGGAACAAATGAAAGCTGGGCTTTCTCCTTCGATTAAGCACCTAGACAGCGGCATTTCATATAATCTGCAGAGAAGGAGAGGAACTGAGGGCGCCGGTGCGCTGAATAACTCGAGAGTAGGGACTTTCCACACTCAAATTTCTCCGAAAAATGGCATGTTATCTCCGAAAGGTTCAGTTCTCATCTCGAAAATCCAGAGGGAGGCCGCTTTAAATACTAAGAACACTTTAGAGATAAAGTCTAAATTTCAGTAATTGATCGATGCTGGAGGGAAGACACTTCCAAGGCCTTCAAATATATTTTTTGATACTAAATAGCATTTCATTGTAGATCAGAATATGAAATTTTTTTGATGTTTGCTTAATATTTTTTTGGTTAAACAATGCGTTAGAAATATCGAATGTTATTAATTCAAAAAGAGAAAACGAGGAGTTTGCACTTGGTATCTTGCGTCCTAAATATCTCCAATAAATTATTCGCTAAGAGCTCTCTGAATTCACTAGCCAACTTGTTTGAATCCTGAACTACTGCCAATTTTGCAGCTCATAATAGTCAGCAGATCCAAAAATAATTCTTTTGAGAAAACTATTTTGAATGTCCATATATTGAACTTACTAGAATGAATACAGACTGCAAATCAATATCTTTACACATAACTGCCTAGTCTCGCATCCCCGCTCCTTCGTTGCAAACAAAGTACGCACGAAACAAAAATTTATTCCGTTTTTTCATGAGTTTTTTTACGTTCGGAATATTTTTTCTTTGGCGCAGGTTTCTTTTCCTCTTGTGGAGTAGTAGTTTCTCCTTTTGTAGTCTCGATCGTTGTAGACTTCCCTTGAGTTGTAGCAGGCGTGCCACCTTTCACGGGTGCTCGGGTCACCTCATTTGGAATCAAATTTCCTCCTGCAGTTCTTGCTTTGGTTGGATCGTTTGGATCAACAAAGCTATCTGGGTCCAGGTACACAAGCAATACAAAACTGAAAATGATGAGATTAACGGTCACAACTGCTGCTCCTCCAGCATACATATCTTGATTTTCTCTAGTCGCTATCCCCCACTTTACCAGGAAATCTATTGCGTAAGTGAATATGCTTAGGAAGTAGTCCAAAGGAATTACGAGCAGAGTTGAAGTAAACAATAACTGGAAGCGTGAACATAAGCGCAGTGTGGATAAAGAAACTGATCAATTGACTTTTCTTGAATCCTTTGACCCTAACCTCGTTGAATTATCGCTCATAAAAAAAAGACTGATACCATTCTGGTTGTTTCTTCTTGTTTTGCGGTGCCTTAGGTTGAACGCCTGTGTTAGTCATTGGTTTAGCCAACGTGTTAATTTGGTGTTTTTATCCCAATTGCAATTAATTTAAGTTTAGAACTTCTCCAATATCATAAATTTCTCGATATTTCATGTCTGGGAAACCATCTAATGTTGCCATTAATCAATGTTTTAATGAAGTTCTCGAGATTCCCCTCTTATCTTTCTCACAATTACCTTATGTCTGAAACAACTGATAAATAATTCAATTGAAGATTGCCATTGGCTTTCAAATATTACATTGCATTAAACCACTCTACTTGCTTTCAATATCAACAATAATCAACCAATCACTTTTGATATCATTATCATGATGCGTAACCAGAACAATAATTGTTGAAGCTCAATCAACTTCACCGCGCAGTGCTGATCAGCGCGTTCTCATAGATTGAAGCTAGTAAGGAATTAATGATTTTATTCGATTTTGGAGCTAATAAGCGGATATCGAATAATAACAATCACAGCAAACGAATATAAACTTAATCCGAGCAATCAATGAGGAACCCCACTGCCTTAGTCATTCTCGCTATAGGAATTGTTGTGGTCCTTATAAATAACCTGCAGCTGCTTAAGAACCGCGATCGCGATGGCGCAGTAAGAATCCAAACATTCATCTCGCTTCACTAGAATTAGGCGCTTCACATGAGCAAGTTGTACAGCTCGCGTTATCGAATCTCATCTTTTTCTGACTCTCCTTACGATGACATCGACATCCACATCCCCGACTACGAATCAGACGACTATGAAGACTCTGAAGATGTTGCGCTTAGAGGAGTCGCGAAATTCGATCATCAGCCTCTAGTGCTATCACCTTGGGACCTGGAGTACTTTGGCCAATGGAAACTAGCGGATAACTCGAAGCAAGTATGCTATTCATTGGAAAAATTGGTTGAATTCGTCTCTAGATTTTTAATTTCAGGCACAATCACGGAGAAAGCATTTTTTTTAATGACTCTGAGAGCGGAACGCTGAAAGTTAAGCTAGCTGACGGCAAATACGAAGACAATCTGAATGTAATCCTTGCAATAGAGTATGGGAACACTACCGTTGCAGATAACACGTATAAGACACTTTCTAATGAGTTACAATATGATTTTCTGCACAATAGATCATTTGCGGATCAGAATTGCATGATGACAGCCTATTATTACGACCATTACAAACAAATTTCATCCTCAAGTAAACTATTTTTCCTTGGTCAGCAAAGAACTCATTTGTCTTAGAATGCAACGATACCGCGTTTAACGTGACGTATTTCTACATTGACTCAATGGCGCCAGCAAATCAGGACGTCAATACCTCTATCAATGCAAGTTTTGTCATAAACAGTCCCAGCTGTGGAATTTCAGTCAATATGATGTTCTCGGACGACGATAGCGTACTCACCCTGAACGTTCGAGCAAAACTAACCCTTACTTTAGCCAATACAACAAGCAGCGATGAATTATTGTATTATAGTCACGATACTGTGCTGTGGACATCTTTACGGCTGTATTAAGATGATAAAGCGCTTCGCTGATAACGACGCAGATGCGAATAAGGTATTGTTCAGCATACAGTCTCGTTTGACATGTGTTTTGCTTAGCTGTCGATGCTGACGGTCGGATTTTTCACATGTTGGGATTTGCTCCTGTTTCTCTTCCACCTGTACCAGGCCTTGACTAACAACGAATACTTTCATTTTTTCATCACTCCAGCGTTTTGGTACTTCATTCTCGCTTCGATTTTCGAGACGAGAATGCTGTTATTGCTTTGGAAAGCGCGCTTTGGAAACGTACATTTGGTACTAACGGCCTTGCTCTGAATTTTATTTACAATAACTAGACATCGCAGGAGATTAGAAGAGGAGTTCTTGCCTTCTACTTCAAATTTTGTATGATCATTACATTGTTTTAAAATCTAACTTGTGGAATTCTTTGGGAAGACGGGTTTTTGGTTGTGATGATAATGCTGGCAAACTACTTCCTTCACATGAGTTGGTACCTAGTCCTGTCGGCCGGGATGTTCATCCCTCAGATCGTCCATAACGCCATCAGAGGTCATCGTTTGAAGCTGGACTTATATTACGTGTTCGGATTAGGCGTACTTAGAGTCGTCCTTCCAGTATGATAAATCTCATTGAATTTTTACTCAAACTCTGACTTATAGCTCTATGTGAAGGGATGTCCTGAAAATTTATTCGGGATTACTCCTGATTACAGATTTTGTATTGCCTACGGCAGCGTTCTCTCATTTCAGCTGCTTCTCATGGGATTACAAAATAAATTGGGCTCAAGGTTTTTCGTTCCGAACTGCCTATTGCCGCCGAAGTTTAATTATTTCGTCGATGTGGTTTTTGGCTCAGCGCATGATGTAATTCAATTGATTTCTAACACAATTTAGCCTCTGATTCTCAATAGGAAGCATGTCCGATCTGCATGGAAGACATAAGCAAGCCGCCAATAGATCCACACGGCCCGCTTCTGCAGGTTGAACCTGGAAAGAAGCTGAAGATCATGCAAACACCTTGTAATCATAGATTCCATGAGAGTTGTCTGAAAAATTGGATGAACGTTAAACTTGAGTGTCCTCTCTGCAAGGCCGCTATTCCTTCTCTAGACTGAGGAGCATACTCAGCTATTAAATAAATCTACCAGCATGTGTTTTTTCCTATTTGCATAGCACAACTATGTTTTTTCGTGTATATATTAACCGATATTGTGATGTATTTGATACCTCTTTATGTTATTTGTTTCTAAAGTTTTTTCGATGACAATAAAGAATCTTTGCATATGAATATTGAAAAATGATTCGCAGGAGCTAAGTACGTAAAAGAGACAATATTTCCAAAATTTTTCGGATTATTTTAATTAGTATAACTGAAAGTAATTCTATACAAGATGTATTCAAATATTCAATGTTGTGGAAAGAACAAAAAAATAAGTATTAAGCTTCCAACCCAAGTGGCTCGGCCTAACAATTTGCAGAGAACTTCCAATCGGGCTTAATTGGAGCAAGTTGAATGACTTTTGCTTGGATTTAAATGTGCTTCGCGTTCCAGCCCAGCAAGACTTTCATTCGTAGCAACCAGCTTTCCAATGACGGTCGATAATCATCAACAATGACTAATAAATGAGAAGATTAAGTGGGGCGAGTGCGAATATATTATTACAAGGGATGTAATTATCTGATTTCCTGATAACAAGGACTTCTTCTTTAGAGATCTCCTTGCGATTCATTCCGTCATTTGAAAACCAAACGTTGGCTCGGGTGCTTTTATTGGCCTATTCATAAGCGAATGATATAATGGCTATGCTTGATACTAAACTACCTTGACGGTGATATTCAAATCTATAGGCAGAACTATCGGCCTTGCAGCAAGCGAGCGGGGACAGATGGGGGTAATCACCACACAAGGTACCTAAAATTCATCGTCAAATAATCACAAATAACTGAGTTTCCTTACTGTTTGATGAATTATTGGTCCTCCAGCTGACATCTGGTAGGCTGTAGACCCATTTGGCGTGGCTATAATAATACCATCGCCTTCGTAAGTCGTTAAGAAGTGATCTCCGACATACACATCCAACTTTGTGAGATACGGAGAAGGACCTCTGTCAATCAAGAACTCATTCAAGGCTAAAAACGTCTGTTTTTCGTCACTTAGATTGATCTGTTCAATAGTCGTTAGTTCCTGTCAATCAAGACTTTTTCTCTTACATCACATGCAGTTCTTTGCTTCTTTTCAATAGTCACTGAGCTTTTATTCTTAATCTTCATCAACAGGAATTTCACCGTCTCTTTGTACATTTTCATCGAAAAATTGCACATGTAGCCGAGCGTTCCCTACCATAATTAGTCATTCGAATGCGCTTTACAGGGTTACTCTATCGATAGTAAATAGCGGCGGTAGAGCTCTATTAGGGAAGTAATTGACAGTCCAGAGGATCGTCCCATCGCCTCCCACAGTGAAAATCAGCTCAATCTCCATCTCATGCTTAGTCGCATTAAACTCGACAATGCTGTCCTTTGGAATATCCTCAAGATTTCCTTTCATTTCAGAGATTGTCGGGGCTTCAAGATAGATCACATGATTAAATTCCTGCAATAATCTGTGAATTGTGAGCGAAATTTCAACACTTCGAGACATACGTGATAATATCCTTCGCAATGTCACATGACTCGTCGTCGTTGATCTTCTTAACAACTAACACATTGAGTTTCTCGGTTTTCTCAAAGGTTATGGTTTCATCTTTATGAGTGCTGCTTTCTACCAATTCTGCTCGTTGTCTTTATTGGAATTAGAAAAAAATCGGTTTGTGACCGTTTTACATTGAAGATTGTTTTTCTAAGCTGACTCGGCGATCAGACCCATTAATAGTCTCACGGTCTCTCCAATTTCTATTGAGAAAGGTCAATTTGTTTGCAAAAAGAAGGATGCTACAGTTTGGTTAAGGAAAATTCTGATGTAGTAACTGCTTCTGCCATTGATCCTACGAATTCGGAAATCATTATTTACAAACTTTTATTGTGGGTTTTAAAGGATAAATCAGTGATTCATTAGTAAGTGAAGTACACAGATCGTGATTCGCTGTGAATCTTCAGTAATTGAAATTCTGGTGATGTCAGATTATTCGATTCTGCAAATTAAAAGTAATTTTAGGACTACTCGTTTCGAAAGCAATTGAAATGTTAAGGAGAATCACTCTCATGAATTCACTTAAAGCGACAATTAGTTGCTGGACATCATCTCATGGAGAGACCATCATTTTACGAATTCTTTTTTATGTTGGAGAAGAACCAATTGGACCAGATCAGCTTATTATTGATAGGTAGAAATTTGAGAGTTGACAGTTATCACAGAATGAGTCACGAATGGTATTTAGAAGTTTATTCCAGAAAAGGTTCGTAAACAAGTAAAATTCAAACGATTTTTTTTTTGTTTATTAAAGTCCAGCATGAATGTTTCACGATGTAATTATTATAACACAAAGAACTGATTTTCAAGGCAAGCTTGCAATGTTCTTACCTTGGGGGGGGGGGTTACACAATTAACAATAAATTATTTTATTGAGAAACCCTTGAAAATAGTACGATTCGAAACCATGAGCCCCAGGCAATGCTCGCCAATAGCCATTTCCAGTTTCTATATTCAATTGAAATCTCATTTATCTCTTCGATTCTTCCAGTCTCCTTGGAAATCTCAAGAAATATTTATTATTTTACAAAAATCATGGAGTCAAATACAAGAAATTCTATTGCGTGTGATCGGTGGATGAGTTTCAAAGAGTTCCAGCTGAATAGCTCCTAGCAAAGGCGCGGGATATGTGAATTTGAATATCTTTGGACTCAAAGAGTAAATAGTTCGATAAATTATTCAAGGTTCATCTGTTTGAGAACGGTTGAGAAAATCATTCGGCTTTTACATATCATCTATCCCTCAAATAGCAGATTTTACACGTTCCTCTTGTCGTTCTGAAGTTAACTAGATAAAAACCAACTGGCACATCATGCTTCATAAAAGCACTCTGTGACTCTGGCAGATTATTCCTGCATTTCCCCTTTCTTTCCTACGCTACTACTACTTTTTTACCTGAAAGCTAATTCAATTTGCGAGAATCTCATGAGGATTTCCTCAGTCTTGTATTCTTATGTATACAGTCGTTAATTTCAGTCAGAGCGTTCAATTTATATGTTCATTGCCTCGTTTACTCAGCAGCTAGTTCGATTTGCAAACAATTCCCACGAAATTCTAAAACACCCCGCCAGAGGCGAAACTCTTATGATCTCAAGATTTCTGAGTTTATTTCTCAAATAAAATTGCTGATTAGAATTTAATCAAACAAACCTGGTATTAATAAATTCATCGCCTCACTTCATATCAACCAAGCTATCAATGCTAGAGACCAACGCTGACCCTGCGTCAGATAGAAATGGTAGCAACCTCACCTCATTTTCACTATTTTCGAAAAATCCATAAATTTTCTGCTTTCAATGATTCGATTAGACTCATTTACAAAATAGGATCCACAGACACCCATGGCTATAAACCGACCACAGAAAACGGAGATAATAGACCCAGCGGAGGTCAAGGAGGAGGATCTCCCATGAAGAGCTCTCAAAAAGGGCCCAGCATTGACGATTTTATCATTATCAGAACCCTTGGCAGCGGAGCTTATGGCGAGGTCCAGCTAGTACAAAAGAAATCAAACAGCAAGCAGTACGCAATGAAAGTAATCGACAAAAACTTCTTGCGAAGGGTACCTACCACTACACTCGTCAGGTTTGAAGTTATCTCATCTCTTAGGAGCAAAAAGAATACCAAGTCTATGCCGAAAAGGAGGTGTTATCTAAGCTAAACCATCCCGGCGTTGTGAAGTTATTTTTTGCGTTCCAAGACAAACACAAACTGTACTTCGTAATGGAGTTTTTGGCTGGAGGGGACTTTTCGGAGTATCTCAAAACAACTCGAAACCTACTAGGTAATTTGCTGGCTTCTCTGGTGATCTCTGAGCGATGGCTTATAGGCGGGTTACCAGAAAAAGCGATAAAATTTTATGCAGCAGAGTTGGTGCTGATTTTGGAGTATATTCATAGAAACGGCATTGCGCATCGAGATGTGAAGGTAAACTGAAAGGGGTTTTTCATTGGCTGATTTGTGTAGCCTGAGAATCTGATGTTGACAGGCACTGGGCATTTGAAGTTGATCGATTTTGGAACAGCGAAATATTTCACCGTTGATAAGCGGGCTAGTGATATGTTTGCGAAGAAGAAAAAGAGCACTTTTTTGCCGCCAGACGAAAAAGAAGAGGAAAAGAAGGCTGAGCGCCGTTCGACTTTCGTCGGCACGGCACTGTATGTTTCGCCTGAGCTACTTGAAAGGAACGAGTGCTCTGCCCCAGCTGATTTGTGGGCTTTAGGTAACAGATTAATGAATTTTGGTGGGATGATAACATGGGATCAAAGGATGTATAATTTTTATAATGACGACGGGCAAAGTGCCTTTTAAAGTCGAAAATGAATATTTGCTCTTCCAGCAAATCAAACAACTGAATATCGACTGGCCATCGGTAACGCCTTCGCCAAGCAACCTCTCTCATCTGATTTTAGGAAATGGATCCAGAAGCAAAGGATCTAATTGAAAAATTAATGCGGAAAAATCCAGACGAAAGACTTGGTGCTGGTCCTGATGGTATTACAATCTCTCTCATAATTTCCATAGCTAACATCCAAAGGGTCTGACAACGATTACGAAGCACTGAAACGCCATCCATTTTTCAAAGAAATCGATTTTGAAACGATCTTTGAAATGGAAACTTTGCCTTTTCCGCTTCCTACGATTACAAGCAAACGATCATCAAAAATGATTGATGATCTTCCTGTTGAAATGATTTTTTCTCAAAACTCCGGGTCGCAGGTCCTAGACCTAGTCCTCGAGATTTCACCGAGAGACAACCCCGAAGGAGCGAAAGAAATTCCAAAAGAGCCCAAAGTAATTCTGTCCGGGAAAGTAGATAAGAGATCTCCGTATTGGTATTACCAAAAGAGGAATCTAGTTCTCACTGACGAGCCCAAACTGAAATATTACGATGCTAAGACGAATAAATATAAAGTAATTTTGTTTCCTTTGGCTACAGTGTCTGATATATTCCTTTCACATCAAGAACGAAGTGCCTATTTCAGACAAACTAAGAGCACAAGTCGCGAGTAAATCAAAGTTTTATGTGATAATCCCAACTCGAAAGTATACTTTTAAGGTGAGTAACTTTTTTTCGCATTTAGAAACTCTAACGAATATGATAACCCTAGTCATATGATCATCCGGCTACTAAATGGGTTGACGCAATAAACGAAGCAATTAGTACACTAAAGAATAAATCTTAGCATTTATTACTACTGAGATGGGTTTCGTCTTTCTCCGATAATTTTTTCCCCTATATGAACTGTTAAAAATTATGAATTCCTTAATTGGCGATTCAGAAATTATTTCATTTTGTCAATTTCTTAAAGCCAAAAGTATTCATAAAATGTAAATCCCTTGCCGTTGATAATCAGAACGCGGGTTTGTTTAGCGTGGAGATCGTTAATTCAAGTCCTATTGAGTATGAAAACCTGTTCGTATAATATTGAATATAGGTTTCAAAGTACTTAGAAATAGGAGATTATGAATAATAAAAAAACAGGGATTGCGAATGATGGTCAATCACGCTTTGACTGGTGTTTGCCAGTTATCCATTCCTCTTTGGGCGGCTATATTTACAGCCTGTTTAGCCGCAGCTTGTCCAGCTACGTCTGTAAGGTCTTTGAGTTTCGCTTGTTGACCTAGGAATACAGTCAAAAAACGGACAATAAAGGCGAGTTACTCTTGCTGCTTCTGAAATAATTGTAAAGGTTCGTACCGACTAAGCAAATGCTCAATGCATCCAAACAAAACTATAGAATGGCATTAGTTCAAGCCGAGATTTGCTGACTAGCGCATTACCTTTCCAAATGAGAATGAGAGGAGGTTCAAAAGAGCCACTAATATCCAATACAGGAGCGTGAAGAGCTGGAAGTACCAGAATACGGCGTAATCAACCTTAGACACATTGGCTTCTGCCTCTCGTGATTCGAACTTCCATTCCTCAGCGCCATCCGCGTTGATAACAATCCACCATCTCAGCCCCACGAGAATTCTAATTTCTTTTAGCTCTGAAGAAATGCGAAACTGTTGTTACCTTCCAGATATATTTTTCACGACCCAAAAGTCCAAAGCATTTAAAACTGAAACAGTAATGAAAGTAATGACGAAGTTATCGAAGATCCAGTTGAATAGGATGTAACTAATCTCGATAAGGCAAGGGATTTTTTCATAAGGGCGTACCAAAGAACAGCAGAGACTTTGAAGGCCATTGTAAAAAAGCATGCGAGAGGATGGCTCGATTTTCTAAAGTCGAACGAGGCGGTGGATAGTCCAGTTAATTCCGCCATAGCTCCTTGTTGAGTAGGCTGTTGTGGCTGCTTTTTGACGATCAAGTTAGGCTGTGCAGCGGCTATGGGAATCGGATCGTCGCTTCTTTCGTTGCCTGATGCTAAGCGAATATTCTGATTTCCATCCCAGCTCGCTTCGTTGGTGTCGAGATTTTCGTCCTGAGGTTTCAAAAATTAAATCTCGCATGTGTGAAGAGAAGTGTACCATTATTCTTGTTGGTAGGTCAGTTCGATCTAAGGGTTTATTGCTTTATTTAAGATAAACAAATTCAAAATCCAATCAAAAAGCTTTTGATATCCTATCTTTTGGAATTAAAAGGCAATCAATGTAATCGTGTTAAGTAGATCTAGATTAACACAAAACAATTTTTTGGTTTTCAACTAAAAAGGATCTTTGATCAACTGGAATTCTGGATAGCTGATTTTTTTGAAGCAAGAGGAGAAAAAAGTTAGAATTTTTCTTTTTATTTTTATTGATTGCTTTTTGTTAGTTTTGGAGACGAGATATCCTCGATAATGTGGCAGTAAAATTTAGTTGTCAGAGAGAGATTAACTTGAAGACCATTTGGAATAGAGAAATCGGTGAGAATTCCATGATCATTCATAATTTAATAACATTTTGTAAAATCTCGATGAGATCGAGCTTATTTCCCAAAGGCAATTAGCTGAGAAAGAACCTTGCACTTAATCTTGTAGGAATCCTTAGCATTACTCGAATTCTGAGCACATTGAAATCGATTTCTGACTCCTTTGATCTTTATAGTTGTCTATAACCTTCGCAATAAGGAAAAACGCCTTTTCGAATGGTAAACTATTAGTAGTAATGAAAAATGCTCCTTTAACACCGCCATCATTGTATGATCGTAACATAATCTGTTTTCGTTTGCTCATTGAAATGAAAATTCACAGAATCTCAGTCAACATGAAAAAATTCAGATTTAGCTCCTTTCCCTCAGTTTTTATGGCGAATTTCCAATGAAAATACCCCTAAAGAAATTTCTTGCTTCCGTAGACATTAACTCGAAATTCGTAAAAAATCCACTGACCACTTTTTCTCAGAAAAACGTTAAGATTCTCTTCTACTGCACAGCTTTGAAAAAATTCCAAAAACCGGAACACACTACCACAAAAAATTCAACGATACCATAAATCATACTTTCTTCACACTCAAGCGCTACACGAGGTTCACTGGACTGGCTCACGCACGAATTACATCTTTTTTCAACTCGACAGAGATTAATTCAAAACAAGCAATTGGATTCGCTGATTTAACTAAATAATCAGACTCGATAAGAGTTCATAAAATATAGCAATATATTAATTCCGAATACAACAATAAGAATTCGAAAATGGGAGAAGGTGTTAAGAAAACCAAGAAGAGACAAATTTTGAACAAGTTGTTCAAGTTCTTGAACCAATACAGCCAGGTTCTTGTCATCCAACTTGAAAACGTCGGCTCCAACCAGATTCAAGATGCCAGATTTAAGCTCAGAAAGGAAGGTCTCGGTGAAATGCTCGTCACTAAGAACGTAAATCCCTCACTCCCTCATTTACTTAACTTGCACCCCTTTAGACTGTCTTCAAGAAAGGATTCGCCATGAGACAAGCTCCACTCGACCCTGAAGATCCTGATTTTGAATTCAGAAAGCCTCTTTGGAACAAAAACAT
>ENA-UOTX01000344-UOTX01000344.1-compost-metagenome-genome-assembly--contig:-NODE-344-length-51326-cov-11.763937_pt1 | contig 51326 bp, 25 predicted proteins | sample MGYA00238143_ERZ746982 | MGnify/ENA primary metagenome ERZ746982 (study PRJEB28758, sample SAMN06268862) | compost metagenome | isolation source: single cell | place: USA: California, Emeryville, Joint... | reverse complement strand
CTGGTTACGGTCACATTGATCAAAATTATCTCAAGAGGTCAAAAACCGAGGACAGTTAAGATATTGAAGGTAGGAATTGACCCAATCATCACAAGAGCCTTGGTATTAGCATTCTATAAGCGCTGATATATATTTTAATAGATCTATAGAAAATTTAATAGTTATTATCGAAATTTGTTCTAACTAACGTCTCACATTTTGTTTTCAACCACTTATTAACATTCACTTTTCTATGTTCAATTGTAACTTCATCAACCTCATGGATATATGCAAAATAATCTTAGCAATTCTTAGAGAAAACAATCGGTCCAGATCTCTTGCTATTTATTTGTTCGACTTGCTGTCGATGATGAGTAATATAATATGTTGATACAGAAGAACAAAGCTATTGTCTCTGATGTGAGAGTATAGCATTTCCGTTCATCACAAAAGATTCAAGCATTCGTTAACTTCAATTCAAACCGAAAATTTTCGTTATTTTCAATACTGAATTATTTGAAAAATTCTACAATGAATTGATAGTCAGAGCCGAAATAATCTGATCTTTCCTGATCTGTAGAATACAATATACATTGAAGCTTTATGTCATCCAAATCTCTTACTTGAAGATTCAAATGCAAATTCAGCGAAAAATGTGAGAAAGGAGTCAATCTATTCACTAGCCCCAAAATCGAAAAGAAATGCTACTGGAAAATATTTGATGACTTAATCAAATTAACCGGAGGAACTCCGACTTCATTGATTTTGATCTACAATTTCATGATTGTTTGCTCAGGGAGGCAGCCTGTAGATCATTAATAGGATTCTGTTTCAATCACTGGTCTGTTTGACTTTCTTTCGTGATTCTCAAATTCAAGTCTGATTTGAAAATTTGCTCAGTTTTGTTACGATCCTCTACTATTAACATCTTCCGCTTTATCTTCTGAAGTTCAATTCAAAAATGCAATATAGAGTCAAATATATATAGATTTGTGTTTGGCTTGATTACCTATAGGTTATACATACGAACGCTATCTATCTGCCTATCTAATTCAAAACACAGCGATAGAGAGGTCTTCCAATAAATGATTTATCTAAGATGAGATATAATCTCTTACCAAGTCGAACAAATCACATTGCTTACGAAAATCCAACTACATGCAAAAGCCTCGAGCCCTAGAATTTGGAATAGAAATAAATTATCCTGAGCCTAACTAATGGAATGCTTTATGGAACGAACTCGATATGAGTTAATTGAAATAATCGGAACGATTTTTTATTTTTGTTGCTTTGATAGCGCAATTTTCTCATGTTATTAATAATTGTCTATTTAAGATTTATTTGCTCGAAAGAACTCTTTCGAATCCTCTCGAAATCCTCAACTAACTTCCAGAGGTCAAATGTTTTCCAAATCATCAATGCTTTAATGGCGCGAGAAACCCATGAGATACCTATTACTTAAGTAGCGCATTAAGTATGAAATGATACAATGAATGTCTTTTTTCTTTTCCAAGACTCTCAGGTTTGTTTCACTCTCTATAGTAAAGTTAAGAACTCAACGAATTATCGAGAGCGCTCTCTCTTTCTACTTGAATGCTCCCTGAGAAATTTATATATATCATATCTAAGACTCAGAAATGCAACTTCATAATCTAATTTAGAGTTTAATCAATTTTCGATATTTGCCTGCTGAAAGATAGATGTATTGGAATGGAAGTCACTTAAATGCGCAGTATCTGCGAGAGAAGTCTTGGGAAAATAACAACTATTTCGTGGCTCTGATATCACAAGATATGAAGCTAGCCAAGTTAGAGTAAAAGAACCATGAAATAGCTCAGAATAAGAACTGTACCTAAAATCATAAGATCTTTCTTTATTCACAGTCTTTTATCAACGCAAACTTGTATTTCAGACTAATGAATCAAAAAGTGAGTGCAACATTGCTTTACATTATAAATATCGTTCGTAAAACTGACTTGTTTTACGATTACCTGGGATTTTATTCTTTTCTCAACATGAAAGTCTGAAAAGCTACATGTATGACTACAGAGATCTTCTTAGGCTAGGTCTGAATATTTACGATTTATAGAGAGTGTTGGTAGATAAAGATATTTACATGTTCAATCATAAACCTCTCTCTTTTCTTCTTTTAAAAGCAAAAGCAATTTAAGCATCTAATCAAAAAGCTCAAGAAAACTGCTTTGCAAACCTATTTCGTTATGAGAGAGACGGAATTTTTAAGTCAGAGCTCAGAGAAGAACGAGCTCCTATATCTCGAAACTTTTCGGAACGGAGTCTTTGGATATATAAAAAAGTCGAATATCTGGATTTTCAAACTCAACTTAGAAGTAATGCCCTATTCTCCAAATTTGGTTATTTATTTTCATTTTGTTTAATAATAATAAAATGCTTGATTTCTCTTCAAGTAAGCACTCCATTATCAATATTAAATGAGCTAATTATGCACGATGGACCCTCGAAAGCTTCTCTGATGTTCTGTAAATAAGTAACTAATACTATATTTTGTTTTCGGATATAAATTCGATTACTGCCTAAGAAATTGGGGTTGTTTAAGAGAGCATTTGAGAAAATGATTTTCTAGCATTGAATTTTTTATCCATAATGAAAGTGTAATTAGAGAGATCTCATAATCGGTTCTTGTTGATTCTAAAGTCATCAATTTTTAGAAACGCTACGGTGTCAGCCTTAGCAAAAGGAAACAGTATCATTATTTATTACTTCGCATCTGTAGATGATACTATGTAATTAATGAAAATTGAGTTTGGATTTTCTGTTCTAAAGGGAAAATTTTACGTCATCATTAATTTAATTACGTAAGTTCGCTTTTGATTACTTCTTTGATCGTTCTCCTATGCATCGCATTTTCATAAGTCTCCTTAAGCAATAATGAAGAAAACTCTCCAAAAAAGAGCTACTACTGAAGCTTTTGTCTTCCATTCAGCATCATTTGGAGGATTTCGGAAATAATGGACATCAATTGCAATTTGAATTTAATTTGGCGCGAGCATTGAAGCTTCAATAATCACTTTTTCTTTCTATTCCTCGGTCAAATTTCAGAAGCTCAACAATCTATGGCTATGCAACAAAATTTCATAGAAATAACTATAGTTTTGGTCTCAAGATTCAAGGAATTTGTGAATAGCCAGAAAATTTGATTCGGTTAGCAACAAAAGCCTCAGATTCTCAAAATATTGAGGAGAAATACTTTATTTCTGATGTTTCGATTACGTTACTATACCTTTGAGATCTCTAATGGCTCGCATTCAAAATGATTTGGAATTCTTAATTTCGATGACGTACTTTCTCATACTATGAGTAATTATCTCTCAAAAAAAATTATTGACTCAGGATGTTGCTGGGCTTTGGCATACTTTCTTCCATTTCTCTCGAAGTAAATTCCATTATGCGGCTTCTTAAAAATCAAATTACCAATGGTTTCCACCTTGAACAAAACCATTGTAGTTTCCTTGCCTCAATCATGTCACGATGACGTTTGACAGTTAGAAATCAGATCTTCTTCTCTCTCTGGTATGCTTGATGAAGGGCCTGATTCATTTTCAGGAATACTTTTCTATAACGATCGTACATTCATTTGGGAAAGTATTTTCCGAACCATTTTTTTGAATTCGCGTGCATTTATTCTGATCGACTAAGCTTGGAATCACCGATGGTATCTCAATACCTGGGATTTTACCATATATTCTGATGCTTGTTATTCCGCATAGATTTCATTTTCGATAAAATGATAATCAAGGCTTTTAGAATCTGATAAAAGAGATTTAAAATTTAACTTTCTTCTAAGAAATTTAGAAGAAATCAAACTAAGCCTGAAGTTCTAAAAAGATTAATAATCAAATTGTAGCCTATTAAATTAGAACGGTACTTAAAATTCCAGAAGCTGAGTATTAAAAGTTGCTCATTTAGTTTTATTTCCTTCAAACTTTGAAAATCATAGTGATATATAATCTAAAAGCAATTTACTACAAACAAAAATAGTTCATGACTTTGGAAATTCTTTCGATTTTACTACTTGCTGGTCTGTTCGTGGTTGCTAGAGGTAACAACCGCTATTCCAATTTTTTTGTTTTTGTTTTGAGTTGCTAATTGCGCCACCAAAATTTGTTTATCTAACCCATCTTTTAATAGGCATTTGTGGTGCAGGTTGTTCATCATGCTCACTTTTCATCCTATGCAATAGTTGCGATGATGGTTATTATTTGGTGGTGGATGCTTTAGTGTTTAATGATTGCGAGAGTAAAGCTTTTATTGTCGTTCTCTGTGCAGAATAACTAAACTAGCTTGCCCTTCCCTTTGCACAACATGTACCGGAGGCTCTGTCACATCCAACTGCCAAACTTGCAAAAGCAGCAGGTATTACTATGCGTCAGGATGTTATTCAAGCTGTCCGACAGGCACATACGCGAGTGGATCTAATTGCTATGGTATAAATTACTTTAATAATGAGATCAAATTAACGGGTGTTCATAAGACTGCCCTTCGCTTTGCGCTACTTGTACTGGAAGCTCGGTCACATCTAACTGCCAGACTTGTAAAAGCGGCAGATTTTACTATAATTCGGGATGCTATTCAAGTTGCCCAGCCGGCACATATACGAGCGGAACTAGCTGCATTGGTACAAATTATCTCATGTTCATGAGCTGAAGTTTATAATAAGCCTGTCCAACGGGTTGTGCAACATGTACTGGTCCCTCAGCGACCTCCAATTGCCAGTCTTGCACGTCTGGACGTTTCTTTTATAATTCTGGATGCTATTCAACTTGTCCAACAGGTACCTATGCCAGCGGGTCAAATTGTGTCAGTATGAGATAAATTATTTGATACTCTTTACCATAATACGGATAGACTGCCCTTCAATTTGTCCCACGTGTAATGGCCCCTCTACAACATCCAACTGTCAATCCTGCAGTATTGGATACCTCTACTACAATTCTGGATGCTATTCAAGCTGCCCGGCAGCCACATTTAAAAGCGGAACGAACTGCCTCGGTAACAATTCTAGCAAAAATCCTTAAATGTTTTGACCATGACATATGGTATCAGATTGCTCCTCTTTGTGCTCAGCTTGCACTGGAGCTGCCGCAAACGAATGTACAGCATGCAAAACATCGAATTATTATTACTTCAATACTTGCTATGCAACTTGTCCTGATCACACATATCCAGAGGGCTCAGACTGCTATGGTAATCAGTCAAAATTAAAATGTACTTTAACAATAATCAACTTCTAGATTGCACTAGTCCTTGTGCGAATTGCCATGGTGGCACTGACTCTGATTGCGATAGTTGCGAAACAGGATATTTATACTATTCCAACACATGTTTGACATCATGCCCAACAGGAACGTTTGAGAGTGGATCCAACTGTCTCGGTAATTCCAATCCATATGAGATAAGAAAATAGAGGAACTCTCCCAAATTTTCTAGATTGCTCTACTGGATGTGCAACTTGCACAGGAACTGGCGCAAATGAATGCACGACTTGTGTCTCATCCTACTTTTTCTATTCGAATAGGTGCTATTCATCCTGTCCAACGGGAACATACACTTCTGGAATTAATTGCTTTGGTATTTGACTTTCACTTACCGAATGCGCTTATTTGAGTTGTTTGAAATAAAAGACTGTGATGATGCATGTGCAACTTGTTTTGAAGCCGGTCCAACAAATTGTGATAGTTGTAACTCAGGATACTTATATTATTCCAACAATTGCGTGAGTACTTGTCCAGATGGGATGTATCAGAGTGGAGGAAACTGTCTTGGTAAAAATTTCAATTTTATTTCTTTTGTTGATTGCCGAATTCTAAGATTGTCATTCGACCTGTGCCACATGTTCAGCAGGAGGGGAATTTGATTGCTTAACTTGTCCACCTTCGGTATACTTAAATGACGGTGCTTGTGTAAGCTCCTGCCCTTCCAATAAGTATCCAGATTCTAATGATATGACTTGCAAACGTAATGAATGATGTTTTTTCGCCTCAGAGCTCATAATTCATTTTCTTATTTAGCATGTGCTTCTGTGTGCGCAAGTTGTACGGGGCCAACAAATTCTGAATGCACTTCGTGTGTCACTTCTCTATACCTATTCCAGACATATTGCACTCCTACTTGCCCAGCTGGCACTTTCCTAGATATGGCTGCCAGTAAATGCATAAGTAATTTCGAAAACATCTCGAATCATACAATACAACATTAATTAATTATTACTCTCGTAGATTGCGATGCTACATGCAAGACTTGCAATGGGCCAACAAATACGAGCTGTCTATCGTGTACTAGCTCTTACTTCTATTACGCCTTCAGCTGCTATACTACATGCCCACAAGGCACTTATGCTAATACGACCACTCTCAAATGTTCAAGTATATACCAAATTTTACTCACCAGATTATTGATTTCTTTCATCTTTTTTCAAGACTGTCATGCTTCATGCACAGCATGCAACGGCCCATCCAACTCCAATTGCTCAGCTTGTGGTCCTTCATACTATTTCCTGGCTGGGCAACAGCTCTGTACAACTACCTGCCCGGACCCATACAGTCCAATAGCAGAAAATAAAACCTGCATGATCACCAAGGTAGACGCTTCCACTCTCAATTCGACCCTGCAACCGCAAATCACATCAGCATTAACTGCTTCGCCACCATTAAGTCTTTCTGATGCAGGTGTTTTTCTGGAAGGAGTCACAGATACAGTTACTCAGTTCGAGACCACAAACTATGGAACATCCACAGCAAGTTGTCCTGAGTGTAGCGGAAATGGTGGCTGCCAATATAGTGACTTATACCTGGAAGACCAGTGTGTCTGTACCTCTGGATGGACTGGTAATAGTTGCACTATCCCCGAGAGTGATATTCCATATCTACAATCCCTCGACACCAGAATATTGAAAGAAATAGTCTTAAAGGTGTCCCAAGGAATAAGTCTCAAGACAAGCTCGCCAAGCCAACCTTATCTTGATTCTCTGCTTAAAATTGCGAGCACTCCTCCTATTGTGCTCGAACATATTCAGCAGGTTATGACCATCATTTCCAATATCATAAACAACGATTTCAACAACAAAAGCACCAGTGATGAGTTCAGTACTGTGAAGATGACCACTGCAGCCCAAATTATCGATTATTGCTTCCAATACATCTACAGTACCGACTGTCTCTTCGAGAAAGCCACATCGCAGTCTTTCACTACTACAGCAACAACAGCACTCACTTTGTTGACTTCTTTGCAATTGTGGAACAAAGCTGTCGGCTCAGGGAATTTTACTATCGACTGTGTAAATTTCCAATTATTTGCCATGAGAGTGTACCCCAGCGACCTGGATGGGTTGGAAATCAGTCCACCGAATCAGCCTTCAATCATTCTCAAGGGAGGCAGTGCAGCAAGTGGCGGGTCGAGTCCAGTGGACATCCAAATTTTATTTTGGAAAAAGAACCTCTTAACTTGTCCTTCAATTCAACAGCAAGACAGCTCTCCTCCTCCCGTGACCATGGCTGTAAGTATCCCGGATACAGTGAATCAAGCTCCAGCTGCCTCTTCCATTTCCGCCGACATATTATATCCTGCGACCTCTGGCCAACAATATACAAGCTGCACCTCTGGATGTACTATGTCTACCATACAAGGCTCCAATGGTCAGACGTATTATCAATGCAAATGCGCAAGCATATCAAGTCTAAGCTCTTCTGAACAGACTTCCAACATCTTCAAACGATCGAATCTCTTCAAATTGGCTCGGGCAACCGCGCTGGCATCTTTTAATTATTTACAATCGTGGGCGTTTTGGATGTTATGGGGGATCTCAGTTTGGATCATCCTAACAATATTCTGCATCAAAATGAAGATTATAAAGCCACTCACTTATAGAGCCACTGCTGCTTCGAAAGGGAGAGTTCCTCGAAATCTCCAAAGCTTCAAGCTCCAGGCTGGTTTGATCAAAACCATTCTTTACGGACTCAAAGTAAAGCATCTATAGCCATTCAATGTTGTAATTCATACTCTCTCTTCTTAGTATGGACACCCATTTGTCTCAATCTACTTTTTTGAAGATGGATTGTTCCCAAGAACGAAAAGAGCAATTCTCCTCTACGTCCGTCTTTTCTCCTTGATGGCATTTTCTTCGCTTTTCAACGATTCTACTGGAGAAGTAACTAATAATTTTCTCATATACAATGTTAATCTAAATTACTTTATTACTTTAGTCTTCTTTTACAGACACTCTGATCCTAATGGCTCTTCCTTTGGGGACTGTCGTCCCTCTAAACCTTCTCCTGAAATTTTTGCTCGTTTCGAAAGTGTACGCACAAGCTTCTTTTGCAACGAGTCTCATCTACTATGTATTTTAGGAAAAGCAAATACTATATTCTCAAAGCAACCAAAAACAGCTCAGAGCTTCGTGAAAAAGAATTTACTAAAAGGAAAAAGATGCTCAGAACTGCGAAAATAAAAGAAATAATCGGCTATTTCTTAGCATTATGTGTTCTTGGAGGATGTGTCTATGCAGTGTTGGTGGTTTCAGCAAATACTGATAGCGAAATCTCGAAAAAATGGGCGAAAAATTTCATGACTTCGATGGCGCAGGATATGGGCGTCAGTCAAGTCATCAAAGTGCTGATTACGGTCGCGTTGATCAAAATTATTGCAAAGGGACAAAAACCAAAGACAGTTAAAATCCTGAGATTCGGGGTTGATCCTATTATTACAAGAGCCTTGGCGCTGGCATTTTATAAGCAATAATATTTAATTAACTAATGGGAAATTCTAAATGCAGTGTCGCATTTACTGTTAATTTTTATTTGTTAACCGTACTGAAAAGTTTGGCTCCAAGAGCCTTCTGGAATCCTCATCGTCCATTAGTGGGGATAATATCGATAAGACCCTTTACTAATTAATGCATTGTGTAAGTGAAATGTATAATGAATTGTCTCTATGTTAGTGAGTATTCTGCTTTCTAAAAAACTCAATGTTAAAAGTTAGATTCCTTTATTCAACGAAAATTCTAAGAATAAAAGATTTGTAGTCAAAAGAGATGCAGATCTTCAGTCAATGTTAAGTGTGCTTCCATCTATCCTCTTTATTCCGCGAAAATGTTTCTTGAGTCAGCTACTCTAATCATTTTTCCAGCCCAATGAGCTTCGAGAATAAACGTTTACTTTTGATCACTCTCGTCTCAAATCCATTTCGCAAAGCTTGATATAGATATTATTAGGGTCTTAACCAGACAACGAATGAGCTTGAGACCTTGCACGAGAATTTTTATATATGTTGAGAAGATTTCAGACATATAATTAGAATCGCTCTTTGACGAAGTGATATTTTTTGAGAGTTTTCGGATTGCCTGGACTTTTTATCATGATAGGAATTGAAATGTAAGTATGTATGCTTTATTCTTTAGAAGTTCGTTGTTTTAATTAAATTTTTCTGAGGTTATTCATTACTAATGAATCCAAGTTCTTCATTTTATATAACCGACTCCTCATTATGCATTCCAATTCAATCCAAATCTTAGTTTCATATAGAGATTAGTAATAATAAACGAACTACATTTCCATCAAATTGAATCCCTTATTCACCAGAGGGGCTATCTTTCCGACAAGAAGTGCTCCTAATTGAGAGCTTTTCCAGCCATATGGATGAATTCCATCAACTGAGGCAAATGATGCGCCTTTACCTTGAAGACCTGCACTTCCTTGGGCTCCCATCTGGATTAAATGAGCCAATGGGTCAGCCTTTCCAGCTTGATAGTCATTAAATGCCTTGGCAAGTGCCTCTTCACAGAATTGACCAAAAGGAACAGTGAGGAAGACCTGACTCTTTGGGCATGCTTTGCGGATATCCTTGAGCCATCCCAGAGAGCGATCATGAACCAATTTCTGGTCAGCTTTTCTATCATTAGTTCCATGACCATTTATGATGTAATCAGGGCAGGTGGCGAAGGTTCTCTTGCGGTTAGCAGAGAGCCAGCTCCAAGAGGACTCATTAGGGAGTCTGCTTGGACTCCACAATGGAGGGCTGCTGCCAGATCCTCCCTTAGAATAGCCTTGGCTGCTAAATGCGACAAGAGATAATTCGGCATTTAGACCAAGAGCCAAAGAAAAGGCCCAGGTCAAATGAGCATCACGTGTACCCTTTCCGTTGACACTGGAACCTTCGCCAATTGAATCCCAGTAAGCCATCAATCTTTTTGGAGCAAGGGTAGGAGCGAAAAGAGCAGCACCATTATCAATAGCAACGCTCAAGATCCTTAATCTGGAGGCTTCGTTGTACCAGCGGTCACCAGCAGTATGCGAGCTGACAAAGAGGTAGAGAGAATGTGTACCTGCTTTGAGACCAGAAGCGACGGTGATGGTGTTTGAGGTAGCAGGAAGCGTCTGGCTTTGTTCAGGGCCATCGTCGATAGACCAGGCAAGTCTGCCGTTGGCTTTGTTGGTTTTACTATCAAGATTGAGCTTGAATGAGGTGCCATTGAATCGTACTTTAAGATAAGCACCAGAATTTGCGGTTTCAACGAAGCCGGTTGGGTCCTTGTACCAGTTATGCTCGGTGTAGTAGATCCTGGTATCGTTTGCTGGGAGCACTAGAGCATTAATTGCAAGAGATAAGCCGAGTAAGACAACGAGCTTTAACATTTGCTGAAATTTGGTTTGAAATAACTTTATTATAAATGATCTCTCAGAGTTCTAATAGTCAATTGGCTCAAGCTTCAAATTAAACTCTTCAAGTTTATATGTTCACGTTCTCATATTGATACAAAGCCAGCGAAGAGCTCACGCTCATTTGAGGAGTTCGTTGTCAGATCAGAAGATTCGTTTCAAAATTTGCGACGGCCTTGTCTTCAAATACGAACGAAAATTTTAAAGATTTTCTTTTAATGGAATTGACATTGTGAGAATATCTCCCTTGCAAAAAGAAAAAATATCCATGAATCGCTCCATATTCAATGATTTACTTCCAACTAGGAATTAACAAAGGAAAGTAGTTGTATTTATGAAACAATGCAACAACCAGACTTAGCACTTATTACTCATTACTCTGAGACCATTAGAGTTACTGTGCTTATCCTATAACAGCATCTCATAAACTCAAGAATATCTGCTGCTATTGTGGTTAATCGTTGCACTTAAATGAACCTTGAGGGTGATATTTAAAGATTAATAGGTTTTTTATTATTTTCGGATTTGTTTCGCAACTCACTTTCTGTGCATAATATCCAGTCATATCACTTCATATGGAGTTACATATTCATTGATATTGGTTTTATATAAACAATGATACTGAATCTTCACTTAGTGGATCATATTTCCATTAAATTATACCCTTTATACAGCAAAGGGACTATTTTCCCAGCCATAAGAGCTCCTATTTGAGAGCTCCTCCAACCCCATGGATGAATACCATCAGGCGCTGTAAAAGTCACACCCCCGCCTCAAAGACCAATTTTTCCTTCTTCTCCCAAGTTAATTAAATGAGTAAGCGGATCAGAACTTCCAACTTGATAGATTTGATAAACTTGAATAATCACCTCCTCGATCCAGAGTCCAAAGGGTAAGCACAGAAATATGCGGCTTTTTGGGTATGCCTTGCGCATATCCGTAAGCCACCCCACAGCGCTCTTTGTAGTCAGATTTTTGTCGCTGTTGTAACCATTACCTCCATGATGACTTATGATATAATCAGGACAGGTGGTGAAAATTCTCTTATGGTCCGCTGAGAGCCAGTTCCAAGCAGCTTCATTAGAGAGTCCGCTGCTATTCCATAGTGGAGGGCTGCTACCAAATCCTTCTTGCGTGTATCCTTGTCCGCTGAAAGCTATGAGGGATAATTCAGAATCAAGGGCGAGAGTTAGAGCAAACGCCCAGGTCAAATGAGAATTATGCGCGTATTCCCAGGCAATTTTTCCGTTAACAAAAGCACCTTCTCCGATTGAATCACTATATACTAACAGTCTTTTTGACGCAAGCTATGGAGCAAACAGAGCAGCATCATCGTCTATGGCCACGCTCATTATTCTCAGTCGAGTGGTTGAATTGTACCAGCGGCCTGGAGAGAAATAGAATCTTATAAAGAAGTAGAGAGAATGAATGGTGTCTTTTTCTCAGATCAGAAGCAATTGTTATGGTTTTTGAGGCAGAAGGAAGCGTCAAATTTTGTTCCGGTCCATCATCCACAGACCAAGCAAGAGTACAATTCTTCTGATTGAATGAATCGTCAAGATTGAGTTTGAATGAGGATCCATTGAATCGTACCTTGAGATAGGCTCCAGAATTCACATTTTCGAGGTATCCTGATGGATCTGCGTACCAATTATGCTCTGTGTGATAGATCCTGGTGTCAGTGGCAGGGAAAATCAGAGCATTTATTGTCAAAGATAGGCCTAAGAGCATAACAAGTTTTAATCTCATGAAGTTAGATGGGATAAAATTAAATTATTAATAATTCCCAGGAATTTACACAGATAGATGCATTTTTCGATCCGATTTAATGACATAGAAATAATCTGTTGTATTTCAGTTCAAATTGACTCTAAGAAATGGAAAATGCATTTACGTACAATATGATAGAATGGTTATGAAGTTGGCAGAGGACTAAATATAGTCAATTATACTCCAATAAGTCGTGTGCCATTAATTCATTTCTAACACTATGAGAATCAGAAATGTGAATCTTATTCGAAGGGGTTGCTTTTTCAATTCATGTATACTCAGGGAGGTTGTAACCTTAGATGAATTTAATTTTCGAATCATTTTGAAGGCTGTTTTCATAATTAATTCTTAATGATATTATTGGAGACTGGCGATATGTAAAAGCTCTTTCTTAATGCGAAGTACTCATATCATAATAAGCGAATTACATTTCCATCAAATGATAGCTGCTTCTGATGTAAGGAACCATCTTTGCAACCAGCAATGATCCCAACTGAGAGCTCTTCCATGCCCATGGATGAATTCCGTCAACTGAGGTGAACGAAGCACCTTGTCCCTGAAGACCAGGACTTCCTTGATCTCCCATTTGAATCAAATGGGTCAATGTATCAGAACTTCCAGCTTGATAGTCATTATATGCCTTGACAAGTGCATCCTCGCAGAATCGTCCGAAAGGAACAGAGATGAATACATGGGTCTTTGGGCATGCCTTGCGAACATCTCTGAGCCATCCAAGTGAATTATTGTAGACAATGGTTTGGTCAGCATGCGCGTCATTGGTTCCGTGGCCATTGAGGATATAATCAGGGCAGGTGGTGAAGGTTCTCTTGCGGTTACCTGAGAGCCAGTTCCAAGCAGATTCATTAGAGAGTCCACTAGCATCATATAATTTAGGGCTGCTACCGGCTCCTCCCTTGGAGTATCCTTGTCCGCTGAAAGCAACGAGAGACAACTCGGCGTTAAGACCGAGAGCCACAGCAAAGGCCCAGGTCAAATGGGAGTCATGTGCGGCTTGCCATGATCCCGTTCCAAGAACATTGTAACCTTCGCCAATGGAATCCCAATAAACCATTAAGCTTTTTGGCGCGAGAGTTGGAGCAAATAGGGTCGCACCATCGTCAACGGTAACGCTCTGGATTCTCAATCGAGTGTCTACGTTGTACCATCGGTCACCAGTGGCGTGCCATCTGATAAAGAGGTAAAGAGAGTGGATGGCGTCTTTATTGAGACCGGAAGCAATGGTGATATCATTTGAGGCAACAGGTATGGATACATTTTGCTCTGGTCCATCATCAAGAGACCAAGCGAGGGTTCCAGCAGTTTTCTTGTAGGTGTCGTCAAGATTGAGCTTGAATGAGGTGCCGTTGAATCGTACCTTGATGTAAGCTCCAGAATTTATCGTTTCAAGGAACCCTGAGGCATCCTTGTACCAGTTTTGCTCGGTTGCGTAGATTCTGCTGTCGGTAGCTGGGATAACCAGAGCACTAATTGCAAGAGAAAGACCTAAGAGCACAACAAGCTTTAACATAGCGAAGCACGAGTTAAGATAAATTTATATCAATTAAAACTTCAAGTTTCGAAAGAACAGAGCGATCGGCTCAAGATCAGACTCGAGAAATTTTAAGCCTTTTACGAGCCAGTAAAAAGCGAAAGTAACAAGTGATTGTCATAGTTTCAAGCAATGAAAAGCCGAATTGAAAAAAAGATCCTTAAGCCTTCAACTCTGAACCAATTAAAGACAAAAGAGGAAGCAAACGTGAAATTCTTTTCAAATTATTTTTTGAGGGGACTTTACATGAATTTTGCCTCAGTTCTATTGAAAAAAGCATTATATTTCATCGTATTTTATGAGTTAGCTTTGTAATGCAATTTCATACGTATTGAGATTTCAATTCATTTTTTAATTGTAAATTCATGATATCGGCAACTCAAAGCAACACGAAGTTTAATTAAATATCATCTCCATATCAACTCCATATTCGAGTTCCTACATTTCCATAATTGTATAACCTTTATTAAGCAAAGAAACTATTTTGACAGCAAGTACTGCTCCGATTTGCGAGCTCTTCCAGGCCCTTGGATGAACTCCGTCAGCACACTCAAATGTTGGTTTTCGGCTTCGAAGACCTGTGCTTACTTGCTCCCCCATTTGAATGAGATGAGTCAGAGGATCAGGATTTCCAGTCTGATAGTCTTGATATACTTTAGTGAGGGTTGCTTCACAGAATTGACCAAAAGGTATTGTGAAGAAGATGTGACTCTGCGGGCAGACTTTGCGCATATCCCTGAGCCATCCGAGAGAATTGATATACACTTGATTTTGGTCTTGATCATAGTCATTACCTCCATGCTCATTTAAGATATAGTCAGGACAAGTCGCAAAAGTTCTATCATGGTCAACTGAGAGCCATTTCCAAGCTGATTCGTGGGAAAGTCCGCTGCTGTTCCATAATTGAGGGCTATTACCTGCTCCTGCCTTTGTGTATCCCTGTCCACCAAAAGCAACGACGGATAATTCAGCATCCAGAGCTAAGGCCAAAGCAAACGCCCAGGTCAAATGAGCATCATTTGCTAACTGCTTTGGAAGCATCCCGTTAATATTAGTGCCTTCTGTAATAGAATCACCGTAGACGAGCAGTCTTTTTGACGCGAGCTTTGGAGCAAATAGAGTAGCATCATCGTCGATGGTCACGTTCATTATTCTCAGTCTAGTAGTTGAGTTGTACCAGCGGTCAGGAGACAATTGATTTTTCACAAAGAGGTAGAGAGAGTGAATGGCATCTTTATTGAGATTTGAGGCAATGGTGATGGAATTTGAGGTAACAGGCATGAAGATGCTTTGTTCAGGTCCGTCATCTACAGACCAAGCAAGAGTGCAGTTCACTTGATTGAATGAATCGTCAAGATTGAGTTTGAATGAGGATCCATTGAATCGTACCTTGAGATAGGCTCCAGAATTTATTGTTTCGAGGAATCCTGATGGGTCTGCGTACCAGTTATGCTCTGTGTGATAGATTCTGCTGTCAGTGGCTGGGATATCCAGAGCATTGACTGCAAGAGAAAGGCCCAAGAGCACGACAAGTTTTAACATTGCTTTGATGAATTGAGATAAAATTTAATTGATACGAATTTGTAAGGGCTAAATGTGTATTGGCTCAAGATGAGACTGAAGATATAAATAAGTTCGAGGTTATTCATTGAAAGCAGAGAGCCACTTCCGAGCAGAATAACTAAAGCATTTTGCTGGTAGTGAAAAAAATCAAGGGACTTAAGCCGATTCAAGCGAATTCATGCACTTAGAATGATATATGAGCAAAATTTTCCCACGATTATCTTACTGCTATTGTAGCGGTTAAATCTCAATTCGAAACTTAATTCAGCACCTGCAATAATCTAAACTTGAATACACGGATCATCATTGTCCACACTATGAAAGCAGGAGAAATTCTAAGCAAGATTATGCTTTGAAACTATTCGCAGTATCCAATTAAGTTTTGCTTTTATAATTTGATTTTTGTATCTTATATATAATATAAGACGAATTATAGGTTCTAATAGCTTTGATAATATTTCTTTCATAATTAATTCGGAATGATATTGCTGGAGACTTAGAATAATATCAAGACCTTATTGAGAGCGCAATAATCATATCATTAATAAGCGAATTACATTTCCATCAAATTGAATCCCTTATTCACCAAAGGGCTTATCTTGCTGACAAGAAGTGCTCCTAATTGAGAGCTCTTCCAGCCATATGGATGAATTCCATCAACTGAGACGAATGACGCACCTTTACCTTGAAGACCTGCACTTCCTTGAGCTCCCATTTGGATCAAATGGGTCAATGGGTCAGCCTTTCCAGCTTGATAGTCATTAAATGCCTTGACAAGTGCCTCTTCACAGAATTGACCAAAAGGAACAGTGAGGAAGACCTGACTCTTTGGGCATGCCTTGCGAATATCTTTGAGCCATCCCAGAGAGCTAGTGTACACCAGATTTTGGTCGGCTTTCTTGTCATTAGTTCCGTGACCATTGATGATGTAATCAGGGCAGGTGGTGAAGGTTCTCTTCCTGTCCGATGAGAGCCAGCCCCAAGCAGATTCATTAGAGAGTCCACTAGCACTCCATAGTTTAGGGCTGCTGCCAGCTCCTCCCTTGGAGTATCCTTGCCCACTGAAAGCAACGAGAGATAATTCAGCGTTAAGACCAAGGGCCAAAGAAAACGCCCAGGTTAAATGGGTGTCATGTGCGGAATCCCACGATCCCTTTCCAAGAACATTGTAACCTTCACCAATGGAATCCCAGTAAGCTAGCAGTCTCTTTGGAGCGAGAGTTGGAGCAAATAAGGTCGCACCATCGTCAATAGTAACGCTCAGGATTCTTAGTCTAGTAGCGACATTATGCCAACGATCACCAGAGTGATGCCATCTGATAAAGAAGTAAAGAGAGTGAGTGACGTCTTTCTTTAGACCAGAAGCTATGGTGACTGTGGTTGAAGCGCCAGGAAGTGTGTAGTTTTGCTCAGGTCCATCATCGATTGACCAGCAAATCACGGCAGTGGCCTTGCTGGTTGCGGTGTCGAAGTTAAGTTTGAATGAGGTGCCATTGAATCGAACTTTGAGATAAGCTCCAGTATTTGCGGTTTCAAGGAAGCCTGTCGGGTCCTTATACCAGTTATGCTCGGTGTGATAGATTCTGCTATCAGCAGCAGGGATGACCAGAGCACTTGCTGCAAGAGAAAGTCCCAGGATCACAATAAGTTTCAGCATTTCCGAAATCTGTGATTAAGATAAATTTATTCTAAAAAAATTTTCTTTGGGTTTAAATAGCAACTCGATTGGCTCAAGCTCCGATTTGCTCAAGATTAAATTAAAAAGTTTTCAACTTATATGTTACAATGTGGCAACTTAACCACTTAACGAGCGGAAAATTAAATTGCTTCGCCTAAAACCGTTGTATATTTTGATGGTTAGTCGCTATTCAAGTGTGTTCTTTTCAAAACTTTCAAAATTTTTCTTCCAAAATTCTACAGAGTTTTGAAAATTCGAGCTGGGAATTCCTAATTTTGTTTCAAATAAGAAAAGGATTTAATTCCAAGGAATAAACTCTGAATGCAATATCATCTTAGAAGATCAAAAGATTTCCCTGTCCTATCACCACTGAATCCAACAAGAACTTAATCTCCTGATGTTTACAAGATTTTGTAGGCAATATTCCTTGACTCTCAGCTTTTTAAACTCGTTTTACAGTGGAGATCATGTGACGCAGACAAAATAGTTGCTCAGCAATGAAATAAAGAGTGAGTGTTTGAGAAAAATGACACGATTTAAATAGTATTAGGGATGCACTCATTTTTCAATAAACCAGTCTAGACTTAGCTTCAAACTGTTAATTTCAAGCGTTAATATTTTGGATTATTTTTTTTTTTCATTTAGTATTGAGGGAGGATGCATAATTTGTAGATGAGTTTACATTCCCAAATCTTTCGAATTATACTTTCTTATTCTGCCTTAATGATATAATTAGCAAGCATTACTCATATCGAAAACGAATCACAATTCCATTAAAGTATTTGCTCTATTAAGGAAAGGAGTTATTTTTGCAACCAACAGCGCTCCTAGCTGAGAGCTCTTCCAACCCCATGGATGAAGTCCATCAACAGAGGCAAAAGAAGGGCCACTTCCTTGAAGACCTGCACTTCCCTCTTCTCCCATTTGAATCAAGTGGGCCAATGGATCAGAAGCTTTGGCTTGATAGTCATTATATGCCTTGACAAGAGTCGCTTCACAGAATTGACCAAAAGGAACGGTAAGGAACACCTGGCTCTTGGGGCATACTCCACGAATAGCCTTAAGCCACTCTAGAGCACCTTGGTAAACGACGTAACTCTCAGAACCTCCACATGCACCTCCGTCATTTGTTCCATGACCATTTATGATGTAATCAGGACAGGTTGCGAAGGTTCGTTTATAATGTGCCGAGAGACAGCCCCAAGCAGATTTACTGCAGAGTCCGCTATCATCGTATAATCTCGGGCTGTTGCCGGATCCTCCCTTAGTATATCCTTGTGCGCCGAAAGCGACAAGAGACAACTCAGCATTGAGGCCGAGAGCCAAGGAGAAGGCCCAGGTTAAATGAGCATCATGCGCGTATTGCCATGGGATATCTCCATTAACGAAAGCGCCTTCTCCAATAGAGTCCCAGTAAGCGAGCAATCTCTTTGGAGCGAGCTTTGGAGTAAATAGCACAGCATCATCATCAATAGAGACGCTCATTATTCTTAGTCTCGTGGCTGGGTTAAACCAACGGTTGCCTTCAACGTGATTTCTTAAAAAGAGGTAGAGCGAATGAGTAACGTCTTTCTTGAGACCAGTTGCAATGGTAATGATCTTTGACGCGCCAGGAAGTGTGTAGTTTTGTTCAGGTCCGCCATCAACGGACCAGCAAATAACAGCGAGAGCCTTACTAAAGGTGTCATCAAGATTGACGGTGAATGAAGATCCATTGAATCCAACTTTAATGTAAGCGCCAGCATTCACGGTTTCGAGGAAGCCTGAAGGGTCAGCGTACCAGTTGTGCTCAGTGTAGTAAATCCTGCTATCAGTCGCTGGAAGGACCAGAGCACTGACTCCGAGAGAAAGTCCCAATAGCACGAAAACTTTGAACATTTTCTAAGGTTCTGATTAAATAAAAGTTTTTAATTAGAAAATAATCACTGCAACGAAAGAACAAAAAGTTTATTCATGAGTTGGAAAAAATTTCTGAGTTCTTTGGTGGCTACTTATAACCTGAGATATAGAACAGCAATAAACCCAAGGTTCCAAGTGGGATGCTCGGAATTTTCGCTCGCTTTTCTGTTTCACGTTAGGAATTCACACCTTTTAGGATAGTAGACCCTTGAAAATCCCTCATAGGTTCAAAGCAAATCTTCCTAACTAAGCACATCGTTTAGAGAGTTGATGCATCATTATATATCACCATTGCTATTATTATTATCATCATTATCATTAGCTATAATAGAGTTTATGGTTTCGAATTCAGAATCATTTGTACTATATATCCTCAAATCCATAAAGTTTTCATAATTTTGTAAAGCGCTTTAAGACGCTCCTGATTGCACGGAAACTGACAATTTAATATAGAGCTAATTTCTTAGAGACTGAGACTCATAAATTATATTTCCAGAAAATTACCAGTATATCCCTTGCTTAGAAGAGGTACCATTTTGCCCACAAGCAGTGCCCCTAGCTGTGAGCTCTTCCATCCATACGGATGACATCCATCAAACGCAGCCATTGTAGAGCTTTCAGCATCGAGGCCAGCGCTTCCTTGTTCTCCCAATTGAATCAAATAGGTTAGCGGATCAGAGCTTTCGGCTTGATAGTCTTGAAAGGCTTTAACAATCGCAGCTTCGCTGTATCTTCCGAATGGAACCGTAAGGAATATGCGACTCTTTGGACATGCGTTGCGCATGTCTTTCATCCATCCGACAGAGTTTGCAGCCACAACGCTAGGGTCAGCAAAGAAATCGTTGGTTCCGTGACCATTGAGGATATAATCAGGGCAGGTGGCGAAGGTTCTCTTGTAGTGTTCTGAGAGCCAGTTCCAAGCAGATTCATTTGAAAGTCCGCTTGCACTCCATACTTGAGGACTTCTACCGGCTCCGCTTTGAGTGTATCCTTGTCCGCTGAAAGCAACCAGAGATAATTCAGCATTGAGACCAAGAGCCATCGAAAATGCCCAGGTTAAATGAGCATCATGCGCGTATTGCCATGATAAATTTCCGTTAACAGCAATGCCTTCACCAATGGAATCTCCATAAACCATCAATCTTTTTGGTGCGAGATTTGGAGCAAAAAGAGCAGCTCCGTCGTCGATGGTGACGCTCATTATTCTTATTCGGGTGTCTGGATTGTACCAGCGATCGTTAGAGACGTGGCTCCTTACAAACAGGTAGAGAGAATGGGCCACATCTTTTTTGAGACCAGAAGCAATGGTGATATCCTTGGAAACAGCTGGCAAGGTTTGATTGTGTTCTGGTCCATCATCAACTGACCAGCAGATAACGGAAGCGGCCTTGCTGTAAGTTTCGTCGAGATTGAGAGTAAATGACGATCCATTGAATCGGACCTTGATGTAAGCGCCAGAATTCACGGTTTCCAGGAAGCCTGAAGGGTCTGTGTGCCAGTTGTGCTCAGTGTAGTAGATCTTGCTATAGCTAGCAGGGATGGTTAGGGAGCTTACTGCGAGAGAAAGTGCCATCAATACCAAGAATTTTAACATTTTGTTGAAATTAGATTATATTGGCACATACAGAAATTTTCAAAATTAAAAAGCTTTCGATTAGTTCATGCATGAATCGCTCTTAAAATAATAATTTCTATACTACATGATATGAAACTGGCGAGCTGTCCCAAAATCCAGAGCTAAAGCTGCAAGAGCAGGACGTTGAACAACTTGAAAGGCATCAGAAAGCGTCCGTTTGAGAAAATAGTGGAGTGTTTAAAATAGTATATTTTATTTGCCGCGCTGCAAAATCTCAAAGGAAATTCAAAAGCAAATTTCAAGTAAACTCCCTTCTTCTCCAAAATCGAACGAACATTGTATCAATGCTCAGCTTCGTTGAATTTGTGGGTTTCACTTCTCTATTTGGCATTGTCGAAGTCAACTAGGAATATTGATTCCATAATTTGATGCACAGAACGATTTGCGAACAATTTTGAGTTATTGCGAGGTCAACTCTCTGGATTTTCCTTGGCAACGCGCTTGCACTGATCCAAAAAGCGTTCGAGCCTGGTGATATCCCTAAGGGTTGAGCGTATTGAAAGTTTCCCATAGGTGTGCCCTCAAAACTTCCACTTTGCTAGCACGGTTAGCTCTCTCTAATTATTTTTTCTGTTGTTAATGTCAAATAGATCCCCTCTTCTGAGAATCCGCATTTATTTAGAAGCTATCCCTTTATCAGAGTGTATTATCGATAGTTGCACTTGGAAATTGTATACGTATAACTATATATGATTTAAAACACACAGATTACGGGTGATTCACGAATTTATGAGTGAAATTTCTTCTAATCTCACAACTTTGAAGACTTTGAAGGAGATTTATCTCTTTATTTGCTAAAAATTATGAGAATGCTCCTAGCTGTGGAAGCTATCAAGAACCCCTCGCGACTTCTCTTCAACCATCTAAAGGTTCCCGGTTCCAATTAATTGATGCTCTTTTCAGAGTGCTAACCATTTGTAAGAATGAATCGCAAAACCTAAATTGAGTTTTGTTGCATAAACTTGTTTTTCTCTATCGATACCACCTCATCAACTTCTCATGAGAGTATTTTCAACTAATTATGAGCCTTGAGGGTTCTTCAGTGAGAATTCGAGGGAGATTTCTCATTATAATCCATTAATTCAAAGTTTCCTTGCGCTAGTCCTTCGAAACCTATAATACTTGAAAATTCAACTTTTCTCCATAAGGTAAATGGCTATTTGGAGTCATTTTAGCAGTGATAGAGTGGATTAGAGAGTCCTAAGGAGGCTCCACTCATTTCAAGAACGCGAAAGTTGGGCCTTACTCGATTTTTCCGATAGACTAAACCGAATAAAGGTTTTAACGAAGTTAATAATTCTAATTTGAGAGAAAATCACTCTTGAGCAATTATGTTTTAACTCTTGCGGTCCATCGGTATAGGCCAATTCTGTAATGTGCAAATCTCGTTAATTGTATTCCTTTTCTCTATGAGTCACCAAATTAGAAGGAAATACATCTCATACTTGTCCATAAGGCAGTTTTTCCATTAAATTTCTTCTTGTCCAGCCTAGCCATTCACAGACTTATTTAAACAAATTTACCTCTCAGCGCTTAGACGTAGCAAAATCTTGGGGTCAAAGACATTGGGAACATCTCTGCTTACTGAATTAGTTGGAACCATCCGTGTATTATCAAGTTAACACAGCAATATTTAATCGGGGTACTTTTTCTTGAATTCTGAAATAAATTTAGATGATTTATTTTTTCAAGCCTATTAACTTCCTAAACTGCCAGAATTATTCTATTTAAATTACTGTCGTTTTTTCTTTAAAACACAAAGTATTGCATTTCCTATCAATAATAGCTTGATACCCAGACTGAAGACTTGGGCGTACTTCGTAAAGGAACCTTGCACATGTAAGGAAAGAGCTTTTTTGGCCTAGAATTGAGATAAATAGAACAACCAGCTTTTCTGGTGAGATAACATTCCAATGGGTATTTAAAAACGTTCTGATAGTTTTAATAAATTTAACCAAATCCATGCTTTGTTAGAAAATCAAATTCGGTCGTTTTTTCACAAGTACAAAATAATCCAGATTATAGGAATTTAAAGTCGGTCCTATATATTTACTTTATTAGATTTTACATTAATTACCGAAAACCTGATTATGGCAAACAATCTCTTCAACCCAAAGATTCGATCAATTTTGCTGGCTGCTTGCCTTCTCGCAGTTGTTTCAGGTAACAATGTCTTTCCTTTCCTATGAATTCGAATTTTGAATCTCGTTTAATTTAACTTCGGTTGAGGTTGTATGTGATACTTTTCTAGGTGCTTGCGCGGAAAACTCTACTTGTGTACCAGTATGCGATGACGGCTATGTGATGGTGAACAATTCTACTTGTGAGCGTAATAACAGCTCTCTATATCAACTCTCATATACTTACTAGCCTGCCCAACTGGTTGCAATACTTGTTCCACGCCTTCTTATTGCACGAGTTGCCTACCTTCTCGTTACTCGTACTTAGGAGGATGTTACGCGTCATGTCCTTCCGGTACCCTAACGAGTGGAACTCACTGTGATCGTATAACATAATTTGACCTCCTTTTCCACTAACAATCTTTATAACAATATATTAGAATGTAGCTCCTCATGCGCTAATTGTACAGGCAATACCACAACTTGCACCAGCTGCAACAGTAATCGCTACTTTTATTCCACGAACTCGAGTTGCCTCGCTAGTTGCCCCGATGGCACGTACATAAATGGAAGTAATTGCACAAGTATGAAATCCCCGTATTATGATTGAAAACTCATGTTCTTAAAATTCCATAGACTGTACTTCGCCATGTAGCAAATGCGATGGTCCCTCAAATAGTACAAATTGCATTCAGTGTGTATCCGGATACTTACACCACAACTCTGGATGCTATGCACAATGTCCGATGGGCACCTTTCAACAATCTGGCGCATGCTCTGGTAAATTTTCTCTATTTTTCCAACTAAATTATTATCTTCAACTTTTTAAAGAATGTAATCCTGCCTGTGCAATCTGTACTGGACCACAATCCACACAATGCAGCAGCTGCAAACCTAATTACTATTTTCATCAACCCAACAGTGCATGTTATAGTGCGTGTCCGCCACCTCTCTTTACGTCTGGGAATCTCTGCGTTGAAAGTTGTCCCGCTGGTACTTTTGAGTATGGTATGAGCTGTCAGGGTAAATTACAACTTTGAATTGGATGTTTCATCGGTGGCCTTTGAATGAATAGGTTGTGCCGATAATTGTTCATCGTGTAATGGGCCAGCAACAAATCAATGTACAGCCTGTAACACTGCATTTTTATATTACGAAAACTCCTGCTACGAAGTTTGCCCAGATGGAACATATAGTAATGGAGCTGAGTGCAAGGGTAACTTTGAAAATTAATTTCATACTAACAGTGGAATATACTGTTAGTTTGTGCCGTGCCCTGCGCGACATGTTTTGGAGGCTCATCCAGTCAATGCAATAGCTGCAAGCCAAACTTTTATTACCATTCTCAAAGCTGTGTTGATTCTTGCCCATCAGGAACGATAGAAATGGGATCGAGTTGTGAATGTAATTGAATTCATCTTTCAAAAAGAAATACAATTCAAAATGTTAGCGTGTTCTGAAGGTTGTGCAACTTGCACAGGCACCGCTGCAGATCAATGCTTGACCTGCTTGACGCCCTACCTTTACTATATGAATGGTTGCTATTCAACCTGTCCAGACGGAGCGTACACTTCTACTTCTGGATCGGAATGCCTTGGTATTTAATAACTAAATCATTGAGAAGCGTTAATTTTTTCATGAAAAAAGCTTGTAGCAATGAATGCGAGACTTGTATGGGTCCAGGGGCAACAAACTGTAATAGTTGTAGCCTGGGATATTTATATTATTCCCATAACTGCGTGACTTCATGTCCAGATGGCATGTATGAGAGCTTTGGACAATGTCTTCGTATTATTTCCAGTCTCATTCGTTTTTCTGACCAAAGTATTTACGAATAGCTTGTGATGACACTTGTGCCACGTGTTCAGTGGGAGGGGCTTCTGGATGTACAAGTTGCTCAGACGGACGGTTTTTGTCGGTGACTAGTTGTGTTACTACTTGTCCAGGTGGCTTCTATCCTGAGGAGAGTGATAACAAATGTCATGGTATCAAAGCATTAGAGGAATCCGCCCTAACTTAACACTTATTGTTTCTTTTAAATAGAATGTGACAACAGCTGCGCGACTTGCATTGCAGGCACAGCTCAAAATTGTACTGGTTGTTCAGGACTCCTATACTTGTATGAGATGGAATGCATTCCGGTCTGTCCAGATGGGACTTTTGCAAACACTACTGATAATATCTGCCAAGGTAACAATCATAATTAATTGATAGCCATTATTGTGTAATCTTAGATTGTGATCCCTCTTGCAAAACATGCCATGGTGCTACTTCGACAGACTGTCTAACTTGCCATTCCACAGCGTATTTTAATGACGGCGCTTGCGTGAACCCCTGCCCATCAAATATGTATCCAAATAACACTGATATGACTTGCAAGCGTAATGAATGATATTTTGTTAGTCATATAATTAATGTTTCATTTTATCTGTTTCAGCGTGTGCTTCTGTTTGCGAAACTTGTTCAGGACCAACCAGCGCTGAATGCAATTCATGTGTCAGCCCTCTGTATCTCCACCAGACATCTTGTACTCCAGCTTGTCCGGCTGGGACCTATTTAGATTCAGCTGCCAGAAAATGCTTAGGTAATTTTAGAAAAATATCTCTGGCTGCTTTATCTCATTGAAAATTATTTTAGGTTGTGATGCTACATGCAAGACTTGCAATGGACCTACTAACACTAGCTGTCTATCGTGTACTAGCTCTTACTTCTATTACGCCTTCAGCTGCTATTCCACCTGTCCTCAAGGGACTTATGCTAATACGACCACTCTCAAGTGTTTAAGTATATTTCAAATTTTACTCACCAGATGTGTTATGTGTGTTTCATCTTTTTTCATCAAGACTGTCATGCTTCATGCACAGCATGCAACGGCCCATCCAACTCCCATTGCTCAGCTTGTAGTCCTTCATACTATTTCCTGGCTGCGCAGCAGCTCTGTACAACTTCCTGTCCACCTCCATACAGTCCGATAACACAAGATAGAACATGCGCAATCACCAAAGTTGACTCGCTAACACTCAATGAGACCCTACACCCTCAAATAACATCAGCACTGTCTGCTTCGCCGCCATTAAGTCTTTTCGATGAGGGAACTTTTCTTAAAGGAGTCACAGACACTATTACTCAGTTCAAAATCACAAACTATGGAACGACTACTGCAGCTTGCCCTGACTGCAGTGGCAATGGTGACTGCAAAAACAGCGAGCTCTATCTGAAAGACTTCTGCTTCTGTTCCTCTGGCTGGATCGGTGACAGCTGTAATATCCCTCAGACTGATGTTTCCTATCTGCAATCCCTGGACAGAATAATTCTAGATGAGATTGCTTCCAAGGTTTCTCAAGGAATAAGCCTCAAAACGACTTCACTGAGCCAAAGTTACCTTGATTCTCTCCTCAAAATCGTCAGCACTCCTCCTATTTTGCTCGAACAGGTCCAGCAGGTTATGAGCATCATTTCAAGCATCGTAAGCAGCGATTTCAGCTCCAAAACACCCAGCGACAATTTTGATGATATCAAAATGACCACCGCAGCCCAAATTATCGATTACTGCATGCAGTATATCCACAACACAGACTGCTATTTACAGCAGTCTTCATCTCAATCTCTATTCACCTCAGCAACGACAATACTCACTCTGATAGGTTCTCTGCAGCTATGGAACAAAGACGTTAACTCTAACCATACGATCGATTGTACGGACTACCAGCTGTTCGCTACGAGAGTGTATCAAAGCGATCTGAACGGACTCGTTATCAGTCCACCAAACCAACCTTCGATTGTTCTTAAGGGCGGCAGCTCATTGAGTACAGACACAACTCCAGTGGATATCCAAGTGTTATTTTGGAAAAATAACCTTTTGAGCTGTCCTTCAGTTCAAAAGGAAGACAGCACTCCTCCGCCGATCTCTTTGGCTGTCAATATGCAAAATACGGTGCAATTCGCTGAAATCAGCAAGTCTCTTTCAGCCGATATCTCTTATCCTGTTACTAATGGGCAGAAATATACAAATTGCTCGTCTGGGTGCACTTTCGCAATCATACAAGGAGCTAATGACCAAATGAATTATCAATGCAAATGTGGGACCATAGAGAGTCTTAGCGTCTCTAGGCAGGCGGCTAACATCTTTGAACGATCGAACATCTTCAAATTGGCTCAGGCGGCCGCGTTGGCAACTTTCAACTATTTGGGCTCCTGGGCGTTTTGGATGCTGTGGGGTATCTCGGTTTGGATCATACTAACGATCATCAGCATTAAATGGAAAATCATAAGTCCTCTTATTTATCGGGCTTATCGGAAGAAAAAACTCACAGAGAAAGACGTGAAGAAGCCTCAGCAGGATCAGGAGTCCATGGTTCCAGAGAACCTCCGGAGCTTTAAACTGGAAGCTGGGATTTTCAAAACAATCCTTTATGGTCTCAAGGTATTATTAATCCACGTTTGTGAAGTAATTAATACGTTTATTTCATTTATAGTATGGGCATCCTTTTGCTTCAATCTACTTTTTTGAAGACGGGCTGTTTCCTCGCGTGAAAAGAGCAGTCCTGCTTTACTGCCGCCTTTTATCCTTGATGGCGTTCTCTTCGATCTTTAACTTCACAGCTACTGAAGAAATCGCTGAAAACGGTGAAAAAGTTGAGAGAGTAATTTTCATTGAATTTTTATTTGTCTTAGCTTATTCAACTTTGTTCATTCTAGTCGTCTTTTACGGACACTCTCATTTTGATGGCTCTACCCTTAGGGACTGTTGTTCCTCTGAACCTCATCCTCAAATTGCTGCTCGTGTCCAAAGTGTAAGGACTAAATCTCCTTTGATTATATCGATTAATTGCTTATTTCGTTCCTAGGAAAAGCAAGACCTTTATACTCAAATCAACGAGAAACAATGCGGCATTACGAGATAAAGAGCTGGAAAAAAGAAGAAAAATGATCAAAATCGCCAAAATAAAAGAAATAATAGGTTATATGCTTGCCCTCGGTGTCTTGGGAGCGGCGACCTATATGGTGCTGGTGATTGCGGCGAACAGCGATGCGAAAACGTCGCAGGTATGGGCTTTGAACTTCCTTACTTCCGTGGCTCAGGACATGGGTGTTACTCAAGTCGTCAAGGTGCTGATTACGATCACGCTGATCAAAATCATCGCGAAAGGCCAGAGCCCAAAGACTGTCAAGTTGCTCAGAATGGGAATCGACCCGATTATCATCAGAGCTCTGGCGCTGGCTTTCTATAAGCCTGGAAAGTTGCTTAGTTGATTGATTCATCCCCAACTTCTAGCTGGGTCGAATCCTACCAGTTTTGTTACATCGAGATTTTATGCAATTGAAATGAATAATAATTTCCATAGAAAAGTAAAATAACATCATCATAATTCTCTATTAGGGAGTTGAGAGAGATATTAAGTAGGTTTTATCATGAATTTTGGAGCTCTTTCTGTGTAGTTATCTGGTATAAATCAACGCAGTATTCAATCCTCACAAATCTTAAAATCTATGATATTATCAAGTTATTGTGAAATACAAATCAAAAGATGCTTTAGCAATACTCGCGGACAGTACGAAACCAAAGGCACTACATTTTGCAGCATCCAGCTCTTCCACAAGGGCTTCTATCTGTTTTCGCCATAATTCTCTTCTTCAGATCTTCAATCGTCACTTTTCCTGACTTTACTTCAGACATTGTTGGAACACAATCATTTCTCATCGCCATGTCATAAGCGATCGTCGCGCGATATCTTCCGTTCGCAAGAAGGGAAAGGATCTTCTCACCTTTCGCATAGTACACCAAAAAGCTCGGGTTATTATCTAGGTCTTCAATATTCCCATCGACATGAATATTATCATAATCTCCACCAGCTCCAACGTATTGCATTCTCAGACCGAACACCCAAGACCAAAAGAACGGATTCCCACGGTGAGCGACGCTCTTTCCGAGCATATTGAGCGCTGCAATAGCACCTTGGTTCATAGCTTCTGAATAATGCTCTATTCTCACTGGATGTCCAACGTATTTGTAAGGATACCACACAATATCGCCGGCAGCGAAGATATCATTCTCGCTTGTTTGTAGATTCTCATTTACAACGATTCCTCCGTCCCTCTCGACTTTTAGCGACTTCGAAGCGAACTCGGTGTTTGGTTGGATTCCTGCACCAACGATAACGATATCAGCCGGTAGCGAAGTCCCATCAGAAAGCGTGACCTTCTCTACTTTATCTGTGCCTTCAAAGGAACTGACCATCGCGTTAAGAGCTAATTTGAGGCCATTTTTTTCAACGTATTTTTTAATCGCGCCGCCGACTTCGGGACCAAGGACCCTCTCGAAAGGCACGCTTAAGGCATCGACTACCGTTACGTTGACTTTGTCTTTGAAATGGTATTTAATCGAGACTGCAGCCTCGATTCCGATGAAAGAAGCGCCGATTACGACGACGTTTTTGATGTCTCTGCTTGCTTCCCTAATTGCAACGCTATCCTCGTAATTTCTCACAGTAAAAATGTTTTTGAGGTTAATTCCCTTGATTGGAGGAAGCCGCGCTCTGCCTCCGGTAGCAATAAGCAGTTTGTCGTACTTCAAGGCGTTACCGCCTTCAATTTCAATAGTTTTACTACCTGGATCGAGTCGAGAAGCGCCTGCGCCTCTGATCAGATTAATATCATTTTCATCAAAGAAGTTATTGTCTCTTAAGGCCAAGTTTTTGAGATCAACTCCATAAATATCCTTTGACAGAGGAGTTCTATCGTAGGTAACGTTTTTCTCCTTACTGACTAGAGTGATCTCTCCTGTGTATCCAGCTTGTCTCAGAGTCTCGACAGCGGAGAGGCCAGCACAACCTGCTCCAAGAATGACGAATTTTCGTTTATCGTTTGGATCACGCTTCGTTTTGGGAAGTCGAACGCCTTGTACCAGCTCCTTCGGGACCTCGACGTAGAGTTTGCCTTTGTTTTCGTGTATGGGGTAAGTTGGCAAGCCATCGACGGTTGGACCTTGTGAAACAAAGCCATCAATGACGCTGAATGAAGCGTTGTGCCAAGGACAGAAGATCTGATCATCAAAAAGTAGCCCTTTGGGTAAAGGTGCTCCGTAGTGAGGACATTTGGAACCAGCAGCGTAGAATTTCCCTTTTACTTTGGCGACGATGATAGCATCATCTGGAGTCGAGCCGACTTGAACAGTTTTGAATTCTCCTTCTTGGAGGTCGGAGGCGTTTCCAGCTTCGATGGTGCTGGTTGTTGAGAAATTCATTGAATTCGAGTGGAAGAGACTCGATCTGAAGCTGCTCTGTCCATTATGTTCCAAAATGGCAGATAATATCGATCTTTTTGGGAATTTTAGGAGAAAAGAGACTTGCTTTATCATTTTTTATATCTTTGAAAGTGATTATTATTAGTTTCTGGTGTGCCTCTGGCCTTTATAGCAGAAGATCCACGTGATTTTCTTTTTTTTAATTGTAGAATCAATATTTTTTCGAAATTCTAATTCCCGGTGTTTGATCTAAGAATCTAATTCTCATCAATCACTGCTGAAACGGATTTCAATAGGAAGTATGAATTTTTTATTCTTTCCAAACTATGAAGAGAATGGCTAATGAATAAATTCAGGACAACGGCTACTGAAAAATAGAGTTGCTGATAGCGGATTTATTAGTTGTAAACAATTGAAATTTTGAGATTTGGTACTTGTAAGTAGAGTAACACGAAAGTATTTTGCTATTTGTAAAACGAAACATAAACTCCATACTGTTGAGCGGTACCAATATAGTTTTCTCTAACGAAAAATTTGCAATCAAGTCGTTGCTCTGGAAATACATTTGATGGCTTCAAAAAGATTTTATTGTTGAAGAATCATCATTTGATATATAGTTATACAGGAATAAATTGAAAAAAAATGTTCCTCCGAATGCTTCGAAGTGAAATTTGATAATGCATACGAAAGAGCAGTGAAATTTCAGGATGTTTAGTTCCAATGAGTGAAATTCACAAAAATCCATGATCTTTTTCATACTATCATAAAGATCAAGCATTTTCAGATTAAACATAGGTCTTTTGAATTGGAAAGCCCACAAGGGCTGTTTTTTAGAGTAATTGCTCTCTGGTGTCGAATCAATCGCGACTCAAAATTTTCATTTGATCATCTAATATTGTTTTCCAATGAAAAAGCAACTCACAGCTGGACTTAGAAAGCGTCATGCTATCAGCTATTGATTTTGTCAGCCAGTCAGCACAAATAAAGGATAGTATTCTATTAAAAGAGAATGAATTCTGGACCTTGGAATTATGAGTCCACAATATTTAGTTTCAATATACAAAAGTGATGAGTATATAACTTTGAAGTATAGAAATAAATTAAACTATTTCTGATCAATTCAATGAAGAGGGCGCGAAAGTCTCCAGCTGATAAGAAGTCCACTGAGGAATTTAAGAGTAGAGAGTTGAAGAGCCTCGAAGAGGAGAGAACGCGAGATTTGAAGAGATTCGAAGAAGAGAGAAGGCGAGAAGACGTAAAGAAGCTGAAGAAAAAGTTGCAAGAAATGTTTGAATCATCAACAAAGCAGCCCGTGAACAAAAAAGGGAAAAACCAAAAGGATGAGAACAATTATTCAGATAATGAAGACAAAGAAGCAATCGATCACTTGGATTTCTCATTGCACAGAGTGAGTGATGCTGGTGTCGAAGCCATCTTAGAATATGCAATTCCAAATCTTCAGCACCTCATCTTAGTTGAGAATGAGATAACCGGGGATGGCGCTAAGTTGCTCGGTGAAAACTCTAATTGGCCAAATCTTACCGAGCTCATGTTATCATTCAACAAGATTGGCGACGAGGGAGCCACAGCATTAGCCAAGAACGATTCATGGAAATACCTTACTGAACTTAATTTATGTGGCAATAATATTGGTGTAGAAGGGGCGACTGCATTGGCCAAGAATATTTTTTGGGTGAATCTTAAAAAACTCGATTTATCTGAAAATGAAATTGGTGTCGAAGGAGTTGCAGCATTGATCAAGAATAATACATGGGTGAAGCTCGCTAAACTGTATTTAGCATCGAATAATTTAGGAGCTGAGGGAGCGGCGATGCTGGCCGAGAATAGTTCGTGGACGAAACTCAGGGAACTTAATTTGGAAGATAATAATATTGGGAAAGAAGGAGCAAAAGGCTTAGCCAAAAATAATTCTTGAACTAATCTGAATACACTCTGTTTAGAAGGAAATGACCTAGGTGATAAAGGAGCAGCAGAGTTAGTCAAGAACACGTCGTGGGTGAATCTAGCCAAGCTTGATTTATCAAAGAATAATATCGGCATCGATGAAGGGAAAAAATTACGAAAGAGATGGCAGGTTGCGAGCTAACGGTTTAGTTCGTATTTTAGGAGTCTAATATTTTAGATGCATAACTATTCAATCATAACCACATTTCTGTGATCTATATTTATTTTTGCTGGTTGCTAAGCAAAGGAAATATATGAGAGCTTGACTTAACTTCCAAAATCTATGGTGAAGTAATTTAAGCCAACATATTTTGATACTTTTCCTATATTTTTCAATTTTGCATCACTATTTCCTCTCACTTCCATCACTTTGGGTCGTCCAAGTTTTGAAAGAAACTTCTAAGTTTAATTGGCTATTATTAGACTGCATATCTCTTGATTTTGAGGAATTGCTTGCATCACCTAAGAAAAAACCAAGTAACGCAGAGATACTTTTCAAATAACGTCGAATTTCATCGCATCAGTCGAGTCAATCTTCCAAATGTAAATATTGCAGAAGATTATACATTTAAATTTGTTGTTTAGCATAATGAAGAGAGCCGAATTATTCTTTCTTACTTATTGGAGCTTCTCTTTATATAGGCTGCTCCGAGCACTTTTTAACAGCGAAAGTAAATTCATATTAAATCACATTATAAAAAGTAGTCACTTCTATCAATCTGGATATGTGTAGTAATAAATTAAATTATTTCTGATCGATACAATGAAGAGAGCGCGAAAGTCTCCAGCCGAGTCCGATAAGAACTCCACTGAGGAATTTCGGAGCAGAGAGTTGAAGAGTCTCGAAGAAGGAAGAATACTAGGAAACGTACAATGGCTGAGGAAAACCTTAAAAGAAATTTTTGAATCATCAAAAAAGCAGCTTCCCAAAGAAAAAGCGAAAGACCAAACGAATGAAGGCAATTGTGCGGAGGACACAGACATAAAAACGATCAAGAACTTGGATTTCCAATGGAAAAACGTGAGTGATGCTGGTGTTGAAGTCATCTTAGATTTTGAGATTCCAAGCCTCGAACATCTGAATTTAAATCATAATGAGATAACCGAGAACGGCACTAAGTTGCTCAGTGAAAACTCTAATTGGCCAAATCTTACCGAGCTCATGTTATCATTCAACAAGATTGGCGACGAGGGAGCCACAGCATTAGCCAAGAACGATTCATGGAAATACCTTACTGAACTTAATTTATGTGGAAATAACATTGGTGTAGAAGGGGCGACTGCATTGGCCAAGAATATTTCTTGGGTGAACCTTAAAAGGCTCGATTTATCCGAAAATGGTATCGGTGTCGAAGGAGTGACCGCGTTGATTAAGAATAGTACATGGGTGAAGCTTGCTAAACTGAATTTATCAGTGAACCAGTTAGGAGCTGAGGGAGCGGCGATGCTGGCCGAGAATAGTTCGTGGACGAATCTCGAGGAACTTGATTTGAGAGACAATAAACTTGGTAAAGAAGGAGCAAAAGGATTAGCCAAAAATAATTCGTGGATTAATCTGAAGACCCTCAACTTAGTAGCAAATGATCTGGGTGAGAAAGGAGCAGCAGAGTTAGTCAAGAACACGTCATGGGTGAACCTTGCTACCCTCGTTTTACATAACAATAATATCGGCATCGATGGAGCGAAAAAATTACGGAGGAAATGGTCAACTTGTGTATTAAACGTTTAGTTCATTTTCTCCTGAGAGGTGTTGAGATAATATAGGCATTAGTGTACTATTTAACCACATTTCTGTGATCTATATTCAATCATGTTCGTTGCTTAACAAAGAGAATATAAAGCTTGAAACACCTTCATGCAGCTATTCGGTGGCCTCTCTTAATTTTGAAGAATCTGCATAATATAAGGGGGAAAACAAAAGCACGCGCAAAGCTGCTTTTAAAATAGTATTTAATTTCATGTGCACGCTTAGTCAATATCCGAAATCTAAACAAGGGCGAAGATTTAAATTTAAGTTATTTTCTAACACAATGAAGAGACCACGAAACTCGCCTTCCGAGCCAGATGTGAAGCCAACCGAAAAAATCCGAATTGAAGAGATGAAGAAACGAAATGAAGAGAAGAGGCGCGGAGAAAAAGAGGAACCTGAACCTGTGCTCACAGAGCTAAGAAGCTTTTTTGAATCAAATAAGCAGTTTCGCAAGGAAGAAGAGAAAAACCAAACTGATAATGCCGTTAATACTTATGGTGTTAGCAAAGCTGAGATTAAGGAATTGGATCTCTCTTCAGGTAAGTTGGGTGGAGATGCTGGTATAGATATCATATTAGAATACGAAATCCCAAACCTTGAATTTCTATGCTTAGAGAATAACACTGATTTAAGCGAGAAGGGCGTTCGTTTGCTTGTTGAAAAGTCTAATTGGCCAAACTTTACCAAACTATCTTTATCAGGAACCAGAATCGGTGATAATGGCGCGAAAGCACTAGCCAAGAATAATTCATGGATAAACCTTAAAGAACTCTTTTTAAACAACATCAAGATGGGTGCTCTGGGCGCTGCTGCATTGGCTAATAGATCGTGGGTAAATCTTCAGAGACTCGATTTGGGATTGAATCATATCGGTAATGAGGGAGCGACAGCATTAGCTAATAATAGTTCATGGGTGAAGCTTGCCGAGTTGAGTTTACAACAGAATGATATAAGTGCTGAAGGAGCGACTGCGTTGGCCAAGAATAGTTCGTGGGTGAATCTTACATCTCTCAATTTATCAGTGTGTGAGATAGGGGTGGAAGGGATAGCGGCATTAGCTCAGAATGAGTCATGGACAAGCTTGAAGGAACTCGATCTATCATTTAGTAAGATGGATGCTAAGGGAGCCGCAGCATTAGCTCAGAATAAATCCTGGGTGAATCTCACCAAGTTAGATTTATCATACAATGACCTCGGTGACAAAGGAGTGGTAGAATTAGTGAAGAATACTTCATGGGTGAAAATGGCTTTCATCAATCTAAGAGTGAATGGAGTTGGCCTCGATGGGGTGAAAAAAATACGGAAGAAATGGCCAGATTCTCAGTTGCATCTTTAGTTTATCGAATTTCGAGAGCTTTGAGTCAATAGTGAACCTTTGTACGTTTTATTCAATATCATTTCAACAGCACATATTCAATCTTGATCTTTGCTCCACAGATAAGACAAGATATTTTCAACAGATTCTTATGAAATATGACTTTAATCAAAAATTTCAAGTCGATATTGATCGTTCTGCATCATACATCTGCTCCAAACTCTTCTACTTCCTAAATTCTTCAACATCTCTGAGATGATAGCGAGAGCACTGTCTCAAGCTCGTTATCAGAGGAAAAAATTTAAAAAAATAATTTTGATTGGAAAGAACTTCAGCTACCATGGGATGCACCAATTCAAAAGACGCCGTCAAAACCTCAAAAGGCGGTGACCCAGCCTCAAAATACAGGACAAAAGACAGCAGCGAGGAAATCGCCCAAGAAAGAAGACGAGCTCAATGGAAACTGAAAGAACTAATTAAAAAAGAGGAAGAAGAAGAAACAAAGAACCAAGCCAACCCGCTTATCATTTTATCTTCTGACCAACGAACTCCAGAAGATTTAAAAATCATCAGCGAGGAGAAGTCCCGCCTGGTTGTGGCTGTGCAATCAGACAAGCAAATAAAAACCTTGTGTTTCCAGCCTTATCCAGGCAATTTCAATCGGAATCAAGGGCTCAAGCCATCTCACTTCAAATCCAAGCCATTTAGAGAAGATGAGGGAATTCATCTTCAAAAATTCGAAAAAGAAATTCTTTCTCATTTGAATCAAACCTCCTCTTTTCCAAATAGTGTCCATGGCATCGTAAGAGCGGATCTGGGTAATGGAAACTATAAGACAGGCACAGGAATACTCATTGGAGTGGACTTGGTCCTAACAGCAGCTCACAACATCTACGATTATCAAGGAACAAGAGAAAAATATTCAAAAATTGAGTTTATTCCAGGTATTAACGAGCAAGAAATGCCTTTTGGGATTTTCAATGTCATCGAGGCTTTTGTCCCTGATGAATATCTGAAAACATGGAAGGAAGACGATTATGGCTTGCTCGTGCTTGATGAGACCGCGGGGACCCTAGCAGGGTATTTCGGATTACACGCAGCAGATAAAGAGCTACTGAAAGGAAAAGAATTGAATGTTTTTGGATATCCAGCGTGTCTTTATAGAAAAGATGCGAGGGACGTAGTCGAAACGCTCTCGGGGGAAGGGCGGCATCAATTGTGGGGTATGAGAGAGAAAAACTGGTCCTTTGAGGCTGGAGGGAGTGGCGATTTTTTCATTAAATACGGGGATATTCACACATCCGCTGGACAAGATGGCGGTGGCGTGTTCTATCAAGTGAAAGGCACGAATGAATATTACGTCATCGGAATTCATGGATGTGGAGACGATAGTGCTACGTGGATCACGAAGAAGAGGCTTAATCAAATAGAAAAATGGGTGAGCCAAGCGAGGAAGAATTACCTCTCTAGGCAAACAGTGGAAGAAGGAAAAATCAACATTAAGAAGTTAAACTTGAATGAGTGCGCTCTTGGAGACACAGGCATCGAAGGCTTGCCTGAATACGCCATTCCGAACATCGAATTGCTAAAGTTAAACGAAAACGGCATCACTGGCGTGGGCGCGAAAACTCTCAGTGAAAAGACTAATTGGTCGAAGCTCGCAGCCCTGCTGTTATGGAAAAATAGCATCGGCGACGATGGCGCGACCGCCCTCAGCCAGAATGTTCCCTGGACGAACCTCACGATACTCAATTTATCAGAAAACGGTATCGGTGCAAAGGGAGCAATAGCACTCAGCAAAAATACCTCATGGACAAGACTCTCAGTACTTGACTTATCAATTAATGATATCGGCGCGAAGGGAGCCACAGCTTTAAGCAAAAATAATACATGGATAAATTTAGCAACGCTTGATTTATCAAGGAATAATATCGGCGCAGAAGGGGCGACAGGGCTCAGTAAAAACACTTCATGGGCTCATCTTTCAACACTTAATTTATCATCTAATAATATTGGCGCTGAGGGGGCGGCTGGGCTAAGCAAGAACACCTCCTGGAAGAATCTGACGACTTTGGATTTATCGGCTAGTGGACTCGGCGACGGAGGAGCGACTGCGCTAAGCAAAAATAATTTGTGGGTGAACCTTACGACACTTAATTTATCAGTTAATGAGATCGGTGAAAGAGGAGCGACAGGGCTTAGTAGCAATAGTTCATGGCGCTCCCTTACGGCGCTCGATTTATCGGTGAATAAAATCGGCGATAAAGGAGCGGCTGGATTAAGCAGTAACCAATCGTGGGGAAATCTTGCTACGTTAGAGTTGTCGCATAATAGTATCGGCGCGAAGGGAGCAGTAGGATTAAGCAGTAATAAGTCATGGGTGAATTTGACGACGTTGGATTTATCGTTTAATGATATTGGTGTGGAAGGAGCGACAGGATTGGGAGGAAACAGCTCTTGGGTAAACCTTACAACCCTGAATTTATCTTCGAACAGTATTGGTGATGAGGGAACGGCAGGGTTAGCGAAGAATAACTCGTGGACGAGTCTTACGACGTTGACTTTGTGGCAAAACAATATTACTGATAAGGGAGCAGCGGAATTAAGTAAGAATGTTTCGTGGGTGAGTCTTACGACACTAGACTTGTCTGCGAATAACATTGGTGACGAGGGAGCAGCGGCGTTAAGTAAGAACAGCGCGTGGGGTAACCTGGCAAGACTGGAGTTTAGAGAAAATATGATTGGAGCTGAGGGAAAGATAGCGTTACAGGAGAGATGGCCGACATTAAAGTTTCTTTGAGAAAACGTAGCTGAGATTTCTATAAATGAATCGATTTTTGGGCGTATTCGTGATGATATATATGTATGTATCAATGGATTCCTAACATTTATGTTCAGTTTGTTCATTTTGGGATCAATACTGAGATTAATTTTGAGAAATCGAGACGAAATTATGAAAAAACTAAAATTTAGTTTGCTGTATCAAGAAATTTCTGAAGTGAATACAATCTTTAGCTGTTTAGAGTAATAACTAGATGAATATGAGAATTTCTTTGTTAATGTCCTTCTAAACTAAACTGCTGAATCTCAAGTCATCAGGTATTCTGAGAAATTAAAGAAGAAACGCCTAGTTCCAAAACATGGGAAATTCCAACAATGAATTGTTTTTGCAATCATCTAACAGTATCTGACATTTAGACTAGCTCAATGGATGATTTATCTGTAGAGAAACAGCAAGTCACATACTTTAAACTATGAGAATAAGCTTGGTTCATGATGAATAAGAAGTATCAACTTATTCCAACCCCTAAGCAATCATCTTCTTGAGGGAAATTATCGAAATTGCTTCGAAAAATGGTAATGGAAGAATTGTCATGGTAATCACATAAACCACAAAGTCTTGCTTGCACTGTAAATATCGAATAATCTTTCCAGTTTCTCAAGGTCTTGCTCCTTCATAAAGAATTATGGCTCAGGAGACTCACTCACATCTTCAAATAGCATCGATGAAAATGTCAATCTACTTAGCATATGCTGATTAAAGTACAGTTCCAAACATTACATGACAATTGTTCACCCTATAGTGAATTTTTCGGTTCTGCTGAGCTCTTGTTAGGCTCTATGGAGTAAATGCACGAGGATGAAACTCTTTCCGTATTTCTACTTTTAATCTCAGGGCTATCGGTTTGCATATATTTTACCGAATATAACGGGTGTAAAACACTTAAAAATTCTGATTTGAAATTCTAATTATTTATCATTTCTGTTTAGTTGTTTGTGTTCATACCATCAGGATCCTTTCTTAGAAAAGCCTCGCCTTACTCGCCAGTCTCCTTGTTTCCCCCATTAGCCTCATTTTCTAAAATAATCTGCTCCCAACTAGAAAGCTGGTTGAAAAACAATTTAGATATTTTTCAATTATCTGTCATCGAAAACCAAGCATCATCCCTGTTCAATTCTATTTTCCATGACTATCTGAACTACGAATTTTGCAAAGAATATTGTTCGAATAATGCATAATCTGGCCTCATGATATTAATGCTGCAAAGCCATTATTTGCAAATAATTCAAAGAGCATTAGCTTCTCACCTCACTATCACTGAATATTCGTTCAGGATTCAATATCCATAGTTTACGCATCATGGTTTATCTACTATTTACTAAGCTGTGGAGAAATGTTCGATATACGAAAATACTAATCCTCTAATTCTATTATCTCCTATACAGCCTCATCATCATAGGACAATCACGAAGCACCATGAATATCACGAAACACCATTGATCACCTCCAGCTTAGAAGCAATGCTATTTTTTTATTCTTCAGCCGATTGCAGCCATTTTTCGCCTTGGAGAGCTTCAAAAACGAAAATTAAGCTATCCGGTAATTGAGATGCTTTCCAGTAAAATAAAAACGGCGCAAATCTCCCAGTATTTAAACAAAAAATTAGAGATGATTCATATAAATTTAATCCATTCTCAAAACATCGACATGCCAAACGCAAAAATTATTGGTCTTTCCATCACCTTGGCTTTGATACTCATGGCCTCAAGCGTCAACGCCGGTTCCTTAAGGAAAACCACAGTCAAAACCATCGTATTGAGCAGCATTTCCACCAGCTCTGCACCCGTAGTCACATCTATTCTTGATTATGCTGCTGATCAAAGCGGACTCACAGTCGGCCAGACTCCAGTGGGAGTGGATATCGTTCCAACCGTTCAACCCAGAGTCGCAGACCTCGATCCATATGCTCCTTTCATTGTAGTGACAAATAATGGAGAGCTCGTCGTTGTTCAAGCCCTCGATAGCTACACCGAAGGAGGATTGAATTATTATGTCGTATCTGACGGTAATTCTGGAAGAGTTGCATTCCAAGGAGACCTTGCGGATGAAGGATTTTCTGGATATCCGATGTATTTCTCTGATCCAGCGACTGGAGAGGTTACTGGTTATGTCATTACTTCATTTTTCTGGTAGTTAAGTTAGATTTGTTTAAGTAAATTTCCGTCCGTAGGATGTCAATACTCTTAGGGCTGCATAGACTAATAGCTTCATAATTCATAGAATTTGCCCGTTTGCTCGTAGATCTTAGGAAAATAGAGAGATATTACATTGTTGGGATGCTTTTTGTATTCTTGATATTTCTGTGAGCATTGTTTTTCATATTGAAGGCTTTGACATCAGAAGGAGGATAAAATTAAAAGGAAAAAATACGTTCTCATAAGTATCTTGAGAAAATACTTGAAGAGATGCCCTTCTATTCCCTTAGCAAGTCAGCTCTTATGCTATTTATTTGTTTCTTTTTAACCTGCTTCTTAAGGCAAACATGAGAGGGATCCAACCACAAAATTTCTCGCATTACTGCTCTTCATAGTCCTCTGTGAATTAAAATTAATTGGTGGCTTACTTCAATAAATTCTGGTGTCGATATGGCTGAAGCGGCTGAATCAACTTTAAAATTTTGGGCTTGGGACAGGCTCAAAACTCGTCCAACGGATAGCTCAAGAGTATTTTCAGTCCTCCAATGGAACACCTTAAACTCGGAGCTTTCCGACCGATTAACTTTTCCGAAAATAGATGAAAAGTTCAGCTGTTGGCCATACCGACAGGAACTAATAAAAAAGTACCTACTAACGATACCTGCAGATTTTTATTGCTTGGAAGAGATCAATACCAAAACTTTAGAGAGCTACACCAAAGTCTTTGAGTCAATCAATCTCAAAGTAAAATTCTTCGTCAAATCTCATGAGTTAGAGGGAACTCTTATCGCCTTCAATGAAGAGAAATGGAAATCGGTTGAAGAATTCAAATATTACTATAAGGAGCCTGAGAATGGGGAAGACATGCCCAATTTAGTCGCTAGTGTAGTCTTTAAAAACACAAAAACTGACGATTTCGTGCAAATAGCTGTAACGCATCTCAAATCAAAGCATGAGTTCGAGGAGACGCGTTATGTTCAAGTGCAGCAGTTGATCGAGGTGCTGAATAAAACAAAACGAGAGTTTGAAGAAAAACACAAAACTGGGTTTAAAACCGTGCTTGTTGGTGATTTCAATGCAGAGCCGGACTGGAAATCAATGAGGTATGTTGCTGAGAACTCTGGACTCGCGTCGGCGTTCTCGGATGCGCCGCTAACGACGTTTAAGATAAGGGAAAAGGAATACTGTAGGGTCATTGATTATATCTTCCACGACCCTGATTTGAAAGTGATTGCGCGAAACGCGATACCAACGAAAGAAGAATTCGGAGAGGATGGATTGCCGAATGAATGTTTCCCCAGTGACCATTTTTTCTTATTAGCTCAGTTTGAATATTAATTTTCATGCGCTGAAATTTACATTGAGCATGAGAGCAATACACCTGTATTAAAGTGGCCATTATCTACCTTTGGTGAAAGTATTCTATGACTTCTGAAAATCTTCCGTGCAGCTCCTGCCACATCGAATCAAATTGAGAAAGTCAGCAAGTGAAAAAAACAAGCTAGTATGATCCTTCTAAGAAATATGAGTTTTCATGTAGCTTTTCAAAATCCGTTAATGATCATTTACACTTTCGATACTTTAATTGAGTATTACCATTACTTATACCGAAGATGATACTTAATTCGTATTCAAGAATAAAATAATGAATTAGTGCTATCAAGCCTTTAATTATGTTAACTGCATATCATTTTCATGTAGATTCCATGATCAAATAGAAACTAACGTCCGTCTTATTCCGAGAAAGATGAATGCATTCATTAATTGAAGTTGAAATTAATTTTTCTGGATTCTGTCTCTTATGCTACTGACTCTCGTTTCCAATCAACGTCATGACTTTAAATGGCTTCCTATTATGTAAATACACTTGTTTATGGAGAGAGATGTCACAAATAATGAGCTCTCGATTGTCTGCTCTTAAAAAACAAAGATGAAAGTGCATTCTTCGGCCAAGAAAAAGCATTCCAATGGCCTTAATATTGGAAGCAGAAGCAATGAAGTTCGTAAAGTTACATGCTTTTGTCTAGCAAAAAATGTTAACATGAGTTGCTACTGATGTTAACAGAGAGTGAAAAAATAAAAAAAAAACAAGAACAACAAGCAACGAAAGTGATCTGTAATCTATCTAACGAATAGAAAGAAACTGATGGATGAGAATGAGTCAACAAGGAGCATTTTCACGACTTGAAATATTTATAAAGAGAATTATGAGAAAGTTTATATTTCATGCTCTCGACAAAGATTAACAGGACTATCTCTGAATTTCCAGCTCCTTCATAAATACGAACTCTTTGAAAAGCTATATTGGTAAAAAACGAAGCATATTGCCTCACTTCCCAACATCTGTTTTCGGAGGACAGAACGAAATCGTAAACTTCAGAATTCCAGAGATACTATTCTGCCTGTCCTCTAAGGGTACCGTGAGAGAACTCCAAAGACAGAAAAAGTCGAATGAAAAAGGAAGAAGATTTTTTCCGATTCGAGAAATAAACAATAGTTCAATTTGGGATTTAGGTTCCTTGCGCTTTTAGCCAAGATGGACATTAATGTGAAATTAAAACCAAATGAATACAAAAGCATTTAGGCCTTCATCACACTCATTTCCAATAAATGATGATATTTCCTAATAATAGTTTATCATGATAACAAGGACGTCAGCTTTACAAAAATGACTGATTTTTAAATTCTAAAAATCGAAATAATGTAAACGAATAATCCCCCAAATAAAGCATCCTGATGTGATAACTTTTTTCGAAGAATAGAAGTCTATCCAGAAATGAAAGAATTTAGGTTTAATTCACTAATGATGTCGTTTAGAGTTTATTCTGTTCGTTTCTTAATAATTATTCGCCTACAGGGTTTTTATTTGGCTTATCCTCTTCGATTTACGGTATATATATATGAATGCTATTATCAACGATATTATATTATTCACCTTCTGAAAATGAGTTTTTTCTTCCCTCTTCATAATACTTTCAAGGTTGTGGACTTATCTCACTTTTTCGACTTGCCCTCAGAAATTTCAGAGACCAAATCTTGCATTACAAGTCTCAAGTTGTTGACAATGCGAGATTCTGTTGAACTTATCTGGGTCGTTATCTCGCTCCTCAGGGTGTCAATCTCGCTTTTCAGAGCACCCATCTCATTTTTCAGAGTATCCATATCATTTTTCAGGACGCTCATCTCGCCTTTTATTTCTCCTTTCATTGTGTTCAATTTACTGTTCACTTCGCTGAGTTTCTTATCGACATTTTGAATTGAGAGGTCAGCCTCGCTCTTTGCTTCTAACTTTTCCACTACAAGCAAGAACTTACCATCCAAATCGCTCTCAAGCCCTTTCTTTGCCTCTGAAGGTTTTCTCCACACAGCGCGCCGCAAACAACATCTTCCTACTTTTCGCCGATGAACCATTCTAGCAATATTCTGCAAAATATGTGCTTCCTCAGCGATTTCCAACAACATCTTAATTCTCTCCTTCAGGTCCATAAAAACTATATCATCCATTACTTTCCAAAAGGTATCTGCAATAATCGATATGATCAAATTAAAGAGCACAAGAAATTGGAATACAACCACTAGAATATAGAAAGGAATCATCACACCTGGATAATTTTCTTTCCTTCCTCCTGTGAGGATCAATTCAAACATCTCCATTAAGTCATTGCCAAAATTGCCAGAATCAACAGAATCCTCTGGAGAATCATCTGGTAATGCTCTTCTGCTTTGGTAAAAGACAATCGCAAAAGCAAGAAGACTGGCCACGATAATAGCCAGGAAAGCTCTCATATCCTCAATAACTACGAGGATCATGCGGATGAGATTTCTTAACGGGTCTATCACACGAAAAGAGAGGAGAAGCTTGCTGAAGAACATAATTACACCGCTGGATACGAAGAAGCTCAGGGCATCCGCATTCGCTTCAGTCCAGAAAAGAGCTGAGACAATGATCGTTATGATGAGCAGAGATATGTTAAGGAGGTTGGTGAAGTAGCTCGGAAGTTTTGATATGACCTGAAAGAACTCGAACGCTGCAATAACCCCGACAAATGCATCAAGTGCAATGAGCAGGTTGGAGGCTACGTCGCTATCAGGTAACGATCTTGTAACAGCAAAAGAGACAAATAAGCCAAGAGCAATCCAGCAAAAGAAACAGTTGATCCACAGGATTTTCTTGTAATTTTTCCAGAGGTAATCAATAATGTTTTGCGAGGTACTCGAGAGGAGTTGATGACTCTCAATGGCAGCAAGAATTCTGAGCAAGTCAAGAACTTGCTGGTCAGCGATTTGATAAGAACAGCAGTAGAACACCACGGTATAATCCAATGTATATTCAGTTTTCTTGCTGTTAATCTGAGCAACTTCATTCTCGCCAAGAAGGCCAGTGAAAAGAATGAACTGTTTCCCTTTAGTATTGTTGATACGTCCTGCTGAAGGTAAAATAGCATTGTCTCCTTCTCGAAGGAAAGATTTAGATTTCTTTTTGGTATATAATGAGTTAAGCACTGCTAGAAAGGATAATTCTCCAAACTTTTTGTAGATTTGGAGCGAAGCTTTTGAGATGCTAAGAACAATTGGGACTCGTGATGATGAATCGTAATCTAAGAGTAGCGGCAACGTCTTGAAGAAGTAGGAGAAGAATTCATCAGTTTGAGGAGTTCGGACTCCGTCGTAGTGAAGTATGTAATCAAGTTGTGTCTGATGATATTTGTCTAGGGTAAGATAAATTTTATTCTCGAGAGCGAAATCAATGTTTGTAATATGCGCAGAGTCGGGAAGGTGAAATATGATGAAATTGAGGGCATTCCAGCGTTGAGGGAAATAATCCAGCCTCGAGAACCAAGAAAATGGAGGGTTGCTTGGGCGACCGTTTTCCGATGCAGGAGAGGTAACCTCGCGGGAAATGTACTTGAAGATCGGAAGGAAAACGGATTGCTCAAATGTTCCTAGAGCTCCTGTGAGATTCCATAGGGTAATCGTGTTCTTTGTAGCTGACACAATATACTTGCTGTCATCTGTCACAGCCAAAGAAGTTATAATTTGTGAACAATCTCCGAATCGATGAAGAAGTTTCTTTTCTGCAATACTCCATAGTCCAATCGTCTCGTCTTCGGATCCTGAGAGAATATAGTTGCTATCACTTGTCACTACCACTGACCTTATTTTATCAGAATGAGCTCCTTCGAAACGATGAAAAAGTGTCTTCTCTGCAAGATACCATACTCCAATTGTCTCGTCTACAGATCCAGATATGATATATTTGTCATCACTTGTGACTGCCAAAGATATAATTTCTTCGGGGTGCGCTCTTTCAAATCGATGAACAAGTATCCTGTCGGCAATACTCCATATTCCAATCGTCCCATCATATGATCCCGAAATGATATCTTTGCTATCACTGGTCACTGCCACCGATGTTATTTTGTCAGCATGTGCTCCTTCAAATCGGTGAAACAGTGCCTTATCTGTAATATTCCATACTCCAATCGCCTTGTCTTCGGATCCAGAAATGATATACTTATTGTCATTTGTTACAGCTACTGTTGTTATTTCTTGTGAATGTGCTCTCTCGAACCGATGAAACAGTGTTTTGTCTGCAATGTTCCAGACTCCTACCGTCTTGTCTCCAGATCCAGAGACGATATATCTGCTGTCACTCGTCACTGCCACTGTGGTTATTTTGCTAGCATGAGCATCTTCAAACCTATGATATAGAGTCTTGTCTCCAATATTCCATACCGCAAATGTCTTATCATCAGATCCCGAAATGATATATTTGCAGCCACCTGCCACCACTAACGAAGATATCTCTTCTGAATGTGCTCCTTCGAATCGATGAAGAAATGTCTGATTTGTAATCTTCAAGACTCCGATCGCCTGGTCATAGGATCCCGAAATGATATATTTGCTGTCATTTGTCACCGCAACCGAAGATATCCAGTTAGAATGTGCTCCTTGAAACCGGTGAAGAAGTATCTTGTCTGCAATACTCCATACTCCAATCGCCCCATCATAAGCGCTAGAAACGATATATTTGTTGTCACTTGTTAGTGCCACCGATGTTATCCTATCGGAATGTGCTTTCTCGAATCGATGAATTAGCAACTTATCTGCTATATTCCATACTCCAATTGCCTTGTCCCAAGACCCAGAGATGATAAATTTGCCGTCACTTGTCACTGCGACTGAACTTACGGTCGCTGAATGTGCTCTTTCGAATCTATAAAGAAGTTTCTCGTCCGAAATATTCCATATTCCAATCGTCTTGTCACCAGATCCCGAAATGATAAATTTGTTGTCGCGTGTCACTGTCACGGAAGCTATTCCTCCACCGTGGCCGCTTAATCGATGAGTAAGTGTCTTGGCAGCAATATCCCATACTCCAATGGTCTTATCTTCCGATCCTGAGATAATATATTTGTTGTCACATGTCACTGCAAGTGAAAGTATCTCTTTCGAATGTGCTTCTTCGAATCGATGAAAAAGAGTCTTGTCTGTCATATTCCATACCCCAATCGTCTTATCGCCAGATCCCGAAATAATATATTTGCAATTATTTGTGACTGCCAGTGAAAATATCTCCTTTGAATGTGCCTCTTCGAATCGATGAAAAAGAGTCTTGTCTGCAAGATTCCATATTCCAATTGTCTTGTCCCATGATCCAGAGATGATATACTTGCTGTCGCTTGTCACCGCTACTGATTCTATTTTGTCAGAATGTGGGCCTCGAAAACGATGAATAAGTTTCTTATCTACGATATTCCATATTCCAATCGTCTGGTCAGCAGATCCCGAGATGATATATGTGTGGTAGCTTGTCACTGTAGATACCTCCTGTGCATGTGCTCCTTCAAATTGATGAATAAGCAACTTATCTGCAATATTCCATACTCTAATTGTCTTGTCCCGTGACCCCGAGATGATATATTTGCTATCACTGGTCACTGCCACCGATGTTATTTTGTCAGCATGTGCTCCTTCAAATCGGTGAAACAGTGCCTTGTCTGTCATATTCCAGACTCCTATCACCTTGTCTTCAGATCCAGAAATGATATACTTGTTATCATTAGTCACTGCTACTGTTGTTATTTCTTGCAAATGTACTCTCTCGAACCGATGAACCAGTGCTTTGTCTGCAATGTTCCAGACTCCAATCGTCTTGTCTCCAGATCCAGAGACGATATATTTGCTGTCACTCGTCACTGCTACTGACGTTATTCTCTCAGAATGAGCTCCTTCGAATCGATGAATAAGCTTTCTGTCTGCAATATTCCAAACCCCAATTGTCTTGTCCCATGATCCTGAGATGATATACTTATCTTTTACCACAGCCACTGACGTTATTCTGTCAGTATGTGCTTCTTCAAACCGATGAGTAAGCTTTCTGTCTGCAATATTCCATACTCCAATTGTCTTGTCCCATGATCCAGAGATGATATATTTGCTATCACTTGTTACAGCTACTGATGCTATTTCTTGTGAATGTGCTCCTTTGAATCGATAGAAAAGTGTCTTTTCGTCGATATCCCATACTCCAATTGTCTTGTCATATGACCCAGAGATTATATATTTGTTGTCGCAAGTCATTACTACTGAAGTCAGACTTTTGTGGTGGACATAGGATCCGACATAATCGTGTTTCATCTCAAAAAGACTTCTTCCTTCGTTTGCCCTTTCTCGAAAATTTGAATTTTTCATTTTTATATTTTCAATATAATTATAAAAGTCTTACTTTCTCATGCGAATAAAGGTTTTAGTCCTATCTTTATAAAAGCCGGGAATCAGAATTTGAAAATGTTTAGCGTTTCATTCAAACTATAACTCTCATTCAACTCAACTTTGTCAAATTGGGTAATACTTCAGATTAAGAAGTGTTCCAATGGAATACACTACCCTTTCCCAGGGTGTAACACCATGAATTAGGCATTCGAAATTTAATCAATTCACATTTCTTATTTCGTGCTATTTTGTGTCAAGAGATGGTTAGAATTGATTGGCTTGCTTTTTCATTAAAGGATTCTATTTATTCCATAGCTCTATTGAATTGATTGACTTTTCGGACACTTCCGAGTCGATTTTTTAAGAATTACTTGGAACGAATTCCTTCTGGATTTTTCTGATAGGATTTTAATCAAGCAGAAATAACTTTCAAAAAAATCAAACTCTGAACTTTATGAGTTGAAAACTCAAGGTAGAGTTATGCAACAACCCTTATAGTCGAGTAAAAAGCTGTAAAGAAGGTCCTCAACTACGGCTTTTGAAAATGCTACGAGAAGCGGAACGTTAAATCTGCTAATTTAACTAAAATTCTAAATAAACGCAGTTTAGCTATTCAAAGTTGTGAAATGATATTAAAAGTAATCATTTGTCTCTCAATCATAGCTCTATCCTCAATTTCGAGCGGTTAAGAAAGCATTTGGCAATTTTTTTTTTTAATTGGTACAACTACAGGTCTATATATTGGAAGAAACAATGTTTTCAAGCGGTTTGATTTATCCACTCATTTAACCAAGTGACGTAATTTTTTTGAATAGGAGTCAAGTGCGAAATTCTGCCTTCTAATTTTCATTAACAGAACCTACGTAACTCAGAGGATTTCTTAAACTCTGACGAATATTCTAATTCACTTGCCTGATCTGGGCGTTTGCTATACAACCATAAAGCGACATAAAGGGAAGAAGGAAACGACAATATGCCGGTCCGAGACTTCAGTTCGCTCCTAATGTGCTTTGTCAGAAAGAAAAGTTAACTTAGCTATAACGCTAAGCTCAATATTTGAGAAGGGATAAATTAAATTTTGACAAGTTAAAGTACTGAGCGTATTTTGAATGAAAGAATGTGTATCTCTATCGTTTTAAATGGACCTTAGATCTTCTTCAAGGAGGTAGTGTGATCGCTAGAGAAATTTAAGACTCAATTGATACTTCTCCTTTCATAGCAGTTGGCGTTTGCGGAATATTTTCCTCATTAAAGTAAGCAAATATGAGAATTTCTTGGTATGAAGGAGAGATCACCTCTGTAAAGTGAGTGGAAATTAATTTTAGTGTACGACTGGTACTCAAGACTGGAAAAATGCTACAGTACATAACTTAATTTGTTCAATATCGGCCATTGGTTAAGAATTAGATCTAATAACCTGATATATTTTCTACTTCAATTAATTGTTTCTCTACCTCACACTTATACAAGTTGCTCTCTTATATTTTCGTCTGGCTAATCAGGCCTCCATTATGTGAAGATATATATATATGACTTCGATATTTCTTTAATTTTCTTTCCATCTCAGGTTCATGTTGACATATTTTAGAAGTAGTTCTCTCTCTCTCACATAATTTTCCTTAGTTTGGTATTCTGTTTCTTTGCGAAAAAATTAGACACCTTTTTGTTTCTTCTCAGTTCTCATACCAAAATTCACTTTTCCTAATATATACTTACCCTCTCTGTCAACAAATTAGGAAAATTATCACACCAGCTATTTTTAAACCAGCTTTTTCGGTATCAATGGAAGTTGTAAGCCTGACCCGAAAGCCTCATCTAAAGTACCATATTTTATCTGAAATGAATGCGTTGAAGCGAAAAATTGTCTTTCTTATTCATTTTGTTTGGGTGCAAATTAAATATGCAGCAAAGTTTTCAGAAAACATAAGTAGACATCGAAACAAATAATATCTAGATAGATCTTTATCTCAGACATTTGAAAGACAAGAATTCAAATTTTTCAAATGAATCATTGTTATTCTCTAGAATGAGGAGGAAGTATTCTTCCGTGTCATTCGGATTGCTTTTCAATGTCTAGAATAGGAGCTTTGAGGCTCCCCATATTTCTGGAGATGTGATTTATTTCAGAACGCATTTTTCACAGCATTTCTTGACAGATTGTAGATATTTTTTATGAGTAGTTTTCTTCGAAATCACTTGGGTAGACGATGCTCTGGATATGGGTAGATTGAAATTCAGGGAATCATTGAATCTTTCGACTAGTTTCTGAATGAATAAGCAATGATCAGAAGATTCTTTTAGAAGAATACGTTTGCTAAAGATGAGTGCAAATAAAATTTTAAAAGCACTTCTAGTAGCTCGCCCCTGATGTCCAGGAATCCTTCCATCTTTTTGAATAGTTTTCCTGAGTTGTACTTTTCTCAGTTTTCTGTTCAGGAGTGAATGTTATCTTAGTTGAAGAAGGGTGCTTTCATCATTGTTCTTCATGGGCAGACAATCGAGAACACATTGTTCCGGATGCCCCTAATACTGAGCCATTTATAATAATGATTGAGTTACGATACGCGATTCAGACTACGAGACGTGCTCCACAAAAAGTAATTTCAACTTCAATTAGTGAATGCATTTCATCCTTCCCAGCAAAGGACAGGCAATACTTTCCATTTAATAATGGATACTTCATACATGAATGCACTTTACAGAATTAGAATCTTGATATCAAGAATCAATTCATTCTTAAATATGAAACCAAGTATCATAAGCCTAAAGGCCGAAATCCTACATAAAGCGCCACTCCCTTTCAAAAATGAAGTTTAAACTTATATGGTAAAAATAGACGAATATTTAAGGTCTTTAAGATTGGTTAAGGGTTAGCAAACGTTAGAATAATGGATGTCATTGCATGAGTTCATGTTGCTTTATGTCATCGTATCTATCTACATAAGCTCCTCTCATTATTGAGCGGGGAGCAGGTCTACAATGGAGAATAAGGTAAATAGTTTTAGCCGATTAATGATATGTAAACACACCTTCAGTTGGCTAAAGTGAATTATTTTTTGGAGTTCAATCAATTCTTATTAGAAGCCAGAGTGTGAACCGACATTAAGGGTGCTGAAAAGCTACATAAAGACTCATCAATTCATCTGCGATCGAAAATTATGAATCTAGTAGCTATTATTAGGGAGAAAAAACATTTTGCCAAGATCTGTGAATATTTAATCATGACCCCATGTAAATCAATATTTATTAAATGAATATCTTTTTTCTTGAATAGATAAGTTAGTTATAAAACTCTGAGAAATCGTCTCTTTGAAGTCAATAAATGTACCTGAAATGCTCACAATAGCCTAAAGGTGAAATGGTCTCAATTTCCTCCTATTCAAAGGGATTTTTTTTGTGGTTCGGCCAAAATTAATGTTTCTTATGTAGTAAGTGTTCACTAATAATTGAAAAGTTGGGTTCGCATTTTGCGATAAAG
>ENA-UOTX01000343-UOTX01000343.1-compost-metagenome-genome-assembly--contig:-NODE-343-length-51358-cov-23.837172_pt1 | contig 51358 bp, 36 predicted proteins | sample MGYA00238143_ERZ746982 | MGnify/ENA primary metagenome ERZ746982 (study PRJEB28758, sample SAMN06268862) | compost metagenome | isolation source: single cell | place: USA: California, Emeryville, Joint... | reverse complement strand
ATATTCTGCGCAAATTTTATAATTTATGATATAAGCCTAGAAAAGATTACCTGAGTGCGTTTTCTATCATTGCAGGGATTATCCGAGCCAAGATAGGAGCTGAAAGCTCCAGACAAGGATTAGTATTAACTTCGATGATCCAAGGTTTGAAATTTTGATCAACCATAAAATCCAATCCAAACACCTAGCAAGTTGTTTATCTCTCTTTAGGAGACAACAATTTGTTATACCTCAAAACTGTGCTCTCTTCTGTGCGGGTCAATTTTCCCATATACCGCTCTGATTGAATCCCGAGCCATGTTTCTCATTTTAGGATATATGTCATTCTGGAAATTCACCTTAGCGTCAGGCATCGCTACATCCAAGTATTTCTGAAAATCTGCAAATGAAATCTAGCACAAATTTGTGTGATTGATTAGCATAGTGTTTCGAATGTACTTTGTTTCCATTCTCAAATTTGCCGTACTCTTCGCTTTTCTTCTGTACAGCATCGTTTGTCAGATGAACCATCTTATTCGAGAGGTTTTTGAGAGTAAATTCTTTGGAAGACGTTCGTATGTAGCCTTCTTGATACCAGTACCCTACAATGAAAAGCTCTTAAGAACCCAGTAGCTCAATAAATTTTCACCTTTCATGTATCCGTTTATGGATGTGATCATCATAAAGCACCTTATGTCAAATTTCCTTTTGTTGTACAATAGAGGTCGATCCATGTATTGCTGGACTATGTATGTTTTTTGGCTGCCATTGACATGCTTCTCGTTCGAATTAATTATCTGCTTAATTTCATACAGGTCAGCTGCTACTGTAATCCCGTGACCTCGGTTCGTGTTCTCCCCAGGCTTAATAATCCATATATTCTTAATCTGCTTCGATTGCAGTGTTTTTTTCTCATTCGCCTCAGCCACGATGAACTGTCTCTGCCACTCCTGAACCTCTTTCTCTAGAGCGTTATAGCACTCCAAAAATTTTCCATATTCCTTATCCTCTGTACCATTTTTAATATGAAATGTCAAAGGCAGATAATCGAAATGGTTTTCTTTCAAAGCTTCATAGTAAGCTCGCATGTTGTAGAATAGAGCTTTTTTATTGCTCAAATGATAATTGCATTCCATTTTGTTACAAATCTTCACTTTTGTAGGGTCCAGTACACTTGCATTGGGACTTTTCCGGCTCCATTTCAACAGTTTTCCGGCGCTATCAGCATTCAGGAATTTCCTTTTAATATTACTCATAAAACTCTTCAATTCATTTAATTCAGTCTTGGTGTGCAGTTTATTGAAAGAATTAGTTAAATCGGTATTGCTTTCCTTTTCTATTGGCCTCTTTGAGGAGACTTGTTTCAGTTGCGATCTCTCGGTGCTAGTTTTGAGGTTGCTTGTTTCGTTTTCAGAATCAGTTTGACAAAAAGAGCTCTCATAAGAGTAGGGGGTTGTCATTAAATTGTCAACTGTATTTCCATCTTGAGAATTCAGCTCCAGTGGTTTGCGCTTTGTTTTCAGAGCTTCAATCACATCGTTATTTCTCAGCGCGGTCCAAACAAAGTTCACGTCTTCTCCTTCGGGACTATCAGTCGGTGTCCACCACCATCGTGTCTTCAGTAGAGTCCTTATCAGCAAACCATTATTTCCTTTTCCGATAAAAAACTTGTAATTCGTTTGGTTTGGAGGAGGACGGCTCACAACACCAAATGCAAAACTCAGTTTGTAAAGGCAATCTAAATAGGAATAGTATCGCTGATTCTCATCGTACCCCTTATCTGAAGGAAAACCAACGCGATTCGTGTTTTTTCGGCTTGTTTTAGCTATCGTGGATATGGCTCGATATGCATTCTTGGTTGGATTGCTTACGATTTTTTGATCAAGAGCTGTTGGAGACCCGGCCTCTTCTTCAGGACTCTTTCCAGGAACCTCTTTGCCTACTATCTTGCTCTTCTGTATCGGCGGGAGTGAACGAATTTGAGAAATAAGTTTGCTATTTACTCCTACATTCGTTGCACCGCTATTCTGTCGTAGTGTATTCCGAAACAAAGTCCTTTTTATTGGGCTTCTTTCATAAGTAATAGCACTCGTAGCTACGAGTTGCAGCCCTTGAGCAGTGCCTTCGTCGTTTTGCTTTTGTTCTTCTTCTGGGGATTCTTCCAAAGTTGTATTTAAGTTAGGTGTATTAGGTTTATCCTTATTGACCAATTCATCTTCTACTTTATTTTTCTGCCCGAATGGCTCATCTAAACCGCAGAAATTATTTGGATCTATTTGAAATTTCTTGCGATGGAAAGCCCCGGGTGAAAGCTCTTTTCTGGACGGTGACGAATTGAGATTTATGCAAGCGTCACTGAATATTTCTGTGCTTTGGGTGTTTGTAGGTGACGCAGCTTCGAGAGTCCGAATTATACTGGCTCCAGAATTGATGTGGTCTCCTTCTCCTGCGAATTGACTCGTAGCTTTCTCTTGATTTATATTATTTCTTTTCCCACTTATTTCAGCCAGATGTTGCGATTTTGTTAATTTGGACTCTTCAGACACAAGCATCAATGGCTTGATCTCAATTGATTTACTCAAATTGAGTGGCCAATTTGGCCTCGATTTCAGATTGCTGATACCTGACTGTGCGATTGATTCTGATGGCGAATATAAAGGATTTAAGCTCTTCACGTTTAAAGCAGATTCGGCATCACAGTCTGAATTTTCTCATTAAACGCTCTTGAATTGATACAAAAGACTTACTTATCATAAGCCTAGGGCTTGTCAATTCGCTAGTGGTACCATCAATGGTTCTTTTCTCTGTTTGAGATGAGTTGTTAGTACTCAGACTGGTGTTCCTCGTTCTATTGATCAAAGGAAGTTTCATCCTAAGATTGGGATTGCTATTTCCGATTTGATTGTCATCTATCCTTCGCTCTGCACTTGGCCGTACATAATCGCCATATACAACTATATCAGAGTCAAATTACAAAGATCGACCAATAAATCGCTCATTACTCAGTCCTGGGTTAATTGCTCTATCCATTCTTTCATATCTATGAGTCAGTTTTCCCGATAGTTTATTTTGTTCATTAATTCCAATGGGATCTCCTGTAATCGAAGGTAAAATCAACTCTTTCTTGTTTGAAAAAACTTTCGGTTTTCCCTTTAGACTATTTCCCTATAACATACTTACACCCTACTCAATTGGAAAATAATACATATTTCGAATAGAGAATCTCCGATGAGCCGACTTGAATGAATTTATTCGCTTTGTTGCTGGCAGCTAACGATTGGTAATCTCTGTTTCCTTTTGTTACTAATACAGGATTTTGAATGTTTCGGCTGGATTCAGCCTGTGCTGACTCATTCTCAGGCTCTGTTTGAACATGAATATCGATGTTTCCAATGCTCTGACGCTTTTCAAAGAGGCTCTCTCGAGGACTATTGTGAAAATAATGTCTTTCAAGGTTTCTACATTTCGTTATTAAATTATCAACGTCGAATACGAATCTTCTACCTTTCTTCGCTGGTTAAAGCCATCTGCTATTCAATTTGACTCAATCGCTGCGTTGTTATATGTTGATAACAAACAATCAACCTTGCGAATCGGATCAACAGTATCACAAGCTCAAATAAATTTTAATGAAAATTCATGTGATATACGAATAAAATTCACTGAAGTCGACGCAAGGGTTTTTTCAACGCATTTTCATTCGTCTAAAAACCAGCAGCGTATATTATTGCAGAAGAATCAGCCGGAAACACATGAATCAGAAAAATGTAATTTATTCTCCATGATTGAGTTCCAAACCATTAACTTTATGAGAACAATTTTACCAATATTAATTTATACGCTCAGTTAAAGAATCAAGATACATGAAATCTTGCTTTGTAAGCTAACTCTCAGAATTACGTAACTGATAAAGATAATATAATATGAATGCAATCAAATATCAACAAGATCAGGGAAATCATGCAATAACTCATCCAGTGCGAAAAGATCTTTGTAGTGAGGATGTAACTACCAGAAGAACAGTCAGATCAAGGGAAATGAGGTAGTTTTTACTCTAATATCATAAGAATAGGCGTCAACAAAGCTCATCTTCTTCTTTGACACATTCGGGCCTATATTCTGTCGTTTTTTAAGCTCAGTCCTCAGACGGTCAATTTTCTTTTGGAAAAGCTTCTTGCACTCTTCATCGCGCTGGTCTTGCAAAGTGAACTGATGAAGAGCAAGCAGCACCTTGATATTCTCTTCCGAAAGCACTAGAGATTTCGTAAAATATAAGCTAATATCCACTTAACGAATCGTTACGATCGTAATAGTTGGCTGAGTCATGACTAATTTGCGACAGAGTTCTTAGACTGCTCCTGAGTTTCCCCGAGCTTCTCTTCTCTTTGCTCTCCGTAAGACTATCAAGTTCCTCTTCTTCCGCTTGTACTCCTCCTTCATCCTTGCTGATTTTTCTTTTTACACAGAGGTTCCTTAAAATCTTGTAAATTCTCAAGAGAACGAAACTAATCAATGCATTAAACGAGGTTCCAAAAAGGGAATGAAAAGGTTACTTGACCAAGAAAATCAAAACAATGATCGCTCCCAGAATATCGAGGACGTAATTTTGCACAAGTCCGGCTCTGCTAAAGAATGATGGGACCCATCGATTGCTGCTGCTGGTGGTAGTTGCGGATGCCAAAAACGAAGTCAGGGAGCTAATTCCACTGATTTGAGAGCTCGTGTCTGATTGGAAAATATCAGTACTCCCGTATATCCAGATTGCGAAAATAACATGTACAAACGCTATATAATAAAGCGATTCTTGGACTCTGAGCTCGAGATCTTCATCGAAATTATCTGGTTTCCTTGAGACTTTAAGGACTATTATCATAAATAATGAGAACAAATGGAAAAGTCGAATGAAGTTATTACGCAGGAATCTATCCACGAAATAGGAAAGGATTAACTGGACCAAGGTCGTAACAACAAGTAATGGAAGTCCAGCATTGTAAAGGAAGCAGATGAACACGAGAGTAAGGATCTGAGAGTATCTAAAATCAAGTAAAAATTTGCTTCCGAGGTAGAGCTGCTGGTATTTCTTCTGAGTTTTCTGCTTCGTTTTGCGAGGATCAAGCGTGCAACCTACAGATTACGTTCACATATATTAAAAAAGCAGTTTCTCTAAAATGACTGACCTCTATCCCAACAGCGTCGAGCAACCAGGACGAATTGGTCGAGGAGTTTAAGCCCAGGGTAGGACACCACGTTTATGCACATAGTTGTGAGGAGAGTGGAGCCTATATTCAAGTACCAGAGCGTGTTCAGATCTAAATATTGCCCTCTGAAAAACCAATTGCTTCCGTTCTCTGTTGAAAATCTTGCATTCAATCCCAGAATCAGAACACCCTAATAATACCATTGATTAAGAAAGAAGTGCAGCTAAGAGTTTACAGTGTTAATAAACTGACCGATAAAGACCTTGATAACTCTTGAGCCGAGCTGGTCAGTTAGGGTTGCATGTTTTTCGAACTGCGAAAGCGTATTGAACAAGAATTGCACTATGTAGTTGATAATAATGACTCCGAACACGATCGCAAATGTAAGCGAATATGTCAAAACTCTGGCTTTAAGGTATGAGAAGCATAACTGCTCATTGTCAGAGTCTGGAAAAACCGTGTAGAGTCTTCCCACAAGATCGTTCAAACAATAGCATTGGAGATAACCCTTTTGGAAAGTTCCTTTATTATAATCTGTTGACACTTCAGAAATCGTTGGATCGAGATCTGTGCAATCGATGGTTGGATATTTGGCAGCAAAGTCAGTTTTAGCGTTGGTCGAAGCAATGACGATTAGAGAGGTAGCGAGCAGAAGCACCAATGTCAGGAAGAAAGACAAGAGGCGTCTGAAGAAGAGTTCGAGATTAGATTTTTCGAGGTTAGACCAGATAACGTTGCTAGGGTCTTCAGCAGGTTTTACTTTAAGGAGTTGACCTTCGAAATACTGAGGACCTTTCCGGTTCATACAGCAGCCGCAGATCTTATCAATGAACCTGCTCATAGAGGTATGGGCGAGTTTATCGATCGCGACTGCTCTCGACTCCATTCTTTCAAAGGTTACGAAAGCTGCGTAAATTTTGTTCGTTTGTGCACTGAAAGTCGCTTTGATTTTGTCCTCAAGGAAGCGTTTTTTATCGTGGGTTGCCTGAAGGCGTTTGAAAGCTTTTTCAGCTGGCTTATAGATTTTATCATTGTTGCTTATTTTGAACATGATTTCACAAATTGACGAATACGAGATATTTTTCTTTTGATATTTCGGGAAGTATTTCTGCACGAACTCTCTGATTTGAGTATGCTCTCGATATGTCAGGTCTCCAATTTCCACTTGGTAATCAAGCACCTTATTACTAGAAGCGAGCTGAATATCAACTATTTTATGAGGAGGCCCTCCCTTTCTATCTTCATTCATCCTTTTCTCAACGAAACGCCACAGCTTATGATATAGTTCCTCGATTGGCATGACTGGAAGCTTTGTAATCACCACTGAATACAACTTTGCTGAGTATTGATATTGTAGCACATTACGAGTAGATTGGTAGATGGACTGCCTCAATAAGATAACCATGATTAAGTAAACAACTATTATTGCAGCATCAAAAGCAGCCAGTATGATCGCGATGTCTCCTTTGGAAACATACAGATTGTCTCCAAGTGAAAGATCAGGGACGCGGCAATAGGCCTTCATGTACACAATGTAGTTACTGATGATTGACTGGCAAGTCGTTGAGGTGGTATCGAAAAAGCTATCAAGCATGTAAATTGAGCAAGAGCTCTGTCCAACGCAAGCGCTCCAAGAAGATTTTAATTTAGAGCTTGCTGCATTGCATGTGGTGATAAGATCTGACGAATCATAAAGGTCACAGCTTTGACTCTTATCCTCAACTAAAGAATTCTTATTTTCAAATGAAAAAAACTAACCTTTTACCAAATCCATACACCATGTTCTCATAAGACATGATTGTGCCATCAGAACAAGTGAATGTTAGCAGCTGTTGCGAGATATCAGATGTCTGTGCAGGAATTTGACCTAATCCGCAAGAGGTTGCACCTTTTACCACGAACAATAAGTAACTCATGAAGATTTTTAAAAAACTGAAAAAATACCTAATCCAAGCGCACCAATTGTCGTCGCTTGCAACACATGATTCAACGTTAAACTGGTCTCAGTGTTAAACCTCGTAAATGCGGTTATGCTATAATATAGCGACGGGACAGACAGTATCGTGAAGATAAAGAAGTAAAAGATCAGGTATTTCACGAACTTGAAATATAACACTATGCCCACTCCATATTTTTCAAGATCTGACCGGTCGGTTGTTTCTCCACAGCAATGATATCCCGTATTTACTGTACAGCAAGCCTCGCAGCAAGTGTAATAATTCCCTTTATCTGTGGTGGGAGAATTAACTTTTACATACTGCATTACTCGCTTAAAGTCTAGTTTGCTGTGCTTCTTTTCTAAGTCAAGATCGATGATTGATTCGTCGAGTTGTTCGTATCGGGCCAAGGCTGCCTCTGATTCATCTGCCATGCTCATATTATTGACGGTTTTTGAAGGTGAAAACTTCACTCCACCAACTTATTATTCGAATAGATTAGTTTCAGAATTAGTTGGTAAATAATAGTACGCATTGTTGGGAGTCTTTTCTCGCTGCGAGGCGCTTGCTGAGGAACAGCCTCACTTTTTGCAACAATCTGCTGGTATTGTCTCATCATTTGCTGCTGTCGTTTTCTTGCTTGTTCAATAGCGATTTCTTTTTCAGCGTTGTCTTCTTCTAATTCCTCTTCTTGTAATGCTGCTGATTTAATTTGGAGTGGGTCTGGTGAATATGCTTCATCTTGTTTTAAGTCTGTGGGTTCGATAGAGATTGCAACTAGCCGGCTGAAATGGTAAGGTGTTAGTTTTAAATATTACTCTGTGGATCTTTGATGGAGACTTGGGGATTTACCATCATATTATTCGACGGAAATAAGGAAAACTCAATTGGATCAGCGTTTTCGTTTTGTTGTGGCTGCTGCTCCTTGTTCTCTTGTTGTTGGTTTTGCATTTCTTCACAATGGTGTAAATGATTTAATTTAAATAAATTTTTGAGTTAGATTTCTGGTTGTTTGATTGATTAAATAGCTAGCTCGGCAATGCCAAATTTACCGCAGCGAACTAAATTTAGAAATGATAAAACTGCAAGGATAATCATCTTTGATCTGTGTGTGGCTCTTTCCTTTGCTGCTGAGGGTAGTTCTCCGAATTGTAGAGATTAGTGGCTTATGAACTCGAAGGAAGTTCCACATTTTCTTTGTGATGCTAAAGAAAGACGAGCAAAATATGAATCAATAAGTACAAGCAGCGCTAAAATTTCTTATGGCATCTGCGAAAAGCATAAACACTACTATGAATATATTTTTTTGTAGTTCGCTCTCCTCTAAGTAAGTTATCTCAAATTTTAATCGAAATCATTTGTTGTTAATTGAGTGACTAGTTTCAGAAGGCAATAATTAATCGCCAGAGAATTAGAATTCTGTTGACTTGTTTTCATTCCTGACGGTGGCAGAGGAAAAATTCTATGTTTTTGAAAAAAAATTCTCTCTCTCAATACCCTCAATAGAAGAAATGCAAGAAAATCGTAGAAAGCCTTATTCCTAAATTCGAATTCTGATATTCTCTTTCTTATATAAAGCAATTGCTGCTGTACCTGACTGTAAAAGCTCTCACAATATTAGTTTGACTGCTGCTTTCTACTTTGGAGGAATTATTTGCGAGATGTCTTAATCTGATTAAATTCTCATGAAGCTAGATTTACCTATGACAACACATCCAAGTTTCAATGCGGCGCATGATACTTTGCTTTTTTCTCTACTGAATTTAAATCAGACTACTACAGAATTCTATGAAAAAGACCAAATCCTATAATTTAAGATAAAACTCTCCAGCACACTAAAAAATCTTGCAACCACGCAATATTGCCTCAATCACAACAATCAGCAGGGGCACAATTTAACTTTTTCAATATTCTACTGAAAAGAAGCGATTTCAATAAATTTGATATTATCACTACTAATAGGGAAGTTCCAACCTACTAAAAAAATCACTCTGATTATCGTTATTGGTGCAAGGAACCGATCAGGAGACAGAGAATTTGAAGAAGATTTTTGGTTGCTGTTACTCCATGTAACAAAGCTGCCTACAGATAAAAACAGAACCTTGCGACAAATGACAAAATCACATCAAAACATGCACCAAACTTCAATTCTAAGCCATGATCCGTCAAGTTATCCTCTCGGAACAGCGCATGCTTGCTTTTTCTGACGCGATTTTTACTTCTTCTTCTTGACGACACCGACGGAAGCACCTCCTCTACCAGTGGACTTGGTGTGTTGACCTCTGACCTTAAGTCCCCAGAAGTGTCTCAGACCTCTGTGGCATCTGTTTTCAAACGAAAATATTCACTATCTGAAAAAACAAAATCCAATTACCTGATTTTCTTCATTCTTTCAAGATCCTCTCTGAGCTTGGTATCGAGGGCGTTGGAAGCAAGTTGAAGGGTGGTACCATCCTTGAAATCTCTTTGTCTGTTCAAGAACCAGGCTGGGATACCGTTTCCGATAGGGTCACTGAGAATGTTGGTAAGATTGTTGACTTCATCTTCGTTCAATTCACCAGCTCTTTAACATTGATATGGACACTGAATTGCAATGGAAAAGTACCTTCTGTTGACGTTAATTTTTGCCTTCTTGCAGAGAACAAAAGCGAATCTTCTTCCGATACCCTTGATGACTCTGATAGCATAAGGGACCTTTCTCTTACCATCAACGTTTGTGTTCAAAATACGTTGAATGTGCTTAAATTCGGCGGCTTTCTCGTAAACCAGAGACTATGATGAATGCGAATCGTAAGGGAAGAAAACTTAGGAGAAAAGTACCATTTGTTAGTTTATGCCCAATTTATCGCTTTTATCTAAAATCTAAATTGATTTTTGAAACCAGATTTAGTTTTCTTGAATATATACTTTGCGAATAGCTCAGTCATGGCATTGTGTGTGGATTACGACAAATATAAAATTCTCGTGCGATTGACGCTGAAAAAGGAATTCATAGCCTCATGGAGCTTTAAGGAGAATTAATTTGGAACCGAAATTTGTGCAAATAATAAAAATTCTGCTTCAACTCTCAGTAGCCACAATAATAAAGAAATCTCGTGAACTTGAAGGAAAACCCAATTGTTGATAGAATTAGCCCATGGACATAAAATGAATGGAAGATGTAAAGGAAGCTCTAATTATTTGATTCTGACTGGGACTCCTTAGGAAAATTATATTGAATGGTATGTGCATTCCGATTTAGATCGAAATTTTTTCTATCATGGATTAATGTAACTCATTATCCTGTTGAATGAAGATCAAATAATAAATGGATTCTGAATATTCATGAATTGTCTCATTCTAATCTTTCCTTCATTACCATTTGTTACGAGAAACAACCCAATTTATTTATCACTTTGTTGAAAAATACCTGTAGTATCAACGCTCGGCCTTCTCTACTAATCATTGAATCCTACAGAAAGTTAGGCCATATTATCGGAATGAACTGAATGGCGAATATTTTCTTCAAGATTTTCAGCAGGTATTGTTCAAAATACTGTGTGTGATCATCTCCTAAAATCATTCCAATCTCATGGAGACTTAATTAGTTTCGGATTTAGAGATTGCTTCTTTGTAAATGAAAAAATTGTGACAAAATTGAAAAGGTTATTGATTAAATTAATTTATAATTCAAATATTAACAAACATAAGAAACAATTTTTTCAGTTTGAAAATTTGATTTTTGAGTACTCTTCTCCCATAATATCACTCACCTGAAAAAGGTCTACAATTCGAGTCGACAAGGATAAATATTGAAGTTTGGGTACCGAGTAATTATATCAGCACCTAAGAATGAAACGTAATTTAATTGAGAAAAACGCAATCAAATTTATCCATGTATTTTTCCATACGTTCAATGAAAAAGACCTGTATCATTCATTACAGTAATACATCGAAGTAGTTAGCTTCTTACACCAAAAACTAGTTATTGCAGCAATTAACTTTATCAGTTTGACCACATTAATCTCATTTGGCAGTTCTCTCTGTAATTTAGTTAATTTAGGTCCATAGTAATTTAACCCCAATATTTATCTACTACTGCTAGTATATTCAAGTCCTACTCTCATAGTAATTTTAAATTCATGAAATATAGTTTTCACTATTCGATTAGTATCTGAAATGATCAATAACAACCTTTTGAAAATGAGGAAAGTTATCAAAAGTAAATCCATCTTGGGCCAGAAAGACGTAAAGCTAATATATGCTTTTAAGTACTCCAAACAAACTAAAAATGACAAATCATCTAAAAAGAAGTGTAGAAAACGATTTTCATTCATTTCTGAAGGTGAACATTCTATTCTCTTCTTGGTTGGAAAACTATTGAGTAAAATTCATGAATTTTCAACAAAATGAAAAAAAATCTAAAATCTCGAAGTAGCAATCATAATATTTGCCTATTTATTGGTGTTCGTATGCCTATAATGGAACAGGGTCTGAGGCTTTTCCGCTCCCCCATTAGAATTCAAATCTTGCATGGATTGGATAGGACCAAGTCTCTTTCCGCGATTTATCATTCCATTTGTATACTGGGTTTGCTGGCTCAACGGTTTTCTCGAGTGAAGACTATGAAGGTTACTGAACAACTCGCTGTTTCTTTGAGCTGCAAGTATTAATTCGGCATTGCTTTCAGCCAGCTTTTGTTTCAGGTCCTGTATTTCCTTTGCTGAGTTACTTGTTAGCTCTTTCAACTGCTTTTCTAGTTGTTGAATACGGTCATTTGCATTCTTTAATGCAGCTTTCTGACGGCTAATTTCTTGTTCATTTTTCGCAAGCAACTCTGTTTTACGAGCGTCCTCTTGTTTAGACTTCTCATATGTTGATCTAAGCGATGCGAGTTCTGTTTCCAACGAATCAATCTTTTTGCTTTGAAAATCAAGTATTGTTTGCATGTCATTTTTGATAGTTTCTGGAACTGGCTTGGAAGTCGGATTTGGAGGTGGTAGCACGAGCTTTTTGACAAATTCTTTCATCGAATTTAGTTCTTGCCTTAAAACTTTGTTTTCATTTTTCAAGACTTCACGCTCTTTGTTTGCGTTATCATATCTTTTCTGCAGAAATGCATTCTCTTTAGTTAATGTCTCTATTTCAAGGGCCAAATCCGAGTCAGACATATTTTGACAGCTCGTGTAGCTGTTTAATTTCAAGTTAAATAAAAATTATCCGGTTGCGGAAAATTGCAGCGATACATAATTTTCAACACTTTAAGCTTCATGCAAATATTATACACTTGAAGAGGAATCCAATTAGGCTAATATGGAGTGTACTTTGAGATTCTGCGCTTGGTAGAAAGCTTGTAAATAATATCTAAGAGTTCTCACAAATCACCAGGCTTTAACTAAATTCTGAAGCAATTTGTGTGCTGAAGTCAATAATATCTTGAACAAAGTAGAAAGTATATAAATAAAAAATTCACTAGTAGTGACTACGAGCGCACAATCCTATTTTCGAGCACAACTATCTCTTTCAGAGCAATTTCCTGCTTGATTATTCCAAAGGAATAAGTCTTAAAGACTGGAATCTCAGTGGTCTGCTTAAAATGTAAATCAAGATATATTTTCACATTTTGACAACGAAATATTTAAATTTTTCCTCAGACTCTCAACACTCGAATGTAATGAACTGTTTTATTTCACCGCGTTTTATCGCTAATATAGTTCAGTTTCAGACTAGCTAAATTATACAACACTCAAATGGAATATTTTAATATTATTTAAGGGCCAACTACACTCATCTACTCAAAACCTGTAGCCAGGTTCAGTGGTTGCTTGTTCTTAGCTTTACTCTTCTTTTGCTTCGTGTTCGTACGCACGAAGATAAAATCGCTAAGCGCTGCTCCAGTGTCACTTTCCTTCACGACGTAATCATCCAGCGATTTAAATTCTTCAGCTTTATTCTTTTTCTCTTTCTCCTTCTCTTTTTCTCGCTCTTTTTCCGCCAGCCTTTTCTTCTCATCAACTTTCGCATGCAATGACTCCACCTGCTCATTAAACTTCTTCAATGTATTAGAATCCGTCGCTGGTAGCTCAGGATAGTCAGAAGTATCATCTAGTTTCCTACAAAACACCCCAGATAAACCAACCGACTGAAAAAATTTCTATTTACAATTCTTTAAGAGTAGGCGTTGTGGTAAACTTCGAATAGAGATCAGATTGGCTCAGAGGGAACGAATTTGGACTAGTCTTATTGGAGATTTTCCTGTGTGATGGATGGTGGTGCTCTTCGGACTCTTTCGGATGGCTCTTCTCTCTGTGCATTTTCAACTAAATTGACAGTAGTTAGAGAATTGCAAGGAATAACATAATGGCTTACCTCTTCATCAAGAATTAAAAGGGTTTCAAACGTGAGGAAGGGGTTCATCTCAATATTAACGAACTTAATATCGGCATTAAGGGGGATATGCCCCAAGTATTTAAACCTCTTCCTCGTTTTTTCATTTTGTTGAAATCCGTCCATGTCTACAAGGTTAGACTGACATTAGAAACGATTTTTTTTCTTACTTCAATTTCGAAGGGCATCTTCGAATAGGTTGGGTACTCGTTTCTCAAGAATTTGTAGCTTGTTGGATTGAGAAAAATGTTTAACCCGTTGCTTTCTTGATAAAAATAAAAAAAATCGTCCTCTGTGGTCCCAGAGTAGTTATAAGCGTTTGTTTTTGATTTCTCTTTGCTGATTTTAGGCACTTCAGAGCATTTATTCTCAGCGAATTTCAGAAACTCCCCAGCTTTGGCTATCGCCTGATGTTGTATTAATATTATCGAAAAGATTAAGCAATTGTACAGCTGAAATGAAAGGCAGATGCGCCTTTTCGTCTTCCTGTGTTGTACATTCGGTTAAAAATTCCTGCATAACTAGGATCTCCCGGCGACGTATGTCAGCAATTTGCTGATAAGTTAGCTTCATTATGCGGCTGAAGGTGTGGTTTTCTTCAAAACTTCCTGGCTCGAGGATCGCATAATCGTTTTTATTCCGTCGCATTAGTTTCAGCTTAAAAGGCTCTCCCGGAGCTACAGGATCCATGTATTTTACATCTGCGCTTTTGAGATCTTTTTCCAGGATGAAGTCGCTGCACAGTGGGCATTTACTCGCGAAATTTCCTTTGGCTATTCAATTGCATATGAGATAATGTTCAGATTCTATATTAATACAGGATGATAAGTGCCTTAGAATACAAGGCCAGCAGTATATATGCCCACAGCGAGTAATCTGAGGCGCGACGATTCCATCCAATTCGTTCAAGCAGATTGGACAGTGGACGTTTAAGTTCGTAATGTATTTCACCTATTTTTGCAGCGAGAAGCCTTCGTAAGAGCAAACAAAAAATCAAATCACCTGCTCGACGAAATCCCATGGAATATTTTGATCCGGCGGATAAACTATGATTGAAAATTTCTTAAATTGGCTTCAAACAGAAGAGATTATACATCTAGGTTCTCCCTCAAAACTTGGATTCATTAAGAAGCGGAAGTTTCCTTGCATATACGATTTCTTGAAATTTTTAAGAGCACTAAGGCGGATTAACCAACTGCTTTTAGAGTGAGAAAAATACGTTTGAGAGTATTTCTTTGGCTTGGGTTTTTGGTAGTCTTTGGTATCAGCGCTCTCGAACTGAAACCCCATGAATTGGTAATAATAATCAGCTACGCCGATTCCCCTGTCCTTATTTGTTTTTTTCTTAACTGTTCGTTGCTGCTGGTTCTGTGATTGCTCCTCTGAGGTAGTTCGTGTTGGGTTAATGGTGCTTTGGTTTTCCATAGCGATGGTATTCAGCGAAGAATTTTTTGAGAGTTAATATCAATAAACAACTTTTGAAATAAACAAAATCTGATCTGTCAGCGCATAAACAATCCTCCCGGCAAATAAAAATCCAAGGTCGAATTCTGAAAAGATTGCTGTGTCTAAGATATTAAAGCTCAGGAAAAACACAAAAGAAACTAATTCAGCAGTTATCTTCAAACTTACTTATTATATTAGCTAGAATCTGGGAAAAATAGAATTTGAATGCAAGATAGGTGAATGAGTAAAAAGATCTATACTGAAAGTCAAGTTCGGAGTTTAGGTGTTTTCGACAAGCAAAGTCTCTCAAATGATGGGATTGAGATCTCATCGTTAAAAAATCCAGAGAATATCGTTATGCTTCCAAACGGAATGTTCTTATTAATTAGTAATGAATGGAAAAATAATAAAATATTAAACACGCTTGTCAAAAAAGACAATTCTTTTTCCTTCTTGGCCCTTAAACTTTTTTGACTCTGAATAAATCTGAACAGCTTCAAATTCCTTCATTATAAATATTGCTGTTTGAGAAGAGAGTCAGAACTCCATCTTGGTGCAAGGATATTGGTTTTAGAAAGTATAGAATAGAAATAATGAACGTTGAAAAAGTCCTTCATTTTTCGTGAAGCGAGTGAGAGTAAATTAAGTTCGAATTATTATTCTTTGAGCGCTTATTATACTTATTAGTATTTGATTTTTTTGGACTTTTTGTGCTCTAAAGCCAAGCAGTCCATCCACAAACTTATGGCAATCAATATATCATACCCCAACAATTCTACAACACTTCAATCAAAATCATGGCTACGAATCAAGAAGTAAGGCAGAGATATATGAAATGAAACCAAGTTGTAATATGTATCTGAGTATTTGATGGTGTGAATGCTACCAAAAGATCAAAAGATAAATTGTGTAGTGAGTTGATACGGCCTTAGGTTAAAATTCTTGAATGTAACAACAAACAAAAAAACTGCATCAGTTTTACAAAGAAGTCGAAATCACAGAAAACAAGTAATTAAGAGGTTTTCCTAAACCAATATTTTAGAGAAGCAGCACAAGCACAGCTCGAGATGATGATCCTCTCAAGCAGCAGCTCGAAATGGTTCTCTGTTTGAAAGATTAAAAAAATGGAAGAATAAAAGTGAACACTCAAAAATGAATTGTAAACTTTCCTTCTTTTTTGAGCTTAAATTCTTCTCTCATACACGTACGTACATTCAGTAAAAATATTTGAATTTAAAAAACTGCTCCGTTCCTTGATCCCCTCACAGGAAGTAGGTTGCCTTGTTGTTATCAATTTGGGCGATGTCGTCTTTTTGTTCTATATGTCCATACTTCAAGAGGAATTTACTATACAGTTCCAAGAAAGAGCTTGGAACTGTAGGCTTGCAGTTTTTAATGCTGTCTTTAAAATCTTGCTGTTTAATGGAAGTAGGTGTGAGCTAATTGATCAAGACAATAAAAGGTTTGTTACCATTGTAACGTCCTTTAGAAGAGCGTTTTTCGGGTTGAATTTTATCTCAGACTTTGGGATGGCATCCTCGTCTGTCGGATCGCATTGTTGATAAAAAATTTCGTGGTCCTCTGTTTTATCAGAGTCCATGATACCTTCTAATTCTCTGAAAACCGGTCTAGTGAAAGGAAAATTTTTCATATTGACTTCGCAAGGTACTCAATTACTTTTTAATGAGTTTAAAATGCGTTGAACTGGCGAAATCTCTGACTGGTCTCATAAACGCGTCGTTTACTACTGTGGCAATATCGGAACCGGAATATCTATATTTTGGGTTCACTCGGATTTCATTTGGAGATATATTTATACCCTTCTGTAAGTTGTGCGAGAGTTTTGTAATCAGCATCCGTCAGCTTTTCATGTCCGCCAATGCGCAGTTTAAAAATCTCCTCTCTCACTTTCACATCCGGCATTGGTAACAATATTCTTCTCTCAAATCTATGTCAGAATAATGAGCGTTTATACAACCGTCCTGGAGGGATTAACTCACCTTTTCAAAGCTGCAATATCTAATTCCCAAGGCATGTTGGTTGTGGCAACGATAAATACTTTGTCATCACTATTGCCTATTTCTGCAGATAATTTGTGAGTATATCGCTTCATTTCGTGAGGCCATACCATCCAATTGCCGCAAAAATTCAGTCTTTATTCTACGCTCTGTTTCACTTTCATTCCCGTTTCTTTTTCTTCCAATGGAGTCCATTTCATCAATAATAACGATTGAAGGTTGTTTTTCACGTGCTAACTCGAAAAGCATCCTTAGTAGTCTAATTCATAGATGTATATAAGAACACATTGCTCACTTTCACGAGCGTTACTTTTCGCTTTCGCCAATAAATTTCGAAGTCACGTCTGCAAGCGACACCCAAAAGCAAGTTGCTTCAATCTCCGTTGCAATGGCTTGAGCCATCATAGTTTTGCCGACTCCTGGAGGCTGAATTTGAAAAAAAAAAATTCAGGCAACTGCTCATGTCAGATCTTTTTTTTACTCCATAAATCAATAGTTTTTTCCACGGCTTGACCTTTCCATTATTAAAAAAACTTGGCATTTCAAAGGGCAGAATTAACGCCTCTCTGATCGCTTGTTTTGCATAACTGTTTCCTGCGATATCGCTGAAGTATACGCCTGGCTTCTTGGTCAAAATACAGCCTTTCAAGCAATTAAATCAATATGATCAGATGCTAGTGTAATCGGATACTGGTCAGAGAATTTTTCAGCTCCTTGTAGTACTTTTGAGTCAGGTCTTCTGCACCAATCGCGTTATTCAGGGCATCATTATTTGAAAGTTTCGAGTTCAAGCTTTTTGTGGTTGAACTAGCGTTTGTTTTCGTGCTGTTTGTTTCACTGCGAGAACTCAGGGTCTCAGTATCGTTATCCCGAGCCTTTTTATCGACGTAGATGTCAGCAAATATTGTTCTATCGATTATTGTTGGTTTCTCGGGACTCAGAACGGTCTGCAAACCTGGTATTAATGCGCGTGAGTTACACGAGAATCGAGTAGAGCACCTAAATTATTCTTTAATAGGATTGCGAGGCCTTTTCCGATATTTCTATTAATTTGAGAACTTTGCCTTTGATCATCTATACCGTGGTGAATGAGTTAAAAAATAGATTTCGGAAAAGTTCACCTCCTGGTGAGATGGTGTATCCTTTGGCGACGCTACTAAGAGAATTGCTTGGAAATTGGTTGGTTTTGGACGTCCCAGAATAAAAAAATCCCCTCATCAATTGCTGTTTTATTTGATCAAATTAAAAAGCCAAACTTCCAATCCGTAAGTTCCTATTGGAACTCACTCTTAAGCAAAACTGGACCGCATTCAAATAAACCCTAAATTTAAATGAAAAATTAATGAAATATTTTGAACAGTATTGAATTCTTCTCAGTATATATCACGAATATTGCCATGTGGCTCAGCATACTTGGTCCTTCTAAAGGAGAATATCATCGGTCTAGGAGAGGAGACGTTTGCGAGGCAAATGCTGATTAGCTGTCTGTCAGAAATGTTGGAATGAATAAATCAAAAACTGCATTGAGAAAAAAGCATGTTGAAATGAAGAATAACAAATCACGAAGTAATAAAAAAGCATTTGGAATTCTGTTGGAACTGTAAAAATGACAGGAAAAAGGGAAGAGCAGATCTTATCATTAATTTTGGTATTTCTGGCAAATCCGAAGCAAACCTTAGCTTATTTTAGAACGGCTGGTGCAGCTCGAAATTCTTGTGAAGAAAAAAATCGTTTCAGTTCAGTGACGAAGTGAATAAGCATGAAAATGTGTGGTCCGTCAAAATAGTGTGTGGTTTGTTAAAATAGTGCCTTTCTAGAGCGTTTCCTGGAGTAATTTTAACGGGAATCCTACAACAACCGCTGAAATTATTCCATTGGGCATCCGCGCTAGAGCTCCAATTTCATTTGCCTTCATAAGATATGAAGATGGTTTGGTTGACATTTTAATTGGGTCTTGAAAATAATAAAGAAGTAAAGTCCTTTTAGACACATTCTAGATCACTTTTCCTGCAACAGAGCCAGGTTGTGAATGATATTTTTTCATTGATTTCTAGTAGCTGGTAGTTTAGCGCTCTGATCCTTAATTCATTAAAAACACCACTGCTGAGGAAAATATTATCTTAGCACTCCAACAGCGACGAACTATGACTTTAACATGCTAACAAATCAAAAATGATACGTACAAGAAATCTTGCTTAAAACATTTCCATATCTAACCGAGATCATTTCCGAATTTCTCAACTCCTTAAATATTTCTTCGAGATAAAACCACCATTCTCTCCAATTCGCTAAATTAGCTCTCGTACTAGATTACCCACGTTAGTTTCTTATAAGTATCTCAGCTTTCTATCAAATATTATCGTGTCTCTAGTTATTAGAATTTAATTGGTAAACTTTCTACCTTTGAATGATGTATTGACCATGCTTCCAGATTCGGATCGAGCATACATCATGAATCTCTCAATAAACTTGAACCACGGCTACCAAACCAGCTCATCGCTTGAGTCAGAATGAGTAAACTGAAAGTTGAACCTTCCAATCATTTTAATTTAATGCTCTTGAGTTAATACTGTTAGACAATTTTTTAGATATTTTATATATTCCAGATTTACAGTTCTAAGAAGGATTCCAGAAGCCATTATGCATTGGTAGGAAGAACAATCCAAAGATCTTCTACTGAATTGTTCTCGGCACCTAATAGTATCTTGAGTTAAATGGAAATGTTTTAGAACGGCAAAGAAAATTGAAAGTCGTTTTTTTAAAATAGAAAATGAAGCGTTCGTTAGAATCAGTGCGTAGTCACTCTTTTCCTAGAGCTCTTCGTAATAATTGCGAGGGTAGTAGCTTTCTCTCCAGCGATTTTTTTCTACAAAGAGTGTTTTTGAAGCTCCTCCATTTCTCATGGCCACCTGAGAGAAGTAAAAATTGAGTAAAATTCACTTTATTTATTTCCGAATCTTCAACGGAAAGAGCTCTGCTACCTATAACTGATTTAGAATGCGGTACAGAAGAGGGATGGATCCCAAAGAAACCTTTTATTTTAAAAAAAACTGCTATTCTAAGCCATAATCCTTAACCTTCAGAGAAATATTTTAAAAATTTTATTCTGTTTTTACAGCTGATATGACGGATCCTTTTTTCAACAAACCAAGACGAAAAACAGTCACTAAGGGTAAATCTCGTTCTCTTTTGTCCAGAATTCACTTTCGTCTTCGGCTCTGCTTTGTTTTTATTAATTTTTGAGCGTTTCTCCTGACCGTTTGCAACAGTAATTAAGGTGGGTCCCTCGGAACAACCGCAGCGCACTGAAACCCCATCAGGCTATGACAATTTCACGATGCTTTCAGATTTGAGTGCAATACAGAATTGGAATCCAAATCCTCTAACTCATTCAAACTCTACGATTGGAGCTACTCCGAGCAACTTTAATCCTCAATATGGTCCAGATACTCTGCATCCTAATTACGTAAATCACATGTCGATGTACCAACCTCCTGAAGCGCATCTCCAATACACGCAGAATCAAGAAGCTAACTACATTGAACCCACTATGTACGCGAATCAGATAGAAAATTTTGTTGAAGCTGGTACCTCAAATCAGATCGATGGCTCGAATCAACCTATTCCACAAGGGCTGTTGTTAGATGTTCCAGATATGAGGCCGAAGGCCAAAACTTCTACACAGCCAAGGCGCTGGCAAAATCGTCACGCAACTGTTACAAGACGAGAATCTGATTTTTCAGCTGAAAAAGAGCTATTTTCTTACATTAATTCGAAACTCCATCATGAAGCAGCAGTCGATGAAAACGGAAACATAATTCCCAATCCAACATTCCGGCCACCAATTGATCCGCCTCAGCCGAAGCAAAGAAAAAGCCTTACTTCCAATAAGAGACCTAAACTCAGCTGGTACACTCGATTAAAACAGCAAGATATATCTGGGCACTATTTCATACCCTCGAGCAAATGCGTAATGGTTTGCAACCTGTTCTTGGGACTGTTCCTCTTACTTGCGGGTGGTATAATTCTTGGAGTGAGCAATACTGTCATTGAGTACGATATCCCTTATAATTCAAATTGCACTCTGGATTCCATTTGTCCTTACCCTTTCACTCTTGAGTACGATATTCCTGGACCAGTTTACTTCTATATTAAAGTTGAAAACCTGTACCAAAACCACCAAAGGTGAGCAAGATGTTCCCTTCATTTATTTACTGGGTGTTAGGTATATAAGGTCGCTTGAGGCTGCTCAATTGAATGGCGACAATCTCTCATTAAGTATCTTAAATGCTTATTCAATCCGTTCTCATTTAATTCGGCAGGCGAACTTAACGATTGCTCTCCTATTCAAAACGTCAGCGAACTAGACCCGAGCCAGCAATTTGCTCTAGATGGAACTGAGCTCGACCCTTCCGCTCCAGCGAACCCTTGCGGACTCTTCGCTGCAAGCTTTTTTACAGGTAAGTTACGCTTTAAATAAAAGCTAAAGGCTAATTCTGTCTGCAGACACGTTTAGTCTCCTGGACCAAAACAATAATAGTATCCCAATCAGCACAAAAGACATAGCTTGGTCCGTTGATAAAAATTCAAATTTTAAGAGACATGCGCTCTATAAATCAACTCAATGGGTTGACGTTGAAGATGGTATTTTGATATGAGAGTCTTTGCATCTAAATTTTGACAATTCGCAGAAAGATTTATGAATTGGATGAATTTCGCAACTTTGCCAGACTGGAAAAAGCTTTGGGGACGAATAGATAGGACTCTGCCAGCTGGAGACTACTCACTTGTGGTCAACAACGGTATCTTCCTTTTAATTCCTTGGATTAATTGCGATATATCCAGTTTATGATGTCAACTCGTTTGATGGAGATAAATGGGTGACATTATCTACAATAACATGGTTTGGTGGTACAACCTTGATGCTGTCGGTGATATTCCTCTCTCTTGGTAAAGAGGACAAGAATTCTGTTTTTTTAAATATATATTTCTTTCAAATTTTTAGGTGGGATCTACTTTGGACTGGCTATAATTGTCTTCTTCTGCGGAGTGCTAAAGAGAATCGATGAAAAAAAAATTCAACAAGGAGTACAGCTTGAATGGACATTTTGAACATGAAGCACTTGTTAGTACGGCTAGAGTTAGCTTTCTTTAGATTTTTTTTTAATGAAGAACCTCTGTTGACTTGAGGTCAAGATTCAAATTTTGAATCAACGTACTGATTTATCTTAACCATCTTAAGATTAGAAAGAAATTGGCTGCTATGTCCCTGGAAATAGCTCCATTGCTTATAGGAAAATCTTTCATAAATTTGTTTATATTGATATGTAATTTTGAGTTTTGCTCATTATCCCGGTAATTAAACCAATTGTTAAACATATTTTGCTTTGAATGAATAATGAGTGTTATTGGAACTCGACAATATCTCCTTCTCTTATTTATTGTGTTCAACGGGATGGAGTGATAATCATTCCACATAATTTGTTGAAAGTGCTTTGATAAATGAGGAGTTTGGCTCGTACGCTCCAGTTACCATCTTCTTTCTCAATAAGTGTTAAAAAAACCCCAAACTTTTATCTCAATAATTCTGGATGAAGATTCGATCTAAAGCAAGGCGGTTCCAGGCCACCAACTTATTAAATGAAATATAGAAACACTTCGTAAAAAATAACTGAATTCTACGTGCCCATATTGAAATCGCGATAATTCCTCTGATTTGATATACTGCTAGTTGCACCCAAAGTTTCACGCTTAGAAATAGGAGGAAACGAATTTTGAAGATCTTTCGAAAGACCCAACTATGAACGAACTCAAGTCCCAAAATGTCTCAATTAATTAAACTTCTCATTTCATTAAGTTTAGGTCTATTTCAGACCTATTTCTTTCTCAATTTACAAGATACTCATAAGAACTATTCATCATGCTGTTTTTTTTTGCTGGATTAAGTCACAAAATTATTTGTCGAGACTTCCACAACAATCTGAAGTCCCTGTTTATTTTCCAGGCGTTGCTTTAACAGCTGATTTTATTCATTAAACTTTTTAATCGTCTGCGATCCCTTTTTTATTGACGGAATTTGTCCACAGAGATACTGAGTATTTCAGAATAAATTTTAAGCAATGAACATAGAGAGCCCCAACTCTTTCAATATGATCTCAGAATCCACGCATGGCTCTCTGAAAGACATAAAGAACGGCCAATCCTACAAGGCACACTCAATCCTCAACCTTGATGAGCTAGTTATCCGAACACATCATCCAAAAAATCTATCAGACCATCACTCTGCCGACTCTTTCTCTCCTGATATCCACTTTCGCTCTTTTTGTTCATCAACCAACTCATCTCCTAAGAAAGAAATCCTTAGTGACCGATTCATTCCTATCAGACAAAAAAACACTTCGACTAATATGTTTGAGCTGCCAAACAATCTCATAACCTCCTCAGATAAATTAGATATGTACTGTGAAGACTCCCGAAACAAAATCAAATATAACTCTATCCTCGAAAACCAGTTGCTTGATATTAAACACACTGATTTCTTCTCAAAGCTGAGGAATTCTCCTCGCAAACTTCATACAAAGGTCACAGCAGATCGAGATTCGCAGATTGGATATACGAGAGACGCGGATGAGTTTGGATATTGCCATTCACCATCGAAAATATTATCGTTCAAATCCCCTGTTAAACGAAAGAAAAGGCTGGAAGAAGTGCAACAAAACCGATTTATGGACATTGAAAAAGAAGAAGAGGAAGGCATGCTGGAAACTTTCAAGGAATATCGCAAGATATCGAAAACACCCTACAAAATTCTCGATGCTCCATGCCTTACTGGAGATTTCTATCTGGAATTGATTAATTGGTCTTCACGTAACCAATTAGCGGTGGCTCTTGGAAACACGGTTTGGCTATGGAACGGAGACAGCGGCAAAGTCTCCAAATTCTGTTTGAAAAAGCAAGCCGATATTGAGTACACGGCTGTGCAATGGGACCCGAAAGGAGACATTCTGACCGCTGGAGATAGCGAAGGAATTGTTGAACTTTGGGATTCTGCGTCATCGAAAATGATTTTTCAGTGTAGGAATAACATTGATCGAATTGACTGCGTTTCCTGGAACAGCCCGAACGTGTTTTCAACAGGATCTCGCGATGCAACCATATTGACCTATGATCTGAGAGCAGGATGCAAACCGATCATTAAATTCCACGGTCATAATGATGAAGTCTGCGGTCTTAAATGGTCACCTAATGGGAATACTCTGGCGTCAGGCGGCAATGACAATAAAGTTTTTCTGTGGAATTTAAGGAAGCAGGAACCAGAAGCCCGAATTGATAGTCACAAAGCAGCCATTAAAGCTCTCGCATGGTCTCCACACCAACAGAATCTATTACTCACTGGAGGTGGAAGCTCTGATAAAACCATCAAAATATGGAACACGCTCTCCATGACGATGATATCTGAGATCTCAACACCTTCACAGGTTTGTAATCTGTTATTTTCAAAAACTTCCAACGAGTTTGTAAGCACTCATGGCTTGTACGATAATCAGATTATCGTTTGGAAATACCCAGAACTCGAGAAAATCTGCGTGATTGATCGTCCAAACAGCCACTCGGATCGCGTGCTCTATCTCTCTGAATCTCCAAACGGAGAAAATATTGTTACTGGCTCAAGTGACGAAACGTTGAAATTCTGGAATGTATTTCCCCCGAAAGAGAATAAGAAGCATTCAAACCTGCGACTTTCGATAAAAGATTTAAGATAGTGCTCGTACATTTAGCATCGGAAACGATTTGGCCGCTATGGCTATTGTTCTTTTGAACTTGCCAGCAATACAGCAATATATATATATGGATTTATCTAAAGCTTTTTAACAATATAAGATTTCTCCTTCTGGTAGCATTTTTCTTTGGAGAAATTGTCTAAATATGGAGTATCAAAAAATATTGTTGTGCCTATTCATTGAAAAAATCCCGTATTTCTAAATAATAGTTCAGGAGCATTTAGCCTACCCAAAGGCACACAATAAGATTATATTTCTACTCTGCTTGATTTCTTGCCTTGTTCGCTCTCTTAGTAACAGGAGCTAGAAACAATTAAATTGTGAATTTGTTTAACTTTTATTTGCACGCAATAATTTATTGGATTAAGTCAATTTATCGTTTAACAGCATTTATGTCGATTCAATTATCACAGAATTAGCGTCTCTAAGAAATCTAATCCCCTTGCATGAACACTGGTAAAGCCTTGATTTCAATTCGACCAATCCATACTTGCTTGAAAAACGCCTTTTTCCCGAGCAATCGAAATACTAAAACAGCGCTTAGAATAAAATTATTCACAGGAAATTGTTACGAATGAGCCACATTCGCGCTATATAAGAAGACAAAACCACCTTCCTTTAAAACAAACTACACAACTTTCATATCAAAATGGGTTTAAACATTTCAAAGTATAATCCAAAAGTTGAAGTCATTCAGCGCAGAGAAAGATCCGAGAGCATTATTGAGCGTGGCAAACTATGGGTAGCAGAAAATATTCAACACAAGCACCTCCTCGGCAAAGGACCAGTCAGTTTCGTCGTTCAAGCTGTAAACATTAAAACCAAGCAGAAATGCGCGATGAAAGTTATCGAATATAACTCCCGCGAGGACCCATTATATCATTACGCAATAGAAAAAGCAAGAAAAGCCTATCATGCCAATAAAATTGCCCATTCGAACCTCGTAAAGACTCATGTGTGTCAGGCCGTTGAAGTGGACAACAATTTTGCTTTGAAGAACAAATTCATCATCATAATGGAATTATTCGATCAGAATCTCAAAGACTTGATCATTCACATGCAGAAAACGGAAAGAGTTTTCGCGATCCAACAGATAATGAGATTCGCTTTCGATTTATCTCGTTCATTAGCAGCAGCTCATCGTCAAGGTCTATATCATACCAATATTAAAGAAGAGAACATTTTCTTCGCAAAGAAAGGACATGTGAAATTAGGCGATTTCGACATTCCAATCAACTTGGAAAAGCAAAGACATTCCAAGCAGCTGCTGGCACCAGAGTTAAGGCTAGTGGTTGATGCTAATGACGAAACAGTTGATTGGGGAAAAGTTGATTGCTTTGGACTAGGCATTGTACTTATTAAAATTGCTTTGAGAGAGATTGTGTTTAAGCAAGACCTTCCATTGCTGCTAGAAAGGGTTTCTGCTGCCTACGGGAAAAAACTTGAAGTAATAATTAAAAGACTAACAGCAGCCGATCCCCATGAAAGGTGGTCTGCTGAGAGGTTGTTCAAATATCTCCAAGAGGATTACATGCTACAAAAGAACACTGAGGCTGAATTCGACGAGCTGCTTAGCGAAGAACAGCGAGAGGTTCAAACTATGTCAGAGAAAGGATTATTGTACAGGAAATCAGGGGATCATTCTCTCGCGTTGACGTATTTTGAAAAGGCGAAAGAGATGCTGATGAGAACGCCATCGATGAATCAGTATGATAGGATCCTGATGGCTAATTGCTTGCATAATACTGGGATAGCGTATTATGAGACAAAAGACTACCCTAAAGCGCTCAGCAATCATTTGCTTTGTCTTGATCTGAAAAAGAAATATCTTGGTGGACTGGATATATTAAACTCGTATGGAAACATCGGAAAAATATATTCAAAGCTTGGAGACCCGCAGAAAGGGTTAGTGTACTATACCAAGGCATATGCAGCCGCGAAAAAGACTAAAGGAGATGCAAGGCTGACCAATATGGCAAAGTCGCTGGATGATGTTGCGTGTACTTATGAAAGTCTTGGTGACTACCAGAATGCGCTGGAAAATCATGCGATTTGTCTTGAGTTAGTGGGGAAAGCTTATGGCGAAACGAGCCCACGGTATGGAAAAACGTTGCGAAATATCGCGCGAGTATTTAAAAATCTCGGTAGGATTGATGAAGCAAAAGTCTTTGAACTCAAAGCAAAGAAAATCAACCATTAATCAAATAAATAAATACATACGTTTTTCATTCTTCTTCTCTCACTTTTTCACTGTTGATTTTGCATCCAACCTGATATGTTTATAGAATATAAATAGCCTGCAGTAATTCATGTTTTCAGGCATACATACAATTCACTTCTGTTGAGGTTATTAGAAGTCAATAGTCAACAATTTTATTGCATATTTCCTAAAATTTTTAGTTGTGAATGCAACGATTAATGACAACTAACATAGCTGCTGTTTAGTGAAATTCTTGCGATAGTGATTGAGATTCTAGCTATTATTCATATATATATATGGCTTCAACTTAAGAGAAGAACTGTGATTTAAATTACTTTTTTGTAAAACTTCCTCTTTGGCCATATGTATCATGAATTAAAATGAGAATCAATAAATATAGTACAAAATTCGAAAGGTAATCAAAAAAATTATCTCACTTCTGAAAATTCTTAGTTTCTCGTATTTGAGATACTTGAAACTTTCTTGTGTAATTCTCATTCGTATGATTCCTCGAGTCATTCAGCGACATTCTGGAAATATCATGCGTCGAGGCGTCACTCTGAGATCTATTGATTAGATCATTACTATATCTAAATCAAGAAATTAGCACTGTGAGAGAGAGGTCCGTATTACCGGATCGATTGCTGCATGTTTTCTATTTTCGTGGGCAAGTACTTCTCAAGGTCCACCCTAAATGACGGAGTGAGCAAGGGTTTATCATACACTTTCAGATATTCCTCATGCCATTCCACAAAATATCTTCTTAAACAATCACGTTTTCTTGCTCTCATGAATCGATTCGCTAATATCCTTGTGTTCTTTGCCCTCAAAGCGATCGCTCTCCAAGCACTCAATAACAAACTCGCAGCATCCTTAGGATTCTGGTACATCTAATTTGATTTTAGCACTTCACGAAATGATAAAGTGGAATAATACTTTAAAATGAGAGCCAATCCGAAGAGTCAAACATCGCCTTGTCTTCCTGAAATTCAATGCAATTAACGTCTTTTCTTTTTTGACTCTTTGCTGATAGACATAGTCCTTTAATCCAAGTATCGCGCGACGTTTCAAAAACCTCACTCTAAAGCCAATTCCTCTTTGCTGAAGCAAGTTTTTCGTTTTTTGTTTAATAGCGTTTTCGATTAGGCAGTACATCACCATTCGTTCAAGTCTAAATCTCTTTTGTTTTTCCAGCTGAGTGGCTGTGAATGACCTTTTCATTGATTTAATCCTTTCAATTCGATATAGTTTCATCGCATAGAAGGACTTCCTCAGAAGTGATCTCAAATAGTATTTTTTGGGGAAATTCACACGGTTTAACTCATGTGACGCTCTCCAGGCAAGGAAGAATCGCTTCACATTGAATGCGCGTATTAGCTTCTCTTGGAGGTTGAAGGTTTTGATTCTGTCGAAATATTTTTGAAGGAATCTGATGTGCTTCTCTTTTTCAAAAATCTCAAGAGCTTGCTGAGTTGTTGAAGTTAAATCGTGCCATTTTTTAAATACGTTTTTGCTTAGATTTGACTAAACAACAATGAAAATCTATCACTTCGAACCAAATGTTACCTTGGTATTTTTGATTAAAATGGGGAAGGCCTTTAAATAGCGAAGAATACGTTTCCATCCCCGAAAAGCCTTGTATTTTTGGTGATTGTTGAAATGGTTTATTGCGGTTAAACGATCAATCTTTTGTTGAAATGTATTTTCGTTTTCAATCACCTCATTACGCCAGGCCCTCATGATGCTAATTAGATAGATATTGTTAACGAACTATATGAAGGGGGATCATTACTTATATAATAATTGGAAGTTGGATCTGGCAGGTGGAGTCTGGTGTTTGTAAGTCTCGGCCACATCGAACATCAGTGTGAAAAATTTCTTCAAAACTTCTCTGTTTCTCAACCTCTTCCTCCAGATTCGTAGGATCTAAGTTAGACGATAGATAAGATAAGCCCAGCAATTAGAATTCAGGTACTTTTTTCTGCAAAAGCAATTTTTTGAGTTCTCTAACCTCATAATTTTTCTTGCTTTGTTCATTCCAGGCTGCTAATATTCTCTCAAGCTTGCCTCTTTGATGGCGTTTTAACATATCTTCATAATAATGATGCTTGTTTTTCTGATATTCTGAATAATGCTGCCATTGCTTGAAAAATCGTTTTGTATAGCAAATATTGGCAAGAGCGATCTTTTGCGAGTTTTCGGCGTCAGAAGCTCTCCTCCAGCCTTTAAACAGGGTTGATAAATAGTTGTATTCAGCAATTTCTGTATTATATCTTTCGTCATCCGCTTTCCGTGCTAAAAACACTTTCAAACTAGTCATGATTCGGCGTGAAAAATTCATTGTATGCAATAGGTCCAGTTCTATTTCAAGCCATCTCTCTAAAAACGCTAATTTCCATTTTGTGAAAAGATTGACCAGTTGGCGACGTCTATGTCTCTGAGTCAGAACTTCTTCAGCTTCATCTATATCTTGAGGAGCAACTCGTAAAGGCTGACTCCGATGAGTACTTTGCGAGAGAGAAGTTCTAAGCAAGGTTTTGTATACAACTATCATAGCCACAACATGCTCTCTGATTTCAGTAATCAGTTCACTATTTGGCGCACTATTTCCATATTTCGTACGCTTATATTGAAGTGCTTTTTCGAACAAACTCAGATTATTTAATTCGTCTTTTTCAGTTAATTCCTGCGTCTTACGGCTCTTGTTTAGCGATGCCATGATTAGATTTAATTTGGAAGGCGTGGAAGTGTTCTTCAACACTGGAGTATTGGGCTGATGGATAATCGATTTGATCTTCTTGGCTGGACTGGAATGAGCTACTCCTTTATTTCTCATCATTGCAAGCATTTTGCGCTTTGCCTCTCTATGTGCCTTTGCTAATTTCTAAGAAGAGAACAAGTCAATACGTACGCATTCTATGGGAATAATACCTGCTTTAAGAGTATTTGAAATTCCTTGTTTTTGTAGTCAATGTCCCTTTTGATAAGAGCTGACGTCTTTTTAGCTACTCCCACAATTGCTTGAATTCCATAGAAGCAACGAGCCAACCTGATTCTGTCTGAGTATCCATGTGCTAATGAAAGAGCTGCATCTAGAATCTAAATAATTTGAGTTGCGAAGTTCATTATATCATTTTACTTCTTTTGAAGCTTTTTGGGAGCTCAATGCCTGAAAGGCCTTTTTCAGAAGCCTTCTACTGTTAAAGTCTTCAACTTGTGCGGCTTGACCGTGTTTCAGGTTATAATGTTTCGTAAATTTCACCCAACGGTTCCATATGAGCTTCTTTCTTGTCTCTGCTACCCTTTCTATGGCAATTGCCTGAACTTTTCTCTTTTCTTCTTGGAGCTAACAATTTCATTGGTGAATACTTATGGGAAGCTGAGAGGTCTCTTACTCGTTTATACTGATAAAGCGCTGCCAGGCTACGATGGCAGGCGAGTAATTCAAAATGTTTCTGTGTTTTCTCTATCAAATTTTCTCTGAGAATGCGTGCGGCTCTGAGATATTTTAAGACTAAAACCACCACTTTCTGCGTCATTCGACTAGCTATTTCTTGTAAGAGTACAATTTTTGTTTCGTTTTCTTGCACATTCTAGTAAGCTTTATTAACAAATGAAAAAACACATCAATTACTATTTCCTTGATAGGTTTGCGAGGGATCTGTTTTTTGTTAAGGGTTTCTGCTGAATGGACTGCTTCAATGAAGTTTTTGTTGTCTTGTTTTAGTTTTTCTATGCTCTCCAATATTTTTTTGATATTGCACCTTGTTTCATATATCTCTCTGCCATTATAAAAAGCGTTGAATTCTTTCTGCCAGTGAATCTTATTATCTTTACCTTAGATAGGAAGTGTGATGATACAACTGGAAAAAATCAATCGCCCGAATGATTTCTAAACGACTCCTCTCCTGAGTAAATTGACTATTTCCTCGGATCTCCTGTGCGAATTGCTCGATACTGCCCATAGGAGCAGAATCAAAAAGAATTTTATTAAAATAGTCCGTCTGCCGCATATCTTTTTTCAGATTTTCTATCCGCGAGATTTCCTCCAGTTTGATGCTGAATACATTGAACATATATCTTTTTTTCGTTCTATTATTCTCTCTTTCCATTCTATTATTCTCTCGTTCATCTCTCTCATTTTGTTCACAGGAATGCAATGATGTAGGAGAAACCATTAGCCGAGCTGACTCCTCTACATTATCAGCTCTTTGTCGCTTTATTTTCCCTATCTGCTCTGGTGATATATTAGGAGCTGTGTTTTCTTTATTGAAATAGGTTCCTTGCTCAGTATCAAAATTTTGATAATGTGATGGATGGCATTCTTTGTTTTTTTTCTGCACTAATGCATTGGCATATCTATTTTTGATACTCTCCAAGCTCGTTTTGTAAGTATTTTCAAATGCCTCTTGCTTAGATGGTTTCGGAATTTTGGTTCTAGATAAGTTCCTGATTGTAGGACTACGAGAGCGATTTTGTTTGACTGATCCTGGAGTGTGGTTGGGGGTGATATTCATTGTATTTACGATCTTTTGGATTCTGAAAGGCAGTGTTTCAGTCTTTGGAGGCTCGAGATCCTCTTCTTCTTCGTCTTCATCATCTTCAACCTCCTCTTCCTTGACGATTGAATTGGAATGCATCTTTTCTCTAAGCTTCATCTGATAAGAGGTCGTATCATTTGAAATTGTGCGGTCTTTTTTTAATACAGATTCATTCAAATTAGATGCCTCAACCATTTGCTTGAGAAGACCCATGATTATACTTCCCCCTGGATTAGGTGAGTTATCTGCATCAGATCCATTTGATTTATTCTCTTTTCCACTAAGATAATTTTCAATTTGAAAATTTTCCTGTACTAGTACGGTGGGTTCCACGGTCTGCTTGTATGGTCGAGGAGGACGTCCTAGGCCTTGTTTATTTTCAAAAGGATCATATTGATATGGTTTAAGGTTGTTGGTGTCTGACTGACGGCTGAACTGTGGAGTGTCTGTCATGATATATTTGAATTCTAAAATTTTATCGCTTAATGAGTTCGTTATCCATACACTTTGCATTGAATTAAGTAAATGTTCTTTATACTCTGACCGAAAATCAGACGAAAACTAGAGATAACGAAGAGAAAAAGAAGACTTGTACTGGCAAGATGGGCATATCTACTTCGTCAAACCCCTGTAACTAGGCTAAGACAAAGTGGTACTAAGTGATCATCAACTGAGAATGAATTGAATAACACATCACTTATAAGAGAGATTGTGATTAGACTGTAACTACGTTTTGAAGAAACAGGATGTTGAAGCTTAACGACTTCTTTTTTTGCTGGACAAAGTGCTTTAAAAAAAAAAATTATGATTAAAACTCATTAGAGTCTTTGGGTTATTGTAGTAAGCGTGAGCATTTTTATTTACGCATTAATAAAATATTACTTCACCTCCGCGTTTTCTTCCAAACACCAGATCAAAGACTTCCATCCATACGTTTTCAGCATCGAAGTCGATCAAACTACAAGTTTCTATTAATCACTCACCTACCGAGTAATAAATTCCTTCTCAAGACAAAATATCAGCAAACTATTATCGAAAAGCGAAAATTCAAGCAACTCTCTATCACTACAGCAATAAAAAGGCCTTTCATTTATCCAAACAATCATTTATTTTCCCATGCATCGTACACAATTGCAATTTCGAAACAATCTAACTTACTCAAATGCCGGCTCTCCAATGAACAGGAGCATCGTTCGAAAAGAGAATATCTTTCAGAATTTATCGCAAATAGGAGACTTACACTCGAAGTTCAATGCTAGGATCAAATCTACAGAGCCAGCAAAACCACTCAAAACAAATGGATTCGCTCATAAGGCGCAGATTCAGCTTCGAACAGCTCTAAAATTCCCTTCAATAAAAGTCACAAGCGAACCAACCGATTTGGGAAAGGCGGCCCAAAATCGCTCGTTGAATAGATCAAATATCAATGAAGAACCAACAGTGGATAGTCTAACCGAATCCGTTCTTCGCAATCATAAGTCATATCGGGCCTCTTATGCTAAAAATAAAAGCGTTTCCGAAAACCCAAAGATACTCGTTTCTAAGTTTTCTCCAATGGTCCTCACTCCCACCGATTCGAAGAAAGATCTAATGTCTTTATCGAATATCAATGAGAAACTCACTTCATCGGAAACCGACAGATTCGACTCGAATACTGCATTGGGCAACGAAATCCTTGCTACAGCTGACAAAAGTATGATATTTATTCTGCAGATATGAAACATCTAATGATGATAGCATTAGCGAGCGTTGAAAGCAAGCAAGATTTCGCATTTAATGCAATAGATGTGAAAGTTTATCAAGGAACACCAACAAGGAAAAGAATTTTAACCCCGATTCGCCGGAAGCAAACAGAACCAGCACAAGCCATTGAGAACGATCTTTTTCCTAACGAAAATAAGTCGGAGCGACTGTCCATGGCAAGTAATTTAGATTGTTTTATGGGCTTTGAAAGAATGTTTTGGGGTAAATAGGAAGATCAAGCCAGATCCCAATGGTCGATGATGCAATTAAAAATATACAGGATATGAGGGGGCTGAGACCTGCTCCTCCAGAAAGCAAGCTTCAGAGCTCATTTTACCAGGCAAGTCGCATTAGGGAAGGAAATAGACCCAGCATCAAAGGCTATTCAGTGGACAGAGCGGCTGACAAATCAAAAGAGAATAATACCATATTAGGGATGAGGTAAATATAGAGCATGCGAAAATCATGAGCATATATAAAATTTTTATTCTAGCTCTTTGAATTTCGTCAGAAAGATAGCGGACAAAGATGCGGCATCTTATCGCAGCGCTGTACCCAGCAATATTGAACCTATGAGAGTACCGATCTTGACTAATTATTCAATTATTAATCTATTTGAAACCTGAAGAAAACGGACATGAGACAATTATTTGCAAGAAACCGTCATTCTGTAGATGTGAGTCAAAAACAAATAGTGCAGACATTCTACAGAGTAAAGACATCACTTGAAATTATCTTTTCAATAGCATCTTGTAGAAACGATATAAGCCAAACGTTACCTACGCCATAAGAACCCAAGCTGGATCAACGGCTAAAGGCCAGCCAAAAATTAATCAAGATAATTACATTGCGATTGAGCAAATTGGCGATTTCGAAGACCGATTTCTCTTTGGCGTCTATGACGGGCACGGAGAAACTGGGCATTTAATCACTGAATTTATCAAAGAAACGCTTCCAGGTATGTTCTTTGCTTCCGCATTTGCCTCACAGATATTTTATCAAAATAGAGCTGTTAGTGGGGGACCCAAACTTCAGTCAGAATCCAAGAAAATCTTTTCCAACTGCTTATGAGCTCTGTGATAGAAAACTTCACTTAGCTGATTTTGGTTCAACTTATAGCGGATCAACAGCAGTTTCAGTACTAATAAACGGAGGTAAATTAACAGTTGCAAACACTGGCGACTCTCGTGCTGTCATGGGAAGACTGAAAAAAGGTAGATTTTACAACTCCAGAGCATTTTGCTAACAGCTATTAGGAATTTGGACTCAAGTTCCTCTCACAGTAGATCATAAAGTGAGTAATTTGCCCGAGGCCCAAAGAATCGTCAAAATGGGTGGAAAAGTTGAGCCTGCTCGAGATTCAGAAGGAAAGTTTGTAGGACCTAACCGAGTGTGGATAAAGAATATGAATGGACCAGGGCTAACATTGTCCCGCACTATTGGTGATTTGATTGTTTCGACTATTGGTGTAGTTTGCCATCCTGGTATATATTCTATTATGTGGTTTTGGTATTTACTACTACTGTGTTTTCTAGAAATGAAGGAGGTGGAGCTGACTCCTGAAGACAAATTCGTTATCATTGCTTCAGCTGGTGTCTGGGAGCACCTGCATAATAGCGAAGTAGTAAAGTTGATAACTCCTTTCTGGGAGCAACAAGACGTCGAAGGGGCTTGCGAAGCAGTTTTAAACGCTGCACGAAAAGCGTGGCAATTGGTAATTCGCATCGTCAGTTATGAAACTAATGCTGGTATTTAGAAACAACCTGACGCAATTGAAGATATAACTCTTATAATCATCTTTCTGTGAAATCGAGGTTTTTTTAACACAATTCGCTCATACAAGCTTTAATTTTCAATGAGTGCCATAATAAATTGATTTCATCTAGGTATCGATTCTTTGTATACGAAATTCATATAAAATTTGTTTACAATGTAGTTATTCACAGTTCGAGTTTTAATTTCGATATCCTCTGTTTTGCGTGTTAACAGTCAGCCACGCTCACAACAGTAACAGCAATTTCTAACTTCAATATTAATTTATCACTGAATTTTTATTAAAAAATTCGACACCTGAGAGATTTGAACTCTCGCGGGGAAACCCCATTGCCTTAGCAGGGCAACGCCTTAACCACTCGGCCAAAGTGTCTTGTTTGATTGTTAATTTGATTGCCATTGTGTAAATTCCGATTACTCTTTCAAATCTACTGCTAATCAACCCAGGATTTGCTAACAGTATCGATGCATCAAGCTGCTTACAGTCACGTTCATCACAGTAATAGCAATTTCTAAACTAATTTATCACTGAATTTTTATTAAAAAATTCGACACCTGAGAGATTTGAACTCTCGCGGGGAAACCCCATTGCCTTAGCAGGGCAACGCCTTAACCACTCGGCCAAAGTGTCTTGTCTGCTTGCTAATTTGACTGCCATTGTGTAAATTCCGATCACTCTTTCAAGTTTTTGCAGACTGATAGCCCTGATATTCTATCTGAAATTACAGTATATGTGCACATGTGCTTAACAGTAATCAATGCCAATCGAGAAACTCTTCTGATCGAATTTTTATGTTCATTGTATCAAGTCTAAGTTTAAAAGGCCAATTTGGCTTGAAAACCTCTTGAATTATTTGTTTTTAATCTTGATATCGTATAATGAAACTTTAGCGCATGTCAACAACATATAACAGCAAATTGGAAGTTTGGACGCTAATGCACAACATTCATCTAGAAACTTAGATGAAAAGTTGGATATTCTGTACCTTAATGTGATACCAGTTCATTTTCAATCTAGCAAGCTTTCCTGAGTGTTAAATCAACAATTATTTTTAAAAATACTGATTTGTTTAAGATCTGACATATGATGCAAAGAAATGAAGCAGATAGCGGACATAATCCTTTCTCACTCAAATCCACTCAACCAGCTGACACAAAACGTACACCGTTTCACCTTTTCAGTTTCATGCTCATTTATTATGAACTTTCTGCGCCACAGCGGCAGGTAAACCAGGTGGATTCGTAATCAAAAAAAGTGCAGACTACAATCCAAGCTTTGAATGGCGAGGGCCATCCGAGTCTTATCAGAATTCAGTACTCTTCATCATTATTCCATTAGTTTGAAATTATGCGGTGCAAAGGCAGCAACTATCACAACGATTGTAGCAGATAATACGGTAAGTGGCTTCAAAGCGACCACATCCCGCGTTAACAGCCACTCACAACAAGATAAACTCCAGCAGTCAAAAAACCCATTCAATACTCTTAGCCAGAGCGCAAAGGAAAAGACTGATGATAACTACGAAATTCTTGATGATCCTTCAGAAACTATGAATAAAGTGTCAAATACAGTTAGTGCACTTGGAGAAGAAGATTCTCTGCCTGGAGAAGTCGTTAATCTTAAAACCTTCTGCACGATGTTTCCAAATCAGTTTCCGAAAATCTCCTCCGATGGCGTCTTTGCGATTACAAACTATAAGGCAAGCGATTGCTATTGACTAATACGATAATTATCAACTTCTTCGTAGATTATTTTCAAGTCTAAGGACCCTGACTTTATAACCAAGCATAAACTTCGTCCGGATTACTTCCAAATACCTTTAGGAATGTTTCTCAGCGCAGAGAAAAAATCTGAGAAAAATGTGAGTATCGCGTATATTGATATTTTCAGCAAAGACGGCAGAAGCTTCAGAATCGGTTTTACGTCGTTTGAGGTGGACAGGATTTTGGTTGTGCTGAACACGTATGCAACGATCGATCGCAAAGAATACTTCTTCGCCTACGACTATTTCAAATTTGAAAAAGCTCTTGAAGAGAAGTATAATGGCTGGAAACTCTATGATGTGTTTAAAGAGTTTACACGGCAAGGGATCGACGCTGAGCCGATTAAAGATGTGACCCCTTCAGACTCTTCAAAGCCAGATTCGCAGGTAAAAACTATGTCAAATCACTTTTTTTTCAATTTTGTTAGTATCGATTCAAATACGTGGACAATAGGGGAGGGAAAATCTGTTCAACATACCCTCCGTTCTTTATTATACCAGCAAAGATAAAAGATAACATTATGCGAGGTTGCGCGCAATTCCGATCGAGGGAACGGCTGCCTGTGTTGTCTTACTATTGTAAGAGTTCAGGAGCGTGTATGTACCGATCCGCGCAGTCAAAAGTATATTTGAACTTAATTTTGATCCTCAATAATGAATATGAAATATGAATATAGCCAGGACTCTATTCCAATCGATCTCCTGAAGATGAAATTTATTTACAATATCTAGGAAACCCGAACTTGCAAGAAGGCACACGTAATTGAATTTTTCAAAAAGCTTGCTCTAAGTAGTCGAATTTTAACTAGTTTCAAATGAAATAAATTTGCAGATATACGACGCAAGACCTTATCTGAGCGCGCTGGCAAATAAAGCTAAAGGAAAGGGTTATGAAGACACGAAAAATTACAAAAACTGCGAGCTGACGTTCATGCAAGTCGAGCGTATTCAAAATGTGAGAGAAGCTCACAAGAAACTTATGGCTCTGTGCTACAGGTAACCCTGGATTTATATTATTTAATCTCATCTTTGTTTGCCAAAAAACTTAGTCCTGATATACAAAACAGAAAATGGCTGTCACAACTCGATTCATCAGAATGGCTTGACATCATCTCGTATCTTCTCGCTGCTGGATTAGCAGGCGCTCATTCAATGATTGTATTTTTCGCGTCTATTTTATTGGAGTATATTAACCTATATCCCATTAGAGCGGAAAAAATTGCCTAATTCATTGCAGTGACGGATGGGATAGAACATCTCAAATAGCAGCATTAGTGCAAATTCTTATCGACCCCTACTTCAGAACGATCGAGGGTTTTGAAGTGCTCATAGAAAAAGAATTCCTTTCATTTGGTTTTCAGTCGCAAATCAGACTCGGACTTGGTTAGTCTCTCATAGCTGCAAAACATTTAAATTCGATTCCTAGGTGCTCCAAAGGCCAAAGGCCAAAAAGCTCCAGTCTTACTCCAATTCCTGGACTCGGTTCATCAGTTGATCCATCAGTTCCCATTTGCTTTTGAATACAATACCAGATTCTTACAGGATATCTCATACCACTCTTATTCTTGTCAATTTGGAACATTTTTAAGCAACCATGCAATCGTAAAAGATGTGCTTTTAGCAGCTCATTTAATTCTCATTGCTTATGATAGGAAATGGAACAGAGCGAGGTCCGCACGAAAACCATCTCTATCTGGAGCTACTTAAACGCGCATCGTGAAAAATACGTCAATCCCTTTTACAAAGCGCTGGATTCGAGTCAGATGAAAATTCTGAAACCTCACACTGCCCCAAAATTCATGCGGTTGTGGGAGGAGAATTATCTTTACTATTCCCCTCTATCATTAGCGCCTTACAAAGTCGACTCTGAAATTGAATTCCCTGAGTAACAACGCATTTGTTTGATTATTCTTGCTTACCCACCAATGTAATAGTGACTTCTACCGCTACGTCTACAAACAAAAATGTAGCCAAGTAAATGAGCTCCAAGAACAGGTTAAAGCGCTGAAAAAAGAACTGGCACTTGCAAAAGGAGAGGATATTGCATATTTAGAAGAGAGCAAGGTCTCTGGAGAGCAGAACGGCGTACATAGCGTGGTGGCTGCTGACCAAAAGCTTGGAATCGAAGAAAAAGAGATCCAGATTCAAAATGAGAACGCTAAAGAAGATCATGAATCTGGACATAGGCCAGAAATTGTAGAATCGCAAGTACAGGTAAAAGAACGTCAAAACAGTACAGACATTCCAACTGCTGAAAATACGTTTATAATTGATGAAGGAAAGGAAAGAACTGACTAAATTTTTTTTCATGCTGCAAAATTACGAATCAATATATGTGGTAGCTTCTAATCGTTGTTTTTTAGCATCAATTCATAACACAAATGCATTTTGAGTCCATGACAATTAACAAACGAATTCTGTATCTGATGTATTCTGCCTGGAAATTTGAAGAGTTGTAAGTCCAAAGCGACCTTGGAAATATAGTCGCGTTCAGGTGGAGAATATCTTCTTATTTATTGTACGTTAGTAAGTTAAAAATTTAATTTATATACCATCTCCAGGCTGCTGGCATTCGTTACTTAGATGACTTCGAATAAATGGGATAGACATCATAACCTTTTGATGATCACAAAGTTCTGCGTCACTTTATTGAAAATTAGTGCTACAGAGACTTCAAAACTAGCTTCTTTCGAAAGCTAAAAAACTTTGTTTGAGTAGTAATTTTATGATGCAGAGAGTCTTGATCGTGATGGTGACACGATCAAATCTTCGTTCGACTCAAAGTAGTCAATATATATGCTATCGATGATATTCCATGCCACATACTGCTGACGAAGTTCTCTTTCGTATACTTACGATTTAGAATTTGAAAATCAAATCAATTTATTTGAGGCCAAGAGGATCAGAAGTTAACTTTACAGAGTGCATTATGGATCAATTTTGTCTTCTTACTTGATCGAAAAAGAGATCGGTCTTCGTTCGCTAGCTAATTATTCTTCATAGTAGATATAATTAATATTGACTCATGGGATGGTCTATAAATAAAATTTACCATAACAGTGCTGAATATTAGATTCAACTATATACATAATCAAATCCAGGTCCATGATGAAAATAGGAACAAACCTGCCTTACAATTCGAAACTCGGCTCTACTCCAAAAGAGAAGCCTAGAAGTAATGACCTCTTCCTCAATCGTAATGAATTCGATCAAAAACCAATATTAAATCTTGCATCAACTTCTAATCGCCATCAATTTTCCTCGTTCGTCGACACAAATCCTGGCGATCATAGTCGCCAACACACTACCACAAGCACACCTAAAACGAGCAACACTACCAGTGCACAACCTAATTTATTAAATTCAAGTTCAAAGCATGGATTGCCTACCCATTCCGATTCTAAAAAATCCTTCCTGGTTTCTGAACTAAAGAATGAAATACTGGCAAATAAAACTCAACCAGATAGCAAACGTCTTTATTTCGGCAAGGTAAACTCAGAAACGAGCAGCAACTCGTCAAAAAAAGTCGATACTTCAGTTGGAGGGACTCGGAAGGCTAACAACCAGCCAAAAACAGACTCACGCGGAACCTCCAAAGATGAAAGATTTGTTCCAGATTCTCCTGTGAACCGCAACAACAGAAAAGAGCGATTATTTGGTTCTTATGACCCGACGCCGACGAATTCAGAATACAAAAAACCACAAATGCGAACTGAAATGGCTTCATCGGGCAAAAAAACGAAGGAATTTGATTTGAGAGACCTATTAACTTCAAAAAAGATGACAACTAGCCCGAATAAAAAAGTTTCAGGACATGAGAACCCATACAGCCAAAAAGAAAGTGCGTACAGTTCGAGTAAGAACCTTTTTCTAAACCAAAAGGCAACAAATGTTACTAATAATCGAGTCGAACGTGGCAAAACTGCGCAGGTCCTGTTCAATAATCTAATGTCTCCTAGCAGCAAATCAAACCAGCGATCGTTTACAAAAGACCCCACAAGATCCTACGAACTTGATGCTTCTAAGCACAATAACTCCAATGACTCTATTAAGCTTACTGCTAAAACGCCATCTTCTTCTATGCTATCGAAAGGAAATCGCACTCCTACCAGCAACTCCCATCTGAATGACAGTGGCAAAATGCAGCCTTTTTCAAATTATAGTGCAGTTGGTACGTCTTCTGCGTCGGTGGTTAGCCGAAATAATAAAGAGTCAAAAAACTCCCAATCGTTTGCTTCTTTATACAAAGAAAAGAGAACTAATTACCAGGAAATTCTTCGTGGAAAGCGAGTGGAATATGAGAAATCTTATGTTAATCAGTCTACAGCAAACCAAACCGCGAAAAGCTCGACAGGTAATACGAATTCGTTAGAGAGCAGCGATAGGTTGTTCAGCAATAAGAGCAGTAATTTAGCTACCGAAATTTACAATAGACTTGCTCTTTCAACCCTCTCAACGAAGAGCTCGACGAGATTTAAATCATTAGATCTCCCAAAGCACCGCGATGGATCGCATGATCAATATAACTTCAAATCAGGGAATATACTGAGTGAGGACACTAGTTTAATGAGTCCAGAGAAACGATATACTGGGCAAAGCGTCACAGAGCATCAAAGCCGTAGTGAACCTGAGGATTTTCCGCAGGTGCTTCTCCATTCGCAGTTGTCTTCAAAAAGCGGGTCTCGGTCTCACAGCGCAGCTCAAAATATTCAGGAAATCATTGAATTTGAGAAGAAAAAGCATGAAGCGCTAAAGCATAGAATTTCATTGAATTTAGAAGCATTTAAAGCGAACAAAGCAAATTTAGAGACCACGACTGCATTACTCGGAGCTCATTCAAAAACGAACAAGTTATTTGAAAACCAAGCGGATTTAAAAATGTTTACAGTGCAAGAGACATATTACCCACAGACTACAAAGCACTCCATGCTTTCTCAAAATTTTGAATTCAATTCAGGGGAGTTTAAACGCAACCTGTCAACTGAGAATTTCACCAATCAGATTATCCCAACCACTTTCGAGCTCTTTGATAGAGAGGGATCTCCAGAATTTGGGAACACTGAATTTATCATAGAGACTGAAGATACTGGCAGTAAACAGCAACAACATGAGGACAATGGCTCTGAGATTTCTTTCAAGCAAACTCCATTTGAAGAGGCTGACAAATCGGATTTAACACCAAAGAATATAGCCTTTATAGAATATGAGGAGGTTCCGATCAATGAACAGGAGAGGCGCATTAATTCACGCGAGAAGAAAAATACTTATAAATTGGAGTCAGACCGCACAGAGCTCCCGACGACTGAAAGGAATCATCACACTCCAGAGAGCGTTGAGAAATCTGCTTTTCCTGAGCCTGGTTCACTTATCACAGGTTCGCATGGCCAGAATCAAACAAATAAACTTTCACCCGAAGAGAGCGCTGAAACTATTGAGCACCTGTTAAAATTGGTGGCAAGGTTGAAAAGAGTTCTCGAAGAAGATCGAAACCGAGAGCAGGCATGGAAGGATGAGAAGTCTCAAATGCAAAAGCGCATTGAAGAGTTAGAGCAAAAGCTATCTAAGTATGAGTCGTAAAACTAAACGAATTTTTTCTGTTTAAGTATAAAAACTTTTCTCACTATTTTTTGTGGTACATTTTTGTTTCATTTTGTTTCAGCGTCTAAAGAGCGACTGCTATAGCATTTAAATTCATATACAGTTTTTAACTTGATTCTTTTCATTAATGTCAATAACAGTTTTGATTTGCATTTTCAGAGGTACATACTCTGAATAAATAAAATAAATCAGTCCCAATAAATTACAAATTTTCTTTGAATATCACGGAACGACGAACATATGGACTTGCCTTTCTAATTCCAGAGCAAGGAGAATTTCTTAATTACTCGCTGAAAGAGAAAACACGAAGATTCTAAAATGCCCGAGAAATAATAATCCACTTTTTCCAGGGTATTGCATACGATTTTCTTGGTCTTCTTTTTAAAGTGATTTGTAGGGGCAAAAACATAGCGATTTAGAGTAATTTAGAGTGATCCCGGTCTTTTTGAACAAATAAATTTTATTTGATTTGGATCTATACACAGGTAAGGGTATCCAATAAAAGAGAATTTTATTGACATATTTCTATAGCTAAAACCTATCATCACACTATCCAATGGTCGAATCGAATCCAACTGCACAAAAAAGCACCTCCTCCCAACTTCAACAGGGCGCTACAAATCCTGGATCAAACGAACCAGTCTTATTTAGCAACGCGGAATGGTTTATACATTCTAATGAGCATAAATCACATAAAAAAGGCAAAGGTGGCCCTGCCAAGCGATGGGGACACTCTAGCGTCGTTAAAGATCACCGATTGTTGATTTACGGAGGCAATGGACGAAATCCAAGAAACGTTAGACACTGGCAATGTTTCTATGAATTGGATCTGTTAGAGTGGGAATGGAATAAACTAGAACCGACGAACCGGGCCCCTCCAATCCGTGATTCGCATTCTGCGATTTTAGTCGGGAATGATATCTACATTTATGGCGGCTCAGATGGCAATACTCCCAAGAGTGAGGATCTTTTCCGCTACGATTTGAACACCAGCTGCTGGGAGCGCATTGAAGCAACGGGTGAGATACCTGTAGGGCGAGAAGGTCACACAGCGTGCCTCCTACATGGAAAATATATGGTGATTTATGGAGGCTGGGGACCGAAAGAAGATGTTTTGACTGACGTACATTGCTTTGACATAGAGAAGAAGAAATGGTCGCAGGTGATTAAAAAATCAGGACCCGATCCAAAGCCACGTGAAAGTCAAGGTTCATGCGCTATAAAAGATTATATATACATCTTTGGAGGACAGGGCAGCAATGAGACGATTGGAGATTTTAACTATGAGGTCTATTTGAATGACCTCTTCCGTTTTAAACTCGAAATTGAAGATGATAAATTCTATTCAGTTTGGGAAGAACTCAAACCAACCGGTCCCAAGCCATCCAAAAGATCGTCTCCTTCTGTTTGTTCATATAAAGATCGATATATCTTTCTTATCGGTGGAGAAGGCTACTCGAAGGAGTTTGATGAGGAATCTCCTTTGGGTTCAAATCCTCAAAAACAAAGAGATGTTCTCAAGAAAAACAATAGAAATGAAGATGAGAACATTACGCTTTTTCCAAAATCAGATGTCTGGTACTATGATACTGAATTGAACTTTTGGACCAAGCTGAAAATTAAAAACGGGAACGAATTCTTCCCTCATTTCGCGCATACTTCTAACAACTATGAAGACTTTATCATCGTCTTTGGAGGCCTTTCGAATGATTACAATACACCGCATGATGAGGTTTGCATTCTGTCACTGACGGGCGCAGATCCTGTAAAATTCACAAAGAACTTGAAAAAAAAGAAGAAAGAGCCAGAGTCCTCGCAATCGAACAACAACAAACAGATAGAGAGTTCTCCGAAACCACAGATCATCTCGACGATTCAGACAAAGACGCGTGCGCCTCTCTGTCAGCATTGCAAAAATAAGCTAACGAATACGTATAATTCTATCACGGCTGCGCATCATTATTCAAAAATATCTGAGTCGAAGGGAGAAGATGCTCCAAGAGCGAGGACCGCTACGAGTCTCGTTTCGAAAAGTGGTCCTGTGATCACTGGAGCTTATTTGTATATGCTATCGCAATTGATAGGCTGGCCTTTTGCTGCGTTTGGACTGCTTATTGATAATAGCGTGGGCAGAGAAGCTTGCAATTTCCTCATTGATTTTGTGATAAAAACGGCTCCACCAGCAGTCAAGCAGCAGAATGCTATCCAATCTGATGGGAGCTTTAAGAAGGAAGAAGAGGAACCAAAGGGACAAGAAGAGATACAAAAGATTCCGGAAGAGCAACCAATCAAAGAGGAGGAAATGAAAAGCAATATAGAGCCAATCAAGCAAGAGGAACAACCTCAACGAGAAGAGCAGCCCAAAGACCAAGACGACCTGCCGATCGCCTATATCCAGCTTATCGATAATGGACGAGCATGGACTCCGGAAGAATTCGTTGATATGATCGCCGATTATGACGTTATGCTCGAAGATGAGCAGCCTACTATCGAAACTTCTCCGATTGTTGGACAGACACAAGAAGAAGGCGGTGCACAGGAAGAACAAAAAGAAGAAAAGATAGAGCCCGAAAAGCAGCCGATTTCTCCCGCAAACAAGCAGTATTCTCTAAATTTGAAAATTGCTGGGCTACGGCTCGGAAACACAATTGTCGTTTACTCAAAGGACAGTGACTACACTTGCATTGGCTATATTTCGATTCAAAAGATGACAAATATACACGTGCCAAGCAGCAATTCGTTCCTTTATGTGTGCTGGGAAAACAAAACTGGGGTATTTAGGACTCTCAATGGAGAAAAAACAAAGCAGATCATTCTCTCTTCAATAAAAGATTACGTATCGGAAGAGGAACTAAGCGATCTAAATAATCTTAGTGGCACTAAAGTCCTTATTCTGAGCTTGAAAACGGTGCCAATTTTCCGAAAAGAAGCCAATAAAGCTTGCAATGAATATGAATTGATAAGCGTCAAAAATAAAGCTGGGATTATAGAAGATATTCAGATCAGAACTTTGGACCCAGAACTGAAAAGAAAATTCCATTCCGACAGCAATAATCGAATGATAGAGTTCTCATTAATCGCATATCTCAAAGCGTTCTTCCTTGAACCTAGATCCGCGGCCGAGATGAGCCTTCAAGGCAAAAGAGACTATGAAATTTGTTTCAATAGGAAGAAAATCGACTTAATAAACGTAAAAAAGGTTATGGAAGAGCTAAAGGAGCAACATAAAGAATCATTTGTCGAGTTCAATGAGCCTAAATTGTTCGAGGGTCTTGTTGGAGCTGTTCAAAAAGGTAATTATCATAATAAATCTATCAATCGAAGCACATAACCTTTTAGGAGAGATAAAGCAAACGGAGCCTCAATCGAATGCTGAAAGTACTAACCTTGAAGTCAGTCAAAGTATTCTTTTTTCCGTATTGTCGGTGAGAATTAATTCGAATTTTTAGAGCAAGATATTTTTAATCAAGGAATACTTGTTTATTACAACAACCGGCTGATTAGAAGGTTCGAAAGCGCGAAGCTCGGATATACAGACTATCTTTCAGCGTCGCTCAAATTTGGAAAGGAAAAAATATATGAGCATATGGGTTATATATCCCTGAACAAATCGTTCAAACCGAACATTATTATGACAGTAAATTTTTCTCTGGAGCTGATTTAATAATAACTTAATGAAATTAGGAAATCCAGAATACGTTCCATTCGAACTATGTGTTCAGTTATATTGCAGGCAAAATAGATGAAATTCATAGTCAAAAGCAAGCAAAAGAAAAACAGAATGTTGAGGATGAAGCGGAGCATGGTGACGTTATTGAAAAGAAAGTGAAAAAAAGTTAGATATGGAGTTTTATAGAAAGATGAATATGTACGATTTTTATTCATTTTTGCTATTTGTGGTAAGGTTGCCTAATATTTTTGTCTTGTAATGAAGATTTTAATGGGGTTGAGTTATTCTGAGGAATAGCATATGTATAACTCTTCGATTTAACAAATTAATTTGAGTTTCATGGTATAACACAAAAAAGTAGCCAGTACAAGGTTGAGTGATAATAAGAGGCGCTAATTTTGAGTTAGATTTAATCTAATATGACTGAGCTGAGAAGTAATCTTATTTGAGTGGATAAAGATTCCATGCTAACAATGAACTATCTGAATCGATGGCATACTTCTAAAATTTCACGGTTTTCTAAGTTATTTCCCAAATTTTAGACTCGCGAAGCCTTGTTGCTTATTTCGTCTGAAGTTTTTTGCTATAATATTAATTTCGCGAATCAAAGTCAATAGAAAATCAGCTCTTTGACACTTAATGCATCAAATAGGAGAAAAGGCAAGGTGCTCTGAAAGAAAGCTATACATTTCTAAAGAAGTTCGTAGATTCAAGCATAAAATGCATAAATTCTCTCTCAGCTCAGGAGCAAACAATCAAAAAAGTGTGTGTTATAACCTCGACAATTGGTATGAAAGAATCATCACCGTGTCCGTTCTTTCTTGGCATACGTGATTCACTTCTTTGTTATAATATTATTCTTCAGGCGAGGTTCGAATTTAATTAACCTTTTTTATCAAGCGAATGTGATTGCGTGAGCTTCTCGAAAACGGTAACTGAGATTAATCGAAAACTCTTTGCTTGAGTTTTCTTTGTGTTTAAATGAGTAGCAGCAACGTAAATCAATAAAAGAAAAAAATATATACAACATTTATCAGGATTGACAGGGTAAGACAAGACTACCAGAGTGGCTTATCAGAGATGAATCCTAAAAAAATGTTCGAATTAGCATTTGGCTTTATGTCTTCCAAGACGTTCCTAACAGCTGTGAAACTCGAAGTCTTTACTTTCATTGGAGAGAAAAAACTCTCAGCTGAAGAAATCCGAGCCAAAACGAAGATCGATAAGACATGCATATTTGATTTCTTGGACACTCTACATGCACTTGGTATGCTGAATCGAGAAGGACTCCGAAAGGATGCTCTTTATAGCAACACGCCTGAGACGAGCGCCTTCCTTGATAAGAATAAACCCTCTTACTTGGGTGGTATAATTGAGATGTTTAATGACCGCTTGTACCCATTCTGGAATGATTTAGAAGAAGCACTTAAAACCGCAAAGAAGCAGAATGAAGGCAAAAGTGGACATAATGGAGACGTATTTGACTACCTTTACAAAGATACTAGCAAATTGACTCAATTCATAGATGCGATGACCGCCATTCAATACGTCCCTTTTCAATTTTTTGCAACTAAATTCGACTTCAACCCCTACAAAACTTTATGTGATGTTGGTGGTGCCGCTGGAATTTTAAGCGTGCATGTAGCACTGCAAAACCCTCATATGCAATGCATGACTTTCGATCTTCCAGAAGTTGAAAAATGCGCAACAGCTTGCATCGAAAAATATAAAGTGCAAGACAAAGTCAAAGTGATGTCTGGTGATTTCTTTAAGGATCCAATTCCAAAAGTTGACGTGATTACGATGGGTAACATCCTGCATGACTGGGGTGAAGAAAAAAAGATGAAACTGATTAAGACTGCTTATGATGCTCTACCAGAGAATGGGGCATTTGTTGCACTAGAAGGTTTTATTGATGATGAGAGGCAGACTAATGTTCCTGGCCTACTCATGTCGTTGAACATGAAAATTGAGACGGGTGATGGTTTCAACATGTCATATGCTGACTTCCAAGAGATGTGCAAAAAGGTTGGATTCAGTAGATTTGAGTTCCTCCATTTAACTGACGTCACGCAAGCTGCAATCGCTTATAAGGTTTCGAAGTAAACCCTCGAGCGTTTAAGAATAATTAATAACAGTATATATAATTAATAACTAATATTCTATTCTATTAATTTAATGAAGGGCCAGATCCTTAATCGACACTATTTGCTAATAACACCTAAAAACACCTAATAATCTCCTTTTACAACAACAGATTTGACATTTTCACCAATAACATTTTAGCTTTCATTAGTTTTCAAAAATTCTTGCAGAGAATGGCCTCAAAATTCAGGCTTCAAAAATAGTCGTCATGGCAGCTATATAGAATTAATGAGTATGGCATACAAAGGAAAAATCTGCCTGTAGAATTTCGACTGTTTTGGAAAAGCAAGTAAAAATTCCGGTCATATCAAATTGCCAATCTGTCAGATTAGATTTGAGGTATCAATGTTATTTTAATCATGGTTCTATGGCACTATTCGAATTTTAATTGATCTGATTTTATCAAGCAAGGATTCTCGAAATACTGAAATTCATTGAAATCTTCGATTGAGCCTTCCTGAATAGTTGCAAATGTATCAGTAATTAAAATCAACAATCAAATAAAAATCTAATAAGTTTATCAGGATTGACAGGGTAAGACAAGACTACCAGAGTGGCTTATCAGAGATGAATCCGAAAAAAATGTTCGAATTAGCATTTGGCTTTATGTCTTCCAAGACGTTCCTAACAGCTGTTAAACTCGAAGTCTTTACTTTCATTGGAGAGAAAAAACTCTCAGCTGAAGAAATCCGAGCAAAAACGAAGATCGATAAGACCTGTATATTTGATTTCTTGGACACTCTACATGCACTTGGTCTGCTGAATCGAGAAGGGCTTCGAAAGGATGCTCTTTATAGCAATACGCCTGAGACTAACGTGTTCCTCAATAAGAACAAGCCCTCTTACTTGGGAGGCCTTCTTGAGATGATGAATGACCGCTTGTACCCGTATTGGAATGAATTAGAAGAGGCCATTAAAACCGGAAAGAAACAGAATGAAGGCAAAGATGGACATGATATGTCCATGTTTGACTTCGTTTACAAAGACCCTAACAAATTGTCCCAATTCATGGATGCGATGACCTCACTCCAACTTGTCCCTTTCCAAATTTTCGCTTCCAAATTCAACTTCAAATCCTACAAAACCTTGTGTGACGTGGGTGGTGCCGCTGGAGACTTATGCGTGCAAGTCGCTCTTCAAAACCCTCACATGCAATGCATTACTTTCGACCTCCCTGAAGTTGAGAAGTATGCAATAAATTGCATAAAAAAATATAAGGCTCAAGACAAAGTCAAGGTAATGTCTGGAGATTTCTTTAAGGATCCAATTCCAAATGTTGACGTGATTGCGATGGGTAACATCTTGCACGACTGGGGAGCAGAAAAAAAAATGAAACTCATCAAAATTGCTTATGATGCGCTACCAGAGAATGGAGCGTTTGTTGCGCTCGAGGGTTTCATTGATGATGAGAGAAAATTGAATGTTCCTGCTCTACTCATGTCGTTGAACATGAAAGTTGAGACGGGTGATGGTTTCAACATTTCATATGCAGATTTTCAAGAGATGTGTAAAAAGGTCGGATTTAATAGATTTGAATTCCTAGATTTAACTGACGTCACGCAAGCCGCCATCGCATATAAAACTTAATCACTCCAATGTTTTAAGTGGTTGTAAAAGTATATAATGGTAATAACATAATTAATGAATTAATATGTTCTATTATTGATTTAATGAAGGAAGGAATAGTCACTAAACTAATAATTATGCTAGTAACACCTATAAACGTCCTGTATAGTACATCAAATCTCGGACAAATAAATTTCTCGCTCTGCAGATTGATCCTTAGGGCCATTACACTTTGGTTGTAGTAAGCATGACCAGCAACAGGCAAGTTTCTTCTGTTTTTTATGAATGTCCTTTCAATTGTTCGCTTTGCACTCTGATGGTTAAATGTAATGAATTAAGAGGCATAATTCAGGCGACGTACTCTCTCAACGGGCAATTTCGCAAGAGGTTCGCATAATTCGAAAACGGAACAGTATTAATTCTAGAATGGACTCACAATCATCATAAGAATTTATCAGCACAATATTCCACTGATAGCCTAAAAAATTTATTCATCGACAAAATTTCAAAACCATGGTTGAAGCAAAACCGACTATTGAATCTGACATCGCAGCCTTATACGAAGAATTCCAGAACAAACTTGATCAATTCGACGCAAAAAAGAATCCTCCTCCAATTTTCACGAATTTCTTTACTCCATTGAAACGAGAATACTTTGGAAAGCTACAAGATCTTCTCAAACAAGCTGACAAAACCACATCTCAGCGTGAAACATACAATTTTGCAAAGAGAATTGACCAAGAGCTCATCCCCAAGTTCAAGAAGCTCGTGAAACAGGACTACATGACTCGAATTCTTGACCGCGATTACAATATTCCCAAAAAAGTCGATACAACAGAAGCGAAAGGGTACCAACTAGACCAGGAGCTTTATCAACTTTCTGATCATGTCGCTGATTGGAGCATGGAACTCGAATTGCTCATTGATTTTATTTGCAGTCTTGAGATGTACGGTGTGATGAAACTTCGCAAGAAGAAAGAAGATTACATCAAATCATTCAAAGCGGAGTTCGCACCGGAGAATTATACATCGCTTCCAGTGCGCACCGTCCTTGACTATCTCCTCAAGAGGATTGTTGGGTACTTGCTTAGACGAGCAACACAGCTCGCCATGATCAGAGGGATCAATCGCATGCAATTCACAGCGCCGGTGCTGATGGAAATCATTTATAGTATAACCTATCTGAAAATTATTCCTTGGGCAATAATACTGAGATTTATAAATGTACCCTGGGTAATGGGGACGTTCGTGGTTTATATTGCTTTGACTAAATTGCAGCAGTATTTGCAGAAAGTAGTAACGCTCACGAATTTCATTTATTATCAATATCAACAACAATAAAGCCATCTTCATTCTCCTGTTCCAGATATGTCTGATCTTCCATAATCACATAATCCTCCAGCTCTCTCACATTATACATTTCCAAAGTCATTTGATCCTCATTCTCTGAGCTGATGATTTTCCCCTTGAGATCCTCCCTCACCTTTTTCGGACATAGCAGATCCTCAAGTTCTTTCCTCAGCCCATTTTCGCAGCTCGTCTTCGTTTCTTCAGTTGCTTCAGGATCAAGGCACTCAACAAGCAAACTCACCATTCTGTTCCTTACTTCATTCATATACAATTTACTCGAGTTT